>OLOB01002382.1_pt1 | contig 11031 bp, 8 predicted proteins | sample 1671911 | NCBI WGS metagenome assembly OLOB01 (sample SAMEA3136625, study PRJEB25190) | human gut metagenome | biome: human gut; feature: human-associated habitat; material: faeces | place: Austria | collected 2013
AATTGTCAATGTTGTTTTTATATTTTGCGCAATTCAGAATATTCTGACATCAATTCAGCCATCCGTATAGTCAGACGGATTTCATGCTCGCATGAAAAGACGGCTGATTATACGGATGAGATGAGCGCCACTCTATGAGCAAAATAGCTGCGCAGCAGCGACAAGTGCCGCAGGCACGCTTTTGCGAATGGCGCGGCTGAACGTCCCTTATTCCATTTCAAAATATAGCCTCAGCAATCGTTCTCCAACTTTTCCAAGACTTTTATTACAAGCAATTTTCCGTTCTTCCTTTTTCATCAAACGAACATCCCGACTGAAAATCGCAGTTATCTTTTCCTGAAACTCTTTTATTGTCTCTGCTTTATATACCTGTTTTTCATCTTCAAGCCATCCTTCATACACAGGAATGTTTCTTACTATTGTCGGAATTTCACAGGCAAGAGCTTCTAAAACAACGATTCCTTCCGTTTCCTCATAACTCATAAACGAAAATACGTCTGCCCCACAATATGCATCACGCAGTTCATCAGACTTTACGAATCCTGCAAACAATACATTATCCGGTTTCTTTGATATCGCCTCTTTGATTTCTGCTGTCACCAGGCTTTCATTACCGCCTCCAAACCAGATAAACTGTACTTTCGGCATCATTCTGGCCAGTTCAAGAAAATCCAGAATTCCTTTTCTTCCAATCAAATGTCCCACAGATATCACAACCTTCTGCTCTTCCGTTAGCTGATATTTTGCGCGGAAGCGTATTCTCCCCTCTGGATCAGGTTTGAAAAATTCTGTATCCACACCATTAGTAATCGAATAAATTTTTCGTTTCAATCCATACCCTTCCAACAATTTTCTGGAATATTCGGTTGGCGTCACAACAACATCCCCCAAATTGTAACAAAAGCAGATCCATTTTTTAAAAATCGGCGCTGCAAGATTAGAACCAATAAAGGAATTTTTAAAATCCTCCATTGTAGAATGCCCATAATAAATCACTTTTTTCTTCTGCATTTTTGCTATAAAGGCCGCAATCACCGAATCTGGAAAAACTGTATTCATATGAACCACGGTTGCTTCTTTCCACCTGGCTGCACGCGGTGCCTCTACTGCATTCAGCATTTTCTCCTGATGCTCGATCGCTTTTCCGACACCACTTTTTTCTACAATCGGAAACCCACCTCTGTATATATATGTTTTCATAATCTTTACCCTATTCCTTTTATAATGAAAATAACATCTTAAATGCTGTCGTAAGCCCCAGACTGTAAAGTGCAATAGAAAATGGTTTTCCAAGTACAATAACTGCTGTAAACTGTTTCCACGTCATTTTTGTAGTTCCCGCAAGATAGCACAAAAAATCATCCGGTGCCACCGGGAAAAAGATCGCCAGCGCAAATAATTTCAAAAACTTACCGTCCTTCTGGGTCCATCCATCATATTTTTCTATCATTTTTTCAGAAAACATTTTGTATAAAACCGGCCTTCCTATTGTCTTTGAAATTCCAAACACTGCAATTGATCCTATACAGATACCAATATAATTATAAAGAAATCCTAGCCACGGCCCAAAAAAGATCACACCACCCAGGCAACTGACTCCACCCGGTAGAATTGGAATAATAACCTGCACAACCTGGATCAGAATAAAAACGAGCATTCCAGTATAACCGAATTTCCAGATAAATGTCTGCAAAGAATCTACCGAATTTAAAATGCCGTTTTTATATGCCCAGATTGCAAGAAGCGCACATCCGGCCAGTCCGGCTATCGAAAGCAGATTGAAAAATCCAGTCAGATTTCTCTGTTTCTTAGGCTGCATTTTCATATCGGTATTTTCGTATTTGCTGTTCATAGATTTTTTCCACTCTTTCGGCAAAATTTCCGGAAGAAAATTTTTCTGCTGAAATAGCAGCCTTGTTTTGCATCCTGCTTCTTGCATTTTCACCCATCCCCTTCCATTCTTGGATTCTCATAAGATAATCTTCTTTTTTATCATACTGCCATCCATTTTCCCCATCTGTCACAACTTGTTCCAGACATCCGTCTCTTCTGCAAAGGAGCGGAATACCACCTGCAAGCGCTTCTGCATAAGTCATTCCCTGTGTCTCGCTGGTAGAAGCACTGACAAAGAGATCTCCTGCCTGATAATAGCGTCCCACTTCTTCCGGTATGATCATTCCCGTAAAAATCACATTTTTAGCAAGCTTTAGCTCTTCGACCTTTTTTTTCAGCTCCGGAAGATATGGTCCATCCCCTACAAGGACTAAAATCACCCCGGATTTTCCTGCATCTTGCTGATATTCCAGAAGCTCTTCAATGTTTTTTTCCTTTGCCATTCTGCCTACATATACCAACACCAGTGCATCCTGTGATATACCAAGCTGCATACGGATTTTTTTACGCCAGTCTTCTTTTTTACATAGCTGATATTTTTCCAGATGGATTCCAGATGGAATAACTTCCACCGGACAAGACACCTGGTATCCTTCCAATATCTTACGGATCTTATCACTGGGTGCAATTATGGTTTCTACCGCATTTGCAAGTTTCTTTGTCATCAACTGCACAATATTTCTTCCCCATACTTTCTGCGGTGAAAAATAATGGGTATAGTCCTCGTAAACTGTATGGTACGTATGTACAATCGGAACGTGAAGTTCAGATGCGATCCTTTTCGCTAAGAAAAATGTGGAAAATTCACACTGTGAATGCACAATATCCGGTTTCCACTCAAGCAACATTTCCATATAGTCACCTGCTGCCTTTGGAATTTTTAATCTTGCCTGCGGATAAATGCATCCAAGTCCAATTGATCCTGCATAAACCACATCGCCTTCTATATAAGAATGAAATGTTCTTGATAATGTAAGAATTTTTACTTCATGTCCTCTTTCTCTTAGCTGTCTGGAAAGATTCATAACTGAAGTAACAACACCGTTTATAACCGGTTCGTACCAGTCTGTTGTAATCAATACTCTCATTTATTAGTTCCTCCCGTTATCTTTTTATGAGCATAGTTTAACAGGAGATTGTTAAGATATGGAAAGGGCATTTCTAAAGAATTTTTAAACAAATGCGAAATATTCAGTCAAGACAATATTTCAAAAAAAGTGTATCACTTTTTAGAACTCTCTAAAAAATGATACACTTTCTATTTACTCACTTAATACATCCAATGCACTCATTGCCAAGAGCTGAACAGAAGCATGCAGATTTCTTTTTCCTTCTTCTCCGCCTGCTGCTACTGCAAACTCTTTTGTATGTGTCCCTACATGCTCTTTCAATTTCACATAAAACTGAATTGCCGGTATTTCATGGGTTACATTTCCAACATCAGTCGAACCGATTCCCTGAGTCAGGTCACGCTCTATATACTCTTCACCAATAAAGTCCATGTTCTTACGAACATACTGAACCAGTTTCTTATCATTACGCACATCTTTGACAACTTCATCCACTTGTCTTTCTTCAACTTCTGTCCTGGTTGCAATTGCCGCTCCTTTCGCACAATCACGAATAGCATCAACCATTTCCATCATATAATCATATTCCAGTGAACGAATATTAAATACTGCTTTCGCTTCATCTGTTATAGTATTATGAGCTACTCCGCCTTCTGTAATAATTCCGTGTACTCTGCTGTAATCTTTAAAATGTAAACGCATCATATCAACCGCATGGAACATTAACTGAACTCCACTCAGTGCATTTGCTCCCTTCCATGGGCAAGCTGCCGCATGGGCCGGTTTTCCTTTGAAGGTGAATTCCAATGTAATTGCTGCAAAAGAAATATCATCTGGCATAGATTCATCACACGGATGCATCAGAAGTGCAGCATCAATTCCTTCAAACACTCCATGGCGAACCATAATCGCTTTGCCACTGCCCTTTTCTTCGGCCGGAGTACCTAATACTTTTAACACGCCACCTATCTCATGCTTTTCCATAACTTCCTTTAATACAATTCCTGCACCGGCTGCTGATGTTCCGATCAGATTATGTCCACAACCATGTCCGATTTCTGGAAGACAATCATATTCTCCCATAAGTGCTACTGTTTTCCCTGGTTTTCCAGAATCAAAAACTGCTTCAAAAGACGTCGGCATTTCTGCAATTCCTCGTTTAACAACAAAGCCATGGCTTTCCAACAGTTTGCAAAGTGCTTCCTGTGATTTGTATTCTTTAAATGCCAGTTCAGGGTTTGCAAAAATATAATCACTTACTTTTTCAAATTCTTCCTTTTTCTCTTTTGCAAGATTACTGATTTCCTGTTTCATTAATTCTAAATTATCCATATTCTTCACCTCTCATTTTATCTGTATGGTTTTAGATCATTCCTTTTAAAGATAAGATAATATTTGAAATTGCTGCTGATCCAAAATAAGTAGATGCCATAACCACAAAGGATACCACTGTCGACTTTGCTAAATCCGGAAGTTTGCTTCCAATAGAAACCATATGTATAATTATGACAATTCCATAAATCACCAATACTATTTTAATTTGTTCCAAAATATTACTTAACCTATATTATTCACGGCACAGCTGTGAATAATATAGGTTAAATATAGAATATCATAAAACACTGTTTTTTCAAATATCATCTTACGCTTAACTTTATCCAGATTGTATTTCTGACCAAACGTCATTTTTTCTCATGGATTTTTTCCACACTTTTTGCTATACTATTCTCAATACTGGCACTATTAACGACATTACACAGGAGGTTCACATGAAGAAAGTGCTTCAAATATTTCAGAGAGATTTAAAGAGACTCTTACGTAGCCCTGCTGCTGCTCTCGTCATGGTGGGAGTCTGCATTCTCCCTTCTCTCTATGCATGGTTCAACATTGCCGCCAACATGGATCCCTACGGCAATACAAAAAATGTAAAAGTGGCAATTGCAAATTGTGACACCGGTGGACACACCGGTTCGATGAATCTAAATGCCGGAGGCACCATCGTACAGAATCTGAAAAAAAATCACCAGCTTGGCTGGACCTTTGTTGATGAAAAGAAAGCCAAAAGCGGTGTCCGTTCCGGCAAATACTACGCTGCCATTGTAATCCCGGAGGATTTCAGCGAGTCTCTCCTCAGCATCCTTTCCGGGGATTTAAAACAGCCACAGCTCGACTATTATATTAATGAAAAGAAAAACGCGATTGCTCCGAAGATCACCGCCACCGGCGCAAGCACGATCCAGCAGCAGATCAATGACACCTTTTCGTCCGTTGCCGCTGACTCCATTGCGAAGATCGTGCAGAAATCGGCCGGTACACTGACCGGCAAGCTTGACGGAACAAATTCTACGCTGATGCAGGCGCTTACCGATACCCGTAAGAATCTTGCTGACTATCAGAACGCCCTGAAGGATTTCCAGACTACGGTAAAAGATTCCGGTTCTTTGATCGATGACACTCTGAAAACACTGGACTCTGTAAATGCTGTTGCCTCTTCCGGTTCTGCTGCCCTTGCAGATTCATCAGATCTGCTTGCCACCAGCCGGACAGCAATCGGAACCTTTTCCACAGAATTTTCTACCAGCCTGTCAGATGGCGAGACGCTTTTAACCAATGTCTACACCTCCGCAGCCTTAAAGCTCGGAACTTTTGAGACAAAAGCCACACAGGTCAACACTGCGATCGGAGACAGTATTTCTTCTGCCAGCTCTTTAAATAAGAAAAATGCAGAAATTCTGGAAAAGCTTGCCGCCCTTCAGCAGCAGATCGGAAGTGATTCTTCTCTGTCCGGTATCGTCAGCGAAAAAATTGCAGAACTCCAGGCACAGAATGCTTCTCTTCAGGAACTCATTGATTCTCTTGGGAACAGCAATTCCAGCATAGGAAATGCACTGACTACAGCAAGTAATACCAGAAGTTCTCTTGAGACACTCACTGCCCAGAACCGACAGTCTCTGCAGAATTACAGAAGCAGTCTGAACCAGTCGCTTCTGCCACAGCTGAACCAGTCACTTGACGGGCTTGCCACATTAAGCGGAAGCCTTTCTTCTACTTTAACCGGGGTAAATCCGACGATCACACAGTTAAAGGTGATCCTTACCCAGTTAAAGAGCAGTTTAAACGAAAGTGCAGACGCACTTGGTCAGACCGGAGGAACTCTTGAAAGCGTAGATACTGCTCTGGAAAATATTACCGCTGACCTAAAAGCTCTGCAGAGCTCCGAAACCTACCAGCATCTGATCTCACTGGAAGGCATCGACTCAGATTCCATTTCTGATTTTATGTCCTCACCGGTTTCGATCAATTCAAAGGTACTTTATGATGTGGAAAATTACGGTTCCGGAATGACTCCGTTCTACACTAATCTGGCACTCTGGGTTGGCGGACTGATCCTGGTATCCATCCTGAAACAGGAAGTAGACAAAGACGAAACCATTTCCCGTTTTACTCCGACAACTGCTTATTTCGGACGTTGGATGCTCTTTGTCGTGGTCGGACTGATCCAGGGATTTATTGTGTGCATAGGAGATCTGCTGCTTCTGAAAGTACAGTGTGTCCACCCGGTTGCATTTGTGTGCGCTGGTATGCTCTGCTCCTTTGTGTATGTCAATCTGATCTATGCAATGGCGCTGACCTTCAAGCACATTGGAAAAGCGCTTGCCGTTGTCCTGGTCATCCTGCAGATCCCTGGTTCTTCCGGAACCTATCCGATCGAGATGACACCGGTCTTTTTCCAGAGACTGCATCCGCTTCTGCCGTTCTCTTACGGAATTGGCGCTATGCGTGAGTGTATTGCCGGATTTTACAAAAATAACTACGCAAAGGATCTGCTGACCCTGCTGCTTTTCCTTCTCCTTGCATTCTTCATCGGACTGGTACTGAGACCACTTCTGATGAATCTGAACCATCTGTTCGACAAACGTCTTGCCGAGACAGACCTGATGCTGGGAGAGACTGCAACCGGTGAGCTCTCCCGCCCACAGCTTACACTGATGATGAAAACCATGATGCAGGACGAAGACGGACGGGCTGATTTTATCCAACGTGCCAACCGGTTCGAAAAACGGTATCCAAAGCTGATCCGTACCGGTTTTATCCTGATTCTTGTAATTCCGCTGATCTTTCTTCTTCTGATGTTCGGCCTGGAATCCAAGATCGTATACCTGACACTGTGGATCATTTCCCTGATCGTACTCGCCGTCTATCTGATCTGTGTAGAATATATTCACGACAAGACCTCCAGACAGCTTTCCTATATCCATCTGTCTGAAGAAGAATTTCTTAAAAAAGTAAAGGAGGGAAAAGACGAATGAGAAATATGTGGACCATCTTCACAAGAGATATCCGGAAAATAAGAACAAATGTCATTGCGCTGATCGTCGTTCTCGGCGTCACAGTGGTTCCCTGCCTTTATGCATGGTTCAACATTGCGGCAAGCTGGGATCCCTATGGGAATACGGGGAATCTGAAGGTTGCCGTAGCAAGCGTAGATGAAGGCTATACCGGAAACCTGATCCCGCTCCAGCTGAATCTTGGCGATCAGGTATTGTCTGCTCTTCGGGAGAATACACAGCTCAACTGGGTATTTACGACCAAAAGCAAAGCAATGAAGGGTGTAAAATCCGGAGAATATTACGCAGCAATCGTAATCCCGGAAGATTTCAGTACGAACCTGATGAGTGTATTTTCCAGTGATATTAAAAAACCGGAGATTACCTATTACTCCAATGCAAAAGAAAATGCCATTGCGCCGAAGGTAACAGACAAAGGAGCAACCGCAGTCCAAACACAGGTCAACGAAGTATTTATCGAAACCATTTCCGATACGGTGCTGACCGCGCTCCAGACTGTTGCAAATACCGCAGACTCCAGGGATTCGGATGAGCTTGCAGGCACACTAATCACAAATCTGAATAAAATCGGTTCTGATCTGTCTGCCTCTTCGACTACCCTGCATTCCTTCTCACAGATGACCGATTCTGCGCAGCAGCTTCTGGACACAACTGCCGAATTCTTAAAAGCAACGAAAGAACAGGCTTCTGCAAATGCAGATACGCTTTCCGGTACACAGCAGTCCTTCTCCGGGATTCAGGAAACTCTGGACGGAGCTACAGACGGAATCAATGCTGCACTGACCTCTACCAAAAGCTTTTACGAACAGATGTCACAGACGATCGATCAGGCATTCCAGTCGCAGTCACAGGATGCTTCTTCTGTTGCCAGCACCCTTGATCTTCTTGGAAACCGCGTCAATGCGATCGTACAGTCTTACCAGGGAATCCGTGACAGCATTGCACAGATTGCAGATGCACACCCGGAGCTGTCTGATCTTACCGCACCGATTCTTGCTAAATTAGACGATTCCATTGCTGTTCAGGAAGAACTTCGTGATAAACTCACGAACGCCGCTTCCTCTCTGCGGGATACAGCAGGCAATGTAACAACCTCTAAAAAAGAGCTGGATGATCTGATCAGCTCCAGTATTTCCGGAATTGCAGCTGTCAAATCCGACTATGAAACCAATGTATCTGCTTCTTTAAAACAGCTGTCCGTCTCTCTTGGTTCCACCAAAAATGATCTGTCCGGACTGCTCTCCCAGCTCGGTGTAAGTGCAGATGGAATCTATACCCTTGCTTCTTCAGCTGGCTCTGATCTGTCGCAGATTCAGAAGGCTCTGGAAACCTCTTCTGAGCTTTTGAAAACGGCTGCCTCAAAGATCACAGATACCATCTCCAGACTTGGTCAAATGGAAGCAACCGGCGATTTCTCCGAACTGGAAGATCTGATTTCCGGCGATAAGGACAGTATCAGTTCTTTCCTCGCCGCACCGGTAGAGCTGAAAACCAACAAAGTGTACCCGATTGAAAATTACGGTTCTTCCATGGCCCCATTCTACTCTACACTTTCCATCTGGATCGGCGGAATTGTCCTGGTTGCCATGCTCAAGGTCACTGTATCCGAAAACGGCACCACCGGACTTAAACATCTGAAGCTCCATCAGATTTATCTTGGAAGATACCTTATCTTTCTGATCCTGGGGCTTTTGCAGAGCACCCTGATCTGCCTCGGTGATCTGTTCTATCTTGGCATCCAGTGCAAGCACCCGTTCCTCTTCCTCCTTGCCGGATGGGTATCCAACATCGTATATGTTAACATCATTTACACGCTGACTGTCTCCTTCGGAGATATCGGAAAAGCGGTCAGTGTCGTACTTCTGGTTATGCAGGTAGCCGGAACCGGCGGAACTTTCCCGATCGAGGTTGCCCCGGGATTCTTCAAAGCGGTATATCCGCTACTGCCGTTTACCCACAGTATGGCAGCCCTGCGTGAAGCTGTCGGTGGTCTTTACGGTATGGATTACTGGATCGATCTTGGAAAGCTTTGTATCTTCCTTATGGTGTCCCTGATCGTGGGACTGGTGCTTAGGAAGCCGATCATTAAGGTGAATGAGGCATTCTCAGAGAAGCTGGAAGAGACGAAGATTATGTAAATATAGAAGTACTTGTCTTTTACATTTACATTAAAAAACTCTCTTATGAATGATTTAACGATCTTTCATAAGAGAGTTTTATTACCTATATGGTTCAAATATTTTACTCATAAAAATAGCATTGTTGTCATCATATACTTCTATATCCTTTATACGATCTTTTTTCAGACACCGTATCCTTTCCACCACAGGCAATAGTTCCTGCTACGATCAAAATAATTCCCAAAAATATAGCATATTTTCTATATTCCAAATCCACTCAGCAATACATAATATCCTGTCAAGATCACTACAAACACCACAATAACCGGGATCGTCTTCTTCATCAGCTGCCCCCAGGATACCCGGAAATATTCCGTAATGATTGCAAGACAGATATGTGTCGGTGAAATCTGCATTGCCGCATAAGAAAGTGCCATCAGGTACACCAGAAGTCCGGCTCCTGCATGCGGTATGCTTGCAAATGCCAGCGGAATCAATAGCACAATCATAGAATTTGCTCCACTGATAATCGTTCCAAGAAACATAATGATTCCAAATGCCGCAAACTGTGGAATTGCAGATCCTGCAAACAAATCCGGAAGTTTTCCGATTGCCCCTGTATAGGTAAGAATGTTCTTGAACATCATCAGAATGATCGTATTGAAGATGATTCTCCACTCTACCGATGTCTTTGCAAAATCCAGCACTTCCTTCAGACTTAACCGATATACAATAATCGAAAGCACAATAATAAACGGCAGTACCTTGATCACAGAAAGATTCAGTGCGATCACAAGCACAATACAAAGCACCAGTGGCCAGAAACAGTACAGAAGCTGTTTGAATTCTTCTTTTTTGTCAATCGTTTCATCCTCACCTGCTTCATATCCTTTCGACAGCTTCCGCAAATAAAATACATATCCCAGTACCAGAAGCACCACAACCATCGGCGCCATAAAAAGTACAAATTGCCCGGTTGATACCGCTGTAATGGAAAGTGCCAGCAGAATTGCATTATAAGTCGGCGAAAAGCTTTCTGAAATATGGCGGTAGTAACTGGTCACAAACGTCTTTTCTTCCACATCCAGATCTTTTCCTGTCGCCTTATCTACGATCGCCCCACAGATATTGACAGCTCCTGCAGACGGAAGGAATCCAATGATCACCGGCGCAATTACACACACCATACGCCTGTCTCCGCTAAGCCTCTGTAGTGCCATCTCCGCTCTTTCCAGAAGTTTCCGGTTCTCCATGATCCGCTGCAAAAAGGTTACAAGAATAAAGCTTCCGACCACCAGCAGCGTATCCTTTTCATAAACCGACTGTATCATCAATTTTGCTGCATCCCCAAGCGGAATTCCAAACAGGATCACAGTCAGCAAAATGGCAGCGATCATCGCATCACGCAGCTTTAATTTTGCCAGAACCATCACCATAATGACAATATAAATCACTGCCAGCTTTATAAATTCGGTCTGCATCTCTTTACTCCAATTCTCTTTTTTCTAATCTCCCTTTTTTCATCCACAGACACCGGTCCGCATAATTTGCAAATTCTCTGTCGTGGGTACTGACCAGGATTGTCGTTCCTTCTTTTGC
>OLOB01002388.1_pt1 | contig 10998 bp, 6 predicted proteins | sample 1671911 | NCBI WGS metagenome assembly OLOB01 (sample SAMEA3136625, study PRJEB25190) | human gut metagenome | biome: human gut; feature: human-associated habitat; material: faeces | place: Austria | collected 2013
GAAACAGCGGCAGTTTTCTTTGGTTCTTTCTTTTGCTGCCAAAAGAAAGAACAACTTCCCGGAAGGCAGCCGTTCCCGGTTCACCCCAGCGGCACATCGATCTCATCCTCGATGGCAAAGCTGTAGATCGTCAGCTTTGTCACCGGTACGGCCAGCCGCTGGGCAAATGCGCGGCGATAGAGCCTTAACTGCGCGGCATACTCGTCAATGTAATATTGGGCATCACGGCTGCGGTCCGTCTTGTAGTCAAGGATCTCCGCGTGCTCGTCAAAGACCAGCACCAGATCGGCAATGCCCTGTACCAGCACCTCCGCCGCGGCGGCACTCCCCTGCCCTGCGGCGGGCGTGACCTCGGCGGCGGGCAGGGCCGTGATGAACGGTTCCTCCCGCAAAATTTGCTTTGCCAGCCGGATGCGCCGCCAGACCGCACTTGCAAAGAAGGGCCGCACGGCGTCCAAATCGAGCTTGTCCGCCAGCGCAGGGTCAAGCAGCTGCAAGTCAGTCTGCCGCCTGACCTCGGCGTCCAGATCGGGCGCGGGGCCGTCAAACGGCACGCTCTGCATAAAGGCGTGGATGGCGGTGCCGCGCTCGGCCCCGGTCATGCCGGTCTTTTGCAAAAAGGCAGGGCGCTCCAGCGCCACGGGCCGCGCAGCGTGGGCCACGGCGCTGACACTGACCTTGGCAGGGATCTTTTGCAGCGGGGCGCGGGGGTTGCACCAGGCAAAGCTTTGGCGCAGGGTGTCCAGCAGGGCTTCGTCCGGCGCGGGCGCGGGGGCCGGTTCCGGCGCGGGGGTCGCCTCGGGCGCAGGCAATACCTTTATAGTAAGCGGTATGCGGGTGGGCAGGTAGTGGGGCAGCAGGCCGGTGTAGGCCCACAGCGCGTCACTGCTGGGGTGCAGCAGCACGGCGGTCAGCAGCCAGCCCGCCCAGCTGGACATGCCCTGCATGGCTTCGGGGCCGGTGGCCTCGGCGTGGGCGCAGAGGGCGGGCGTTTTCAGCGAGCTGGCTGCCTTTTTCAGCGGTATCGTGATAATCAGCGCATCCTGGGCGCGGGTCAGCGCCACGTACAAAACGCGCATCTCCTCGCTCAGCGTTTCGGTGCGGATGGCCTGGGCCAGCGCGGCGTAGGGCAGCGTTTTGTACCGCTTGGCGGTGCTGCCCGCCCGCAGCATGACGCCCACGCCCAGCCTGCTGTGGGTCAGCACTGGGCGGATGGCGTCGCTCTGGTTGAACTGGTGGGAGGTGTTGGCCACAAAGACCACCGGGAACTCCAACCCTTTGGAGCGGTGCACCGTCATGATGCTGACGCAGCCCGGCCGGGTCTGACCGCCGGTGTTTTGGGTCAGGCCGCCGTTTTGCCGGGCGGCATCCATGGCGCGGATAACTCCCGGCAGGCCGGTGCGCCCGGCAGAAGCCGCCCAGGCGCAGAAGGATTGCAGATCCTCCCGGCAGCGGGCACCCTCAGGCAGGGCCCCCACGGCGGCTAAGTACCCGGTGCGCGCCAAAAGTTCCTCCAACAGCGCGTCCACTGGCAGGGTGCGGGCCAGGCGGCGGAACTCGGCCAGCGTTTCCAAAAACGGCGCAAATCGGGGCTGGCCGCCGTACAGCACCGCGCCGTACAAACTGCCCTCGGGGCAGGCACCGCGCAGGGTGACCAGATCGTCGGCGGTGTACGGGAACATGGGGCTGAGCAGCACCGCCGCCAGAGGAATGTCCTGGGCGGGGTTGTCGATGACCCGCAGCAGCGCCGCAAAGGGGCGGATGTGGGGCTCGTCCAGCAGGTCCGCCGCCGTATCGGCAAACACGGGGATACCCGCAGTGCGCAGGGCGGCTTCGTACACGGCAAAATCGCCGCGCCCGCGCAGCAAAATGCAAAAATCATCGTAGCGGCAGGGGCGCTGGCCGGTCTTGTCGCGCACGACAAAACCCTCGGCCATCATCTCCCGGATGCGGGCGGCAATGGCGGCGGCATCCCCCTCAGCCCCGGCACCGTCGATGACATCGACCTCGCAGAAGCCGCGGTAATCGGTAGTTTTGCTGCCCACCACAAGGCGCTGGCCGTCGCCGTAGGCAACGCCGCCCAAGCCTTGAGAGAAGAACACCTCAAACAGATAGTTGATGCCCGCAATGACCCCCGGCGCACTGCGGAAGTTGGCATCCAGCGCCAGCGAGGCAGGCTGCGGTGCGGGCTGGGGGTAAGGCTGCCAGCGCTGCTGCTTGTCCACAAACACCTGCGGGTCGGCCTGGCGGAAGCGGTAGATGCTCTGCTTGATGTCGCCGACGAAGAAGAGGTTGTCCCCTTCCGACCGGGCCAGCGCAAAGTAGATGGCATCCTGCAAGGCGTTGGTGTCCTGATACTCGTCCACCAGCACGGCCGAGTAATGGCTGCTGACGGTGCGGCACAGCGGCGTGCGCTGGTTGTCGGGCGTCAGCAGCAGGTCCAGCGTCAGGTGCTCGAAATCGGCGTAGTCCAGCAGCTTTTCTTCGCACTTGGCGGCAAAGCAGGCATCGGCGAACTGCTGGGTCACCCGCACCAGCGCGTCCACCAGGGGCGCGGCGCGGCGGCGGTCAGCAGCGTATTCCTCGCCGGTACACAGCAAAAAGTCGGTGCGCAGGCTTTCGATCTGCTTTTTGGCGCGGGCGCGCAGCTCACTGGCCGCAAAGGCGCAGGGGTTGCCGTCCTTGCCGCCCTTGATGCGCCCGGCCCGCCGCCAGGCGGTGTCGAACTCGCCCAGCGCGGCCACGGATCTATCCCAATCGCCTTTCTCAAGTACCTGGCACAGCCAGGTCACGCGGTCGGCATCCTCCTGCAAAACGGCGGTGTAAGCAAAGTCGGCGGCCTCGTCTTTGGCGGCGGTGCGGGCCGCAGCCTGCAGCAAGGCGCGGGCGCCCTGAGCGCGCTGCAAAGAGATAGCCAGCAGATTCTGCCCCCAGGGGGTGTCCTGGGGCGGGGCGTCCTGCTGCCACATGGCGGCAAACTGCTGCAGCACCTCGGCCGGGTGGGGCAGAGCACGGCTGAAATGGTACAGCTCCAGCACGGCGTTGCCGGCGGTATTGTCGGTGCGGCCCCGGTCGTAGAGGTCCGCAAAGGCGCGGAAATCTGCATCGGTGTAGGCCGATTCCAAAACGGCGGAAAGTGTCTCCTGCTCAATGCGGGCCAGCTCAGCTTCCTCGGCGGTGGTAAAGTCCGGCGGCACATCCAGCGCGGCAAAGTGCTGCTGCACAAAATGCAGGCAGAAGGCATCCACCGTGCCGATGGCTGCCCGCTGCAACAGCAATTGCTGGCGGCGCAGACGCATGTCTCCGGGGTGGGCGCGCACTTCCTCGGCCAGGCGGGTGGTGATGTCCGCCCGCAGTTTGGCGGCTGCTGCGTTGGTAAAGGTCATGATGAGCAGGCTGTCGGCCTCCACGGGGTGGATCGGGTCGGTGATGAGGCCCACCACCCGCTCGACCAACACGCGGGTCTTGCCGGAACCGGCGGCCGCCGACACCAGCAAACTGCCGCCCCGGGCCGTAATGGCGGCCGATTGGGCGGGGGTAAATTGTATCTTGGCAGATTCAGGCATAGGCAAGCTTCCTCGTTCTCGTCATTCTTCAAAAGGTTCGTCCGGCACGGCGGGGGTGCGCTCGTGCTCGCCGTCCCGGTGGCGGCAGGCCATGCGGAACTCGCAGTAGGTGCAGGGGCTGCGGGCACCGGAACACAGCGGTTTGGCATCGATCTCGCCGCTGTACAAATCCTGCGCCATTTGGGTCAGCAGGCCGTCCAGGTGGTCGCGGATGCGCCGCAGCTTGGCTTCGTCGGCCAGCCTCCCCTTGCTGTTGGTGATGCGTCCGGTCTTGGCGCTGAAATTCAGCGGCACAAACTCCCCTGTCCCCCTGGTGTCCATGGCGCGGTAGATACTCTCATTATCCAAAAGCAGGCCGTTCAGCGGGTAGGTGGGCTGCAGATCGGCCTCTTCGCCGGACACTTCCTGCCGGGGCACGCTCTCGGGTGCAGGGTCAGCCAGCAGGTATTCTACGCCGGCGGCGGCAGGGGCCGGGAACAGCGAATCGCCGTTGCGTTCCAGCGTAAACAGATACAAAAGCATCTGGCAGTCCAGCCCGCAGTAGACTTCTTTGAGCTGGAAGTCCTTGCCGCCGGTCTTGTAGTCCACCACCCGCAGGTAAGTGCGGCCGTCGCCGGGCAGCGGCATGGCGTCCACGCGGTCGACGGTGCCCACCACGCGGATGGTGTGCCCTGCCCCGTCATCCAGGCGCACCGGCTCGATGCGCGGGGCGTTGGGGTCGTCGCCGGGACGGTCATCGATGCGCAGCTCAAAGGCCACCGGCTGAAAGCCCGACTGGCGCAGGTCCCGCTGGATGAACCCCAGCAGGTTAACGAGGTTACGGCGGATGCGCTCCACTAAATACTGCATGCGCACGGTGGCACCGGGCAGATTGGCGGTGACGTACTCGTCCACCAGACTGTCCACAAGGGCCTGCAATTCCTCGGGCGTCAGGTCCTTAAAGGCGGCGCCCTGGCGGCGCAGGGCGTTTTCCAGCACCCAGTGGGTCAGCGTGCCGCTGATGTTGGGGGCCAGCTCGGCCTTTTGGCGCGGTGCGGCCCGCAGAATGTACTGCAAAAAGTAGCCGAAGGGGCAGGTCTGGTATTTTTCAAACCGGGTGGGACTGATGCGCAGCTCCCGTCCCAGCAGCTTTTCCAGTGCGGCGGTGTTCTGCACTTTGGCGGGCGCATCGGGGTCGTCCTGGGCAATGCGTACCACGGCGGCGTACCCGGTGGAAAGCTCGCCGGTCTTTTCGGCTTCGTCCAGCGCGGTGCGAACAGCGGCACCGGCGGCGCTCTGGGCCGGGTCCTGGGTCAGCACACCCAGCACATCCAGCGCGGCGGCGGGGGCGGCGGCCAGCTCGGCGGCGGTGGGCTGCACAAAGGGTGCCTGCAGCAGGTTCAGCACCGGGGCCAGTGCGGCGCTGGCGGGGTCAGTATCCTCGGCATGGGCGGCACCGGGCCAGCTGAGCCAAAGGAACCGTTGCGACACCGTGAGGGCCTTGTAAAAGCAGATGCCCTCGCGCAGGACTTTGTTTTCAAAACAGTCGGGCAGTTCGGCCCCCTGATGGATCATCAAGTCGCGGTCGGCATGGGTCAAAAGCCCCTGGTCGCCGGGCGTCTGGGGAAACTCACCCTCCAGTAGACCCACCACAAACACAGCGTCGGTCTCCGGCAGGCGCATACGGCCCGCGGTGGTCAAGATCACGCTGTCCAGACTTTGGGGGATATGCCCCATGTCGGTGGTGCGCAGCAGCAGCGTGAACAGTTCGGCGTAGTCGGCGGGGGCGAGCACTTCGTCCCCCAGCAGCAGGGCCAACTGGTTCAGCAGGCCCATGACCACGTTCCACTCCCGCAGCACTTCGTCCGCTTCGGGCAGGCGGCCCTGGGCACGCAGCGTTTCGGCCAGGGCGTTGAGGGTGTCCTCGGCCCCCAGGGCTTGTAAAAATAGGTAGAGCTGTTTGGTCAGCGCGGCGGCCCCGACGTTTTTGGTGCGGGGCAGAAAGTCTGCGACCCGCTCCATCACAAAGGCGCGGGCGGCTTCGGCGTCCGCCAAGGTCTGGCGGTCCTGCTCTTTATCGGTGCCCGCGTACCCGGCAGCGCTGCGGGTGAAGGGCTCACGCCAATCGGCGGCGCGCAACGGCCAGGTGTAAGCATAGTTTTCCAGTGCGCACTGCTGCTGTTCCGGCAGGTCGACGAGGCCGGTCTTGAGCAGACGCAGCAAACTGCGGCTGGAGACACCGCCGCGGGCCAGGTCCAGCGCGGCATGCACGGCGCGGGCGGGGGCGGTGTTCTCCGGCGTGGTGGCTTCGTCGCAAAACAGCGGGATGCCCTGCAGGCGGAATTCGTACCGCAGTGCGCCAAGATACCCGGCGGTGTCGCGGCAGATAACCGCCATGCGGCTGTAGGGCACTCCGGCGCGGGCACGGACGGCGATGGCGGCGGCCACGGCCTTGGCCTCGGCCTGGCGGCTGGCGGCGGCATAGCAGACGATGGCCGGGTCGGCTGGGTCCACCGTGCAGTCCGGCGTATAGGTCGGGTCGGCCAGCAGCAGGTTCAGTTCGGCCAGCGCGGGGACGCCGGCGTGGCGCTTGTCCTCGGTCAGAACTACCGTGCGGGTGGGCACGTTGGCATCGGCGGCCATCCGCTTTAAGCCGGCAATCACCCGCTGCACGCCGCTGAACAGCCCCATGCCCCCGGCGGTGTCCTGTTCGCCATCGCAGCACAGGCAGACGGTCACATCCGCCACCGGCAGCATGGCAGCCAGCAGGGCGCGTTTGGGCGCGTTGAAGGTATCAAACTCATCCATGTACACGGCGCGGCCCGCAAAAAAGCTGGCATCCAGCATCTGCGCCGCCAGCTGTTGGCGGTCGCCGGGATCCATGGCCGTCTGAGCCAGCTGGGCCTCGTAGGAGCCGTAGATCAGCGAAAGTTCTTCCAGCTTTTCCCGGTCAGCCCCCGGCAGGCGGGCATAGGCGGCCAGCTGGTCGGGGGTGATGCCGGCACTTTTCAGTTCCTCGATGGTCTGGGCGGCTTTCTCGCAAAAAGCGGCGCTGCGGCGCTGGCGGTTGTAGTAGACGACTTTGTCCAGCAGGCTGTCCGCCGCACGGCGCACCAGCAGGGCACGGCCGGCTTCGCTCAGGGTCTCCACGGCCGCACCGCCGTAACGGCGCAGCAGTGCTTCCGCCAGCGAGGTGAAGGAGTAGCTTTCCACATAGGCGGACAGGCTGTCGCCCAAAATATGGTAGAGCGTCCCCTCGGTGGAGGAGGTGAACTGTTCCGGCACGATGAGCAGGCTGCGCTGGCCGTTTTCGGCGCGGGTGCGCAGCTCGGCCAGCATCCGCCGGGATTTCCCGCTGCCGGAGGGGCCTAAAATGAATGTGAGCATGGAGTGTTCCTTTTTTACTGTTGAATCCAATTTTTCACTGCGTCCACCACCGCAAACCGGACCTCATACCGCCCAAACACCAGGGCGTTTTCGGCCTGGGAGGGGTACTTGGCCTGGGCACCGGAGACACAGAGTGCGGGGTACAGCACACAAAACCAGTTGTGGCCTTTCCCCTCCCCCAGCTCCACCCGCAGCGCGGTGTAGCGCCCGCCCGGCAGGGCGAAGCTGCCGTAATCCCGCGGGGCAAAATCCAGCCGTTCCAGTTTCAGCCGGGCAGTCTGGGGGCTGTGGGCTTTGTACAAGGCCTGCTGTGCGGCCTGGTGCAGCACGGGCAGCGCCTGCCGCAGGGCGGCTTCGGCTCCGGTGGTGGTGTCGGCCTGCAAAACGCTGTCGGGCAGGGCGGCCAAAATGGCATCCCGCACCTGCAGCTTGACCAGCTGATCCTCCAGCGTGTCGCTGTTGGCCAAAATGTGCAGCCGCACCGTGTCGGCGCAGACGCGGTCGGCTACCTGGCGGCGGTGGGCGGCGAAAGCTGTAAGTAAAACCGTAAGTGCGAACCCCAGCGCAAAGCCAAGCTCCAGCACGCGGCGCTTTTTTTCCAGTTTTTTCAGCATACAAGTTCTCCCCTTTCGCAGACAGTATGGGCGAAAAGGGAGCATTTGAATCAACTATTTTTTCTCAAACATCTGGCGGCGCACCGTGACACGCGGCCCACCGTGGGTGGGGCGGCAGAGGTAGCACTGCTTGTAGTTGGGACGCAGGGCGGCCAGGGCATTGCGGGCGGCGGTCTCGTCGTCGAACACGCCAAATACAGCCGCACCGCTGCCGGTCATCTGGGCGGTCAGGGCACCATGCTCCCGCAGAGTGGCACAGATGGAAGGGGTCTCCACCGCGCCGGAGCAGTGCTCCAGCGCATTGCCCGCTGCAGCGCAGACGGCGCGCAGGTCCTCGGCGCGGATAGCCTGCTCCTGGGCTTCGCAGTCCGGGTGGACCGGGCTGCCCATCGTGTCATACCGGGCAAAGGCCTCGGGGGTGGAAACGCCCACGCTGGGCATTGCCACCACGAACCAGCAATCCGGGCAGGGCGGCAGGGCCTTCATCAGGTCGCCCACGCCGCGCACGCGGCAGGTGCCGCCCAGCAGTGCAAAGGGCACGTCAGCCCCAATGCCCGCGCCGATGGCGCACAGCTCGCTCATCGAAAGATGGGCGTCGTACAGCTCGCTCAGGCCCACCAGCACACCGGCAGCGTCGGCACTGCCGCCCGCCATACCGGCGCGCACCGGCACCCGCTTGTAGATGGTCATGTCCACACCGGCCAAAAGCCCCGTGTAGCGGAAAAAGGCCACGGCGGCCTTGATGGCAGTGTTTTTATCGTTGACCGGCACAAAGCTGCCCGGCAGCGTCAGCGAAAGCGTATTGCTGCGGCGCAGTGTGATTTTTTCGTATAAATCGATGGTCTGCATGACCATGTCCAGGTCATGGTAGCCGTTGGGCAGCGTGCCCACCACGTCCAGCGAAAGGTTCAGCTTGGCCGGGGCCAGCACGGTTACGGAACGTTTTAACATGGCGCTCACTTCTCCCATCCGTGTTCGTGCAAAAATTCGCGGATACGCTTCATCGCGGTCTGCAGGTGATCCACGCTGTAGGCGTAGCTGATGCGGGCGTAGCCTTCGCCCGATGCACCGAACGCGCTGCCGGGGATGATGGCAACTTCCTTTTCCCGCAGCAGCTGCTCGCAGAATTCGCTGCTGGTCAGGCCGCTGATCTGGATAGACGGGAACACGTAGAATGCGCCCCGCGGCTCAAAGCAGGTCAGGCCCATATCGTTGAGTGATTTCACTACATAACGGCGGCGGCGGTTGTATTCGTCACGCATCATCTCAATCTGGTCGTCGCACTGGCGTAGCGCCGTGATGGCGGCGTACTGGCTGGTGGTGGGGGCCGACATGATGCAGCTCTGGTGAATTTTCGTCATCACCTTGATGAGCGGCGCAGGACCCGCGGCGTAGCCCAGCCGCCAGCCGGTCATGGCGTAGGATTTGGAGAAGCCGTTGACTACGATGGTGCGCTCGGCCATGCCGGGCAGCGAGGCAATGGACACATGGCGGTCGAGGCCGTAGGTCAATTCGGAGTAGATTTCGTCCGACAATACGACAACGTTTGTCTCCCGCAGGACGGCGGCGATCTCCTCCATCTCGGCGGCGCTCATCACAGCGCCGGTGGGGTTGTTGGGGTACGGGAAGATCAGCAGCTTGGTCTTGGGCGTGATGGCGGCCCGCAGCTGGTCGGCAGTCAGGCGGAACTGATCCTCGGCGCGGGTGGCAATGTGCACCGGAACGCCGCCGGTCAGCTGGGTGATCGGCTCATAGCAGACAAAGCACGGCTCCGGGATGATGACCTCATCCCCGGGCTGGACCACCGCACGGATGGTCAGGTCGATGGCCTCGCTGCCGCCGACGGTGACCAGGATGTTTTCCTCTTTATAGTGTAAATCAAAGCGGCGCTGTAAGTAATTGCAGATCTCGCCGCGCAGCTCCTTTAAGCCGGAGTTGGCCGTATACTTGGTGCGGCCCAGCTCCAGGCTGCGGATGCCTGCGTCGCGGACGCTCCACGGCGTTTTAAAGTCCGGCTCCCCGACGCCCAGCGAGATGCAGTGGGGCATATCGGCTGCCAGATCAAAGAACTTGCGGATGCCGGACGGGCGCATAGCCTTGGCGGCAGGGGCAAGCAGTTCATCGTAGTTCATCACAGGACGGTACACTCTCTTTCATCGGGTTCTTCGGCCAGGTACAGGCGGCCGCCGCGCTTGTAGGGGCGCAGCACAAAGCTGGTCGCGGTGGAGAGCACATCGTCCAGCGGGGAAAGGCGCTTTGCCACGAAGATAGCGATTTCCTGGAAGCTGCGGCCCTTGATGATGACCTGCAAATCATAGCTGCCGCTCATCAGCAGCACGGTGTCGACCTCATCAAACTGGGCAATCGTCATGCCGATGTCGTCAAAGCCGCGGGCCTTATGGGGGGTCACGCGCAGCTCAATGACAGCCTCGACGAGGTTGACACCTGCTTGTTCCCAGTCCACGAGCGTCTCATAGCCGCGGATATAGCCCTTTGCGGCGGCCTCATCCATCATGGCGGCGATTTCTTCAGGCGTTTTATCCAGCATCGCCGCGATGTCCTCAATCGGCATACGGGCGTTTTTTTCCAGAATGCGAAGCAGTTCTTCCATAGTAGGTACACCTCACTCAAGTATATATAGATGTATTATAGCATATTCCGCAGCGGATTGCACTAGTGTCCGGCGGATTTTTGCAGCAGAACAGCAGGGGCCATCCCATAAGAGGTCATCTATGGCAAGGCTGCGGGCCGTACATCTGCGGCCCCCGCGGCGCTGCCGCAAAAAAAGCGCCCGCTCATGCGCATGGCACAAGCGGGCACTTTTTAAATTCAGGGTTACCCCTCTGCCGGGGTGTCGCCGGTATCGTCGAGGTTTTCGGCATCCGGGGCGGCCTCAGCGCCTTCCTCGGGGACGGGCGCTGGCTCGGTGCTCGCGGCATCCGACGTGCCCATTTCCTCGTTCTGCATGTTATCCACAACGGCATCCGTCGGGGCGGGGATCGGCGTGACCTCAATCTGCATATCGCTGTCGCGCAGAGCGGTCAGGTACCACTGGCGGTTCTCGCCGCGGGTAAAGACATAGTCCATATACTTCGTTGGCTCAGTGGGCGCGGTCAGGGACAGCTCACCGGTGGCGTTGTTCGACGACGTCGGCACATAGCCGACGGTCACGATGCGCTGACCGTCCTTCTTGGTGATCTTTTCCACCGTCGGCGTGTACAGCGCCACCGAACTGGTGACGGGCACCAGATAGGCCTGCTTTTCTTCGTCGTACTGGTAGACGAACTCCGCCGTGCTGAACGTGCCCTCCGTCACCTGGTAGTCCGGCCCGAGCAGGTTGGAGATGTAGGTGTCGATCTCCAGCGCCGGGATCAGGGCCGAGCCGGTGTCGGGGTCGCGCTCGTACTGGTCCAGGCTGCCGCCGCTGTTCTGCACCTGATAGACGGTGCCCC
>OLOB01002393.1_pt1 | contig 10983 bp, 8 predicted proteins | sample 1671911 | NCBI WGS metagenome assembly OLOB01 (sample SAMEA3136625, study PRJEB25190) | human gut metagenome | biome: human gut; feature: human-associated habitat; material: faeces | place: Austria | collected 2013
TATATTCAGTATGGAGATGGTTCCTATACTGTTCCGCTTGTAGCATTTATTTGTTCAACAGGTGCAGATACGCCGACAGGTACATTCTATACACCGGATAAGTGGAGATGGCTGCGTATGATGGGGCCTAGCTGGGGACAGTGGGTAACACAGATCACAGGTGATTATTTATTCCATTCGGTTTATTATAATTCTGCTAATAATAATAATGCGCTGTCCGTGAGTGCATATAACAATCTGGGCAAGCAGGTGTCCCATGGCTGTATTCGTTTAACAGCAGGTGATGCTAAATGGATTTATGATCATTGCGCGTTAGAGACAAAGGTTGTTATTTACAGTGACAGATCGACGTATGGCCCATTGGGAAGACCAACGGCTTACAAGCTGCCTTCCTGGCATACATGGGATCCAACGGATCCAAATATGTATTATAAATGCCAGCAGAGAGGTTGCCACTAAACACAGGAGAAGGTAATACATAAAATGAAGAAATGCTTAATAAAAGGGATGACTGTGATTATGATCAGTACGATGCTGGCATCAATACCCGTCGTATCATATGCAGCAGAAACCGAACCCAAGAATTTAACAGAATCAGCGGTTCCGGAGTCTGATGTTCAGAATGCCGTGAATACAGTTGATATACCTGAAACAGATAAAGAATCTGAGACGGGTGGGCAGTTACCACAAGAACAGCCGCCACAAGAGCAGCCGCCACAAGAGCAGCCTCCACAAGAGCAGCCGCCACAAGAGCAGCCGCCACAAGAGCAGCCTCCACAAGAGCAGCCTCCACAAGAGCAGCCTCCGGCAGAAATTCGCCAGGGTTGGGTGACAAGCGAAAGTGGCACACAATATTATATTGACAATGTCTATGTGGTTGGTGAGAAGAAAATAGATGGTTATTGGTACTATTTTGATGCGAATGGGATGATGGCCACAGGATGGACCGTACAGGAAGCAAAACCAGACAAGCAGTATTATTATGGCGCGGATGGTAAAATGCAGTATGGCTGGTTGACATTGGAGAATAAGACGTATTATTTTCATCCGTCATCAGGTGTGATGATGAAAGAATGCGAACGAAAAATTGATGGCAAATACTATTACTTTAATGCAGATGGCACCATGGCCACTGGTTGGACAAAGCAGGCAGCCAGACCAGATAAGATTTATTATTATAACCCGGATGGTACCATGAGTTATGGTGAAAAGAAGATAGATGGTCATTGGTATTATTTTCATGAGCGTTCCGGAGTAATGCAGACAGGATGGGTGAATCACCATAATCATACGTATTATTACAATCCGGATGGTACCATGTATTATGGTGAAAAGAAGGAAAATGGTCACTGGTATTATTTCAAAGATAGAACAGGTGTCATGGCAACCGGATTGACCAAGCACCACAATCATACTTATTACTATAATGCCGATGGTACTATGTATTACGGCGAGAAAAAGATAAGTGGCCACTGGTATTATTTCAAAGATAGAACAGGTGTCATGGCCACTGGCTGGACCAAGCATCATGGCAAGCAGTATTACTACGCAGCGGATGGTAAAATGTGTTATGGTCTGCAGACGATAGATGGTGTGAGATATTATTTTCATCCAACGTCTGGTGTTTATCAGTGGAAGAATCGTAAATATCAGAATCCATCCCAGTATTATCAGATTCAGGAATCCTCCATTCAGTTGTCTGGCGGCGGCTACAATTTGAATATCGGATATGAAGGTATTAAGACCGCATGGGTCATAAGGGCATTAAAACTTGGCAATGCAGTCGGTATGGGCGGCGCTGAATACACAAGAAGAGTGTTTAATGCTGTCAAGAGTTTTCAGAGTAGACATGGTCTGGAGGCTACAGGTATTACAGATCTGGCAACGTGGAAAGCACTTGGTTATAGTGAAGCCGATTGGTATTCATTGGGGGCTTATGCTTCACCAATCCGAACTAGTATTTACAGCAGCCGTAGCGACTGCGTTGAGGCAATGATCAACAGAGCCTATGATTATCTGGGGGATGATTATATGATTGGTGCCTCAGGTGCTCCGGGGCTTGGCATTGACTGCAGTGGTCTTGTTATGCAGGCATTATATGCAGCGGGCATTGATATGTCTCCGATTAATCCTGTGCGGCATGCTTCACCCGGTTATGAATATGAGTCTGCCAACATATGGACCAGCTCACAGCTGAAACATGTTTCTTATGGTGAAAGACAGCGAGGCGATATTATTATTTACTGTAATTCTGCAGGTGTTGTTATACATTCGGCTATTTATTTAGGCAGTAATTGAGGCGTGGCCAAATAAAGTAGTTGTTTCATCAATGATTAATAATCAGCATCCGCGTGTGTTGGGCGTCGTGAGACCATTCGTATAAAAGTGTCAGAAAAGTGCTGGAAATAAACTGATAAAATAATCCCGGAAGATATGTATTCCGGGATTATTTTTTGATATAATAGGGATGTATTTTGATAGTGAAATGACATAAAAGGCAGAATGGCATACGGAGGAAAATATCAATGAACAGCAGATTATTTATAGTGATACCCTGTTATAATGAAGAAGAAGTCCTTCCAATCACATCTAAAATGTTCCTTGAAGAGCTTGAAGATTTGATACATAAAGGAAAGATTAGTGATAACAGTCGTATTTTGTTTGTAAATGATGGAAGTAAAGATAAAACCTGGGAGATTATTGAAAACCTGGCAGCTGAGAATTCACATTTTATCGGTATGAGCCAGAGTCGTAACAGAGGACATCAGAATGCGGTTCTTGCAGGATTGATGGAATCCAAGGATATGTGTGATATCACGATTTCCATAGACTGTGATGGTCAGGACGATATCAAGGCGATGGAAGCCATGGTGGATGCTTATCATGATGGCAGTGAAGTTGTTTATGGTGTGCGCAGCAAGAGAGACACGGATACGTTTTTTAAACGTTTTACGGCGGAATCTTTTTATAAGTTATTGAATAAGATGGGGGTTGAGGTTGTATACAACCATGCTGATTACCGTTTGATATCAGCAAGAGTATTAAAGGAATTTGCCAATTTTAAAGAAGTGAATCTGTTCCTCAGAGGTATGATTCCACTCGTAGGATTTAAGAGTACCAGTGTTTATTATGAACGTCATGAACGTATTGCCGGTGAGTCACATTACCCGTTATCCAAGATGTTGGGATTGGCCATTGACGGCATAACCAGTCTGAGCATTAAACCGATTCGTTTGATTACAGGACTTGGAATTGGCGTATCTATTCTGAGTTTTATAGGTGTAATCTGGGCTGTGATTTCTCAATTGACAGGGCATGCAGTGACGGGATGGGCAAGTACAGTTTGTCTTGTATGTTTCATGGGCGGTGTGCAGTTAATCTGCCTTGGTGTACTGGGTGAATATATTGGCAAGATTTACATGGAGGTTAAAGCCAGACCAAGATATATTATTAGTGAGAGAACCTGGGAAGAAAAAGACAAGGATAAATAATTGCAGAAAATAAAAATACAGGCAGGACTTTGATGAGTCTTGTCTGTATTTTTTAAATCTTAGATTACTGCAATTTCCAACGTTGAGCTTTGCCGAGGTTGTAACTCCAGATATCTATGTTCTTTCCCTTTCCAAGAATTCCTGTATATAAATCCAAAGTACAGGTTGAAGAGCAGTTCGGTACCAGATAATAGGCGCCGGTGCCGTCAGGAAGCACTTGCCATAGTGTAGCGGATGAGGAAAGCTGGACATTAGAGCCTGCCTTAGAACCGTTATTGGCAACACCAAGATAGAGTCTGGAGCCTACATTTTTAATCTTGTAATAGCCGTTGCCTTGATATACAAATTGGAACTTGCGATAAGCGACATTCGATTTTGTCCAAAGCAGAACATTGGTGCCGGAAGTATTCTGGTTGCGGTCTACAGATAATACATAATTATCATTGTAGTTGTTGGCAATGATATGGGTGCCGTTTGAAATTGTCCGCCTGTTGCTGAGTACCATGAAGGCGGTGTTGACCAGTGTGGTTGTCCCGGAGGCGGTAACAGCAGTTACTTTATATCGGTAGCCGCTGGCTGCTAAGGAGCCGAATTTGATGCTGGTATCAATATTCTTTAGGTTATAGGAAGTAGTATTCGGAGATACTGTCTTACCAATTTTCATTTTACCATTTGTATCATAAACACCAACAGTAACAGAGGAGATTGGATTACCTGAGGAAATTTTACCACGGATACTGAAAGAGCTTCCCTGAGTCATAGTAGTTGGAACTGTCTGCCCTGAAATCACTGGTTTCGCTTTTATTTCGGATAAAGCCCAGCGTTGAGATTTTCTGAGATTATAGTTCCATGTTCCTATATTCTGCCCTTTCTTGATAACTCCGGTGTAAAGGTCCATAGCACTGGTGGAGGAGCATTTTGGTACCAGGTAGTAAGAACCGGTGTCATCGGGAAGTACCTGCCATAAAGTGCCATCATTAGATTGTTCTACATTGGCGCCGGATGATGCAGATTGTCCTGCAACACCGAGATAAATACCTGATCCCATATTTTTAATCTTATAATAACCATTGCCTTGGTAAATGAACTGAAACTGTCGATATAGAATCGATGATTTAGTCCAGAGCAGGATATTGGTACCGGAAGTGTTTTTATTATGGTCTACGGATAGAACATATCCGGTATTCTGAACATTGGCAATCTGATAGATACCGTCAGCAATTGTTCTGTCTGTTCCAAGTACCATAAAAACTTTATTAACTAAGGTGACAGTACCGGCAGAGGATGTTGCCATAACTTTGTATCGGTAACCACCAGCAGGCAATGTACTGAATTTCACAGCTGCATCAAGTGATTTTAGATCATAGCTTGTAGTGCCGGGGGCAACGGTCTTGCCAATTTTCATGGCATCACTTGTATCATAGACACCTACAGTGACGGAAGTGATAGTACCGCTGCATGAAAGTGTACCGCGAATATCAAAAGAACTGCCAGTGGTCATTGTACTTGGCGAAGAGGCACCGGAAATAGTGACTGGGTCGTTGCTCGGAATAATTGTTCCTGAATATTTCGGCCAGTAAGTATTTTTGGCAAGATTGCCTCTGGAAACAGCCAGAGTGTACATATTGGCTGGCTTTTCAAAAATAGTACACCAGTCATAGGCAGTTTTATAGGCACCATCGGTACCATTGCTTGCTGATTTTAAACTGCTCCATAACGAAGGGTAGCTTGTTTTTAACTCATAATGCAGATATTCAAGCTGTCCTTGAAGTGTATCCCATTCTTCAGTATAGTTCTTCAATGCAGTGAAACGTTCATTATGCCATTGGCAGATACCATAGCTGCTTCCGCTGTCACCATAAATATTCGGATTAAAAGAGGATTCAGCTTGGATATTGGCAAGTACGCCGCAGGCAGCGGCAATATTCAGTCCCATATCTTCTGTAAGGTATTTGAAAATGACAGATTCATTGCTGCTGGATGCGTTGTCAGCGGCCATCAGACTGATTCCGTCTGATGAATCAAGCCACACACCTATGTAAGGCAGGTCGATATCATCTGCAAGGGCATAACTGTCTGTATCCCACACCGGATCAAATTCATAGTAGAAAAACGATGTCGTATCAAAGTCACCGATGCTTTTCCAGGAAACGGAGATTGCCTGTGGTTCAGAACTTCCGTCCAGATAAACATTCAGTGCAGATGGAAGTTCAGCAATGAGGTCTGCTTCGGATGGCTTATCATAATAGGACATGTATAGATGACACTCATCTTCGGAAAGTGGAGCAAAACCAGTAATGGTATGCTGTTCACTGTCTGATTCTATCGTGTTGATCGGCTGTGTCTCAGAAAGCGAGTCATTTTCGGTTTCTGTGGTTGCTGCAGTTGTATCTTCTGCGTAAAGGTTTGTCTCATTCAGTGCTGTTGTCTCGACTTCAATAGAGTCTGTACTTGAATCAGAAGTTTCTGCGGCTATTGCAGGAAACGAAATTGAAGTCAGAAAAAGGGCTGTGGACAAGCTTATTGCTGTCAGACGAAACAACCATTTGTTGTGTTTCATTGTGTATGAGTCTCCTTCCATTTTCATATTGCTTCTATTATATCATAAATGTAATATATTCGTAAAGTTTTTAACAATTATGAAAAAAATGAATGGTTTCTGGCAATCCTAAAGAGATTGATAATTGAAGGATGGTGATATATGAGCTATAATTAAAATATGACTTTTAATTTTAGAAAGGAGAAGTATGATGAAAAAGGGGTTATTTACGGCGGCAGTGATTGCTGCAATGATGATGACACAGCCGGTTATGGCACAGGAAGTTGTTGAACAGACGGGAGAAGTTGTTCAACAGACAGAAGAGGATGTTTCTGAGCCTGATATGGCTGCCGATTATCAGATGGAAACAGATTTGGCTGCAGAGATAAATGTATTTAGTGCAGATAATAATGAAACGCCAATTGTTAGTGCTGATCCAACGGGCCAGGAAGGCGACAAAGACGCAGAAGAAGGCGATAAAGAACCTGAGATTAAAACCGGATGGCAGACAGAAGAAGGCAAGACCTATTATTATGATGAAAAGGGGAATAAGTCCGTCGGTGAGAAGAAGATAGACGGTAAATGGTACTATTTTGCAGAAGATGGTGTGATGCAGATTGGTTTTGTACAATTGACATCTAAGAGAGTATGCTATGGAGAAGATGGCGCCATGCTTTATGGCAAACAGTCCGTAGATGGAAATGGATACTATTTTAATACGAAAACAGGTGCTGTGACAACCGGCGAGAAGAAGATAGATGGTAAGTGGTATTATTTCGGTGAAGACGCTGTGATGCAGACAGGAGTACAGACGGTTCCAACGAAAAACGGTGGCAAGAAAAAAGTATGCTATGGAGAAGACGGTGCTATGCTGTATGGTAAGCAGAAGTGCGGCGATAACTGGTATTATCTGCAGGCAAAGACAGGTGCTATGATGTATGGCGAACAGAAAATAGATGGCAAGTGGTATTATTTTGATCGTCAGACCGGTATTATGGCTGTTGGTATCCAGACGATTACGATGAATAACGGTTCGAAGAAAACGGTTTGTTATGGCGCGGATGGTGCCATGTGCTATGGCGAACAGAAGATAGACGGTAAATGGTATTTGTTTGATTATAAGACGGGTGTCATGCAGACCGGTATGGTGAAATTATCGAAGAAGACGGTTTATTATGGCGCGGATGGTGCCATGAGATATGGTGAACAGAAGATTAATGGCAAGTGGTATTATTTCCATATGAGAACAGGTGCCATGCAGACAGGTCTTCAGACGGTGCCATTGAAAAATGGCGGTACAAAAACAGTTTATTATGGAACTGATGGCACGATGCGATATGGAGAGCAGAAGATTAAAGGTAAATGGTACTATTTCCAGCAGGGAACAGGCGCAATGCAGATTGGATTCGCAAAAGTGTCAGGAAAGACGGTTTATTACGGAGAAGATGGTGCTATGAGATATGAACATCAGCTTATTGATGGTGACTACTATTACTTCCATCCAAAAACAGGTGCCATGCAGACGGGGCTGTTGGATTTTGGCGGCGATAGATGGGGCTTTTATGGTGCCGATGGTAAGCAGATACCAATGATAGATGCTAAGACAGCTATAGACGCAGCACATGAATTCCTTAAAGAGACGATCAATGATGAGGATTTAGAAATCATTAAGGGTCACTATGTGCAATATCTGGCAGCTGAGCCAGAGATGGTAGAGGGACATTCGAATCCGCAATACTATATTTACGTCATAGTTACAGAGGATGATTCTGATTTTGATGAGAATACAGATGAAGATGATGTTATTTATGGTAATGTTATCCGAGTGGACGCTGTAACAAAAGAATGTGTTTATGACACAGATGTGTCTGGTATTGATTAAGTGAGCAGGACAGCGCATTCCAATATTCCAATAAGCATTGACTTTGATAGAGAACGACAGAAAGTGAGCGACAGAGATGAGTGATACATACTATAAACCACTGAAAATTGCAGAGAATATTTACCATATCTATGAACCGGGCAATGTTTATACAACATTGATTATAGGCGAGGAGAAAGCATTACTGATTGATACGGGTTATGGATTTGGTGATCTGGCAGCATTTGTGAGAACGCTGACAGACAAACCTCTGGAAGTGGTGCTGACACATGGACATACAGATCATTGCGGCGGCAATTATGAATTTCCGACGGTTTATATGAATCTGATGGATGTACCGACTTATCTCTGGTATGAAGCAACGCAGAAGACATTGATTGTTGAAAAGTTTAAGAGGGATCGGTCTGCGGCCGGTCTCCCTCCTGTGTGGCCGGATGATTTTGATGAGAAAGCCTGGGGGCAGCAGCATACAAGACATTTTGAACCGTTGAAGAATGGACAGATCTTTGATCTGGGCGGACGAGAAGAAGAAATTATTTTTATGCCGGGACATACAAAGGGCTCTATTGTTGTATTTGACCATGAAACGGGACTTTTGTTTTCAGGGGACAATATCAGCGACAGTTTGTGGATACTGTTTGATACGAGTGCACCGTTGGCGGAATATGTAAGGCATCTGATGGATATCAAATTACTTCCGTTGACGGGAATTGTGGCCTCTCACAGAGATATTATTTTCCCGGTAACTATCATCAATGATCTGTTGAGAACCATCAGCTGCATTAATCCGCAGACGGATCGGGGCTTTGTTCATCCGAGAACAGGACAGAAGGCATTGAAGCATCGTGAGCCATGTGAAGCCATTGAAAATATTCAATATATCTATGTCGTTTATGATGAGAATAAGCTTCAATAAAATGCCGGTTTACGCTTGACTAACTGTGTACCCGCGTACTATAGTATAGATAATCTCTTTGCACTGCATATATACAGTACAAACTGATCAGGCGGGGCGCACTTTTTATAAGCGATCGCAGCCGGGCCCTTTCGGGCAGCAGATGAATGAAAAGGTGAAGCATCTGCGGGACAGTTGGTGTTCCGCAGGTGCTTTTTATGTTTATAAGCATCTGCCGCAGAATATGGAGAGAGCGAGTATTAGAATCGTTTCATTTCAGAACGGAGGGTGTTATTGATGAAGAATGTAAAAGCAAAGACGAATGAACAAATTGCGATGCAGGTATCAGCGAATAGTATTGCTGTGAACTTGATGTTATCTATTTTTAAGCTGATTGCCGGCTTGATGGCATCATCAGGAGCGATGATCTCAGATGCCATTCACTCAGCATCTGACGTGTTCAGCACAATTATTGTTATTATCGGAGTTAAGATTTCTGGTAAGGCATCGGATGAAGATCATCCATATGGGCATGACAGATTTGAATGTGTTGCTTCTATTATATTGGCTATTCTTTTAGGTGTGACCGGTGTCGGCATCGGTTTAACCGGTGTTCAGAAACTGACGGCTGGTCATTACGACACACTGGCAGTACCTGGAGTGCTGGCACTGGCGGCAGCCGTTATTTCTATCGTTGTCAAGGAAATCATGTATTGGTATACAAGAAATGCAGCCAAGAAGATTAACTCAGGGGCATTAATGGCAGATGCATGGCATCATCGCTCCGATGCATTATCATCAGTCGGAAGTTTCGTAGGTATCTTTGGAGCCAGAATGGGATTCCCGATGCTGGATCCTCTGGCCAGTGTTGTCATTTGTCTGTTTGTTGTCAAGGCAGCTGTCGATATTTTCAGAGATGCCATCAGCAAGATGACGGATAAATCCTGCGATCAGGAAACCGTGAATGAAATGCATGACTGCATTATGAATATTCAGGGTGTAGAAGGCATAGACCTTCTGAAGACAAGAAGTTTCGGGTCAAAGTATTATGTAGATATTGAGATCAAAGCGGATGGTGATAAAAAATTGTGGGAGGCACATGCCATTGCTGAGAATGTCCATCATGCCATAGAGCATCAGTTCCCATTGGTCAAACATTGCATGGTTCACGTCAACCCGGCATAAAATAATAAATGCAGAATGCTGTGTTGTTTAAATGCGTAAGAAATGATAAAAATTGCTTAGACAGAGGTTTAGGTGAAACAGTATTGAAAATTTAATAGCGTGCGGTAAAAAGCTTTAGAATAGGCTTCAAAAAGGCCATTCAGACACAGGGGCTTCAACGGCGGCTGGTACTTAGGCAGTGTATTGTACTGCCTTATGTACCATTGCCAGACGTTGGCAGCGGAAGCAATCCTGTGACTGAATGGCCTTTTTGAAGCCTTTTTATGTCTGGGGCCGCACGCCCTGAATTTTCGTATTTTTTTCATGAATTTTACATAACCCTGGTTTTAGATTTTACATGGAAGTTTTATCTTTAATAGCGGCACGAGAAGTCAAAGAGTTAAAAAGGAAAATCTCAAAGAAGGAGAAATGAGAAATGAAAAAATTTATTTGTACAGCATTAACACTTGCAATGGTTGTAGGAAGCCTTGCAGGATGCGGAAGTTCATCACAAAAGTCACTTAAATATAAATTCGATGATATAAATGAATATGAGAAATGGCTGTGCGGAGTGTGATATTTTTAATGACTACTATGGTTGTAAAAAGAGGGGATATTTTTTATGCAGATTTAAGTCCGGTTATAGGTTCAGAACAAGGTGGAATTAGACCAGTTATTATAATACAAAATGATATAGGAAATAAGTATAGTCCTACTGTTATTGTAGCAGCTATAACTTCTCAAATTAATAAGGCTAAGCTTCCAACACATGTTGAAATTTCTTCAGAAGAATACGGACTAAATAGAGATTCGGTTGTTCTTTTGGAACAGATAAGGACATTAGATAAAAAAAGATTAAAAGAAAAAATAGGGCATATGACTGAAACAGATATGAAAAAGGTAGATAAATCATTACTTATAAGTATAAGTCTAGCTTAAGTAATTTAATAATATAATTAATGGGGCTGTCGCACTAAAACTTTTATACACAATATATTGTTTTAAAAAATAA
>OLOB01002395.1_pt1 | contig 10975 bp, 9 predicted proteins | sample 1671911 | NCBI WGS metagenome assembly OLOB01 (sample SAMEA3136625, study PRJEB25190) | human gut metagenome | biome: human gut; feature: human-associated habitat; material: faeces | place: Austria | collected 2013
GACCGGGATCAATACCTGGATCGCCCTTGTCGCGCTCTGCGTTGCCGTGTTCTGCTTCTGCGCGCTTCGCCCGAAGTTCGGCATGCGCGGAAAGCAATGGCTTGACCTGCAGAGTCGCCTTGCGGTAAGGCAGACTCAAAGCGACCGTTCGGCTCAAGTTGCCGGCGTGCTTGCGACGCAGGCGGCGGGGCGTCTGTTGCAAAAAAGCGACAACAAGGCGGCTCAGGCTCTCGGGGGCGCGGCCCAGGTCGCGAGAGCGGTTGGCGCGGTAAGCACGGCGGCAGACATGCTTTCAGAAAGCGCGAACAACGCCGAGGCGATGGCCGATGCCTACGGCGTTCCCGTTCCAAACATCAAGAAGCAATTGATTGCGTTCTCAATCGTGCCCGTTCTGGTCCTTATTGCGATATATATTCCGCAATACGCCCAGGGAAGCCAGGAGACACAAGAGAAGATCGCCCTCGCCGCCGAGCAAATCGACATGGCCGAAAACGCGCTGGAGCAGGTATGCGAGCGCGTTTCGGCAGATGACCCGTACGAGAAGTACAAAGATTACGGCTATCACGTGAGAGGCTATCTGCGAGAAGGCGATTACAGCTGGGAGGGAGCTTACGTCTACTTGACCTTCAACGAATACGGGACGATTACCGAGATCAATTATTGCGAAGGCGTCAATGTCGAGGCGAGCCTCGAGGAAAACCTGAGCCAAGCCGAGCGAGACTTCCAGACCCTTAACGCCCCGCTTAGCGGCCTGAACATATCCGTTGCCGACCCCGAGCTGCTTGCAACGTCTGCCATCCCCGTCGATTTCAAAGAGACGTTCCTGGCAGGGTCGTTCTATGAGGGTGCCCGCGTATACAGCAACGACACCCCCGTTCGCGTCGTCTGCTCCTTCGATACCGAATCAGAGGAGGAATTCGACGAATACTCGAGGCCGCAGATCACGCTCTCGGTATGGAAAGCGAATTCGTAGCGGCATCATCGGAGAGGGAATGGACGACGATTTCGCGGCAGCCTGGAATCCCGATACTGCCGAGCGGGATAAGCCCCTGCCGCTTGATCGATAGTTTCTACTGGAGTTACATTCCAGGGACCGACGATGCCGTCTGCTTCGGGGAACGAGAATGGGTTCTGCTCGAAAAGAGCGGCTAGTCCATGATCTGGGCAAGGTCGTCCTCGGGAGTGGATATGGGACGAATGCCGTAGTTGTCCACCAGCACCTGCAGCACGCCAGAGCTCACGAACGCCGGAAGCGTGGGGCCCAGGTAGATGCCCTTGATGCCCAAATGCAGCAGCGTGAGCAAGATGCACACCGCCTTCTGCTCGTACCAGGAAAGCACCATGGAAAGCGGAAGTTCATTGACTCCGCAGTCGAAAGCTTGTGCAAGTGCGACTGCCACTTTGATGGCTCCGTAGGCATCGTTACACTGTCCCATATCCATGATCCGAGGGAAACCGCCGATGCTTCCGAGATCCAGATCGTTAAACCGGTATTTTCCACACGCCAGCGTAAGAATGATCGTATCGGACGGTGTCTGTTTTACGAATTCCGTATAATAGTTTCTGCCTTTTTTTGCTCCGTCGCAGCCGCCGACCAAAAAGAAATGCCGGATCGCTCCTGCCTTTACCGCATCCACGATCTGATCTGCTGCCTGCAGGATCGTTCCGTGTCCGAAACCGGTGGTCAGCTTTTCTCCACCGTTAATTCCCTTATACTGCCTGTCTTCCCCAAATCCTCCAAGTTCCAGTGCCTTTTCGATCACCGGTGTGAAATCTTTTCCGTCATCTACATGTACCACACCCGGATAAGAAACTACTTCCGTGGAAAAGACGCGGTCTGCATAGCTCTCCTTCGGTGGCATCAGACAGTTGGTCGTAAACAGGATGGCTCCCGGAAGATCAGCAAATTCTTTCTGCTGGTTCTGCCATGCCGTTCCGAAGTTTCCTTTCAGATGACCGTATTTTTTCAGTTCCGGGTATGCGTGTGCCGGAAGCATCTCGCCATGGGTGTAGATATTGATGCCCTTTCCTTCGGTCTGTTCCAGAAGCAGCTTCAGATCACGCAGATCATGACCGGTAACCACGATAAACGGCCCTTTTTCCACTTTCATTGAAACCTCTGTAGGTTTCGGGATTCCGTAAGTCTCTGTGTTGGCACGATCCAGCAGTTCCATACAGGTCAGATTAACTTTTCCCGTCTCCAGAACCACCGGGAGAAGTTCTTCCATGCCAAGATCCATAGACAACGTAGCCAGTGCTTTATATAAGAAGAAGTTCACTTCTTCCGACTGATATCCAAGTACCATCGCATGGTATGCGTACGCTGCAACACCCCGGATGCCGAATAATAACAGGGATTTTAACGACCGGATATCCTCGTCTGCATTCCAGATTTGTTCCATATCATAATTGTCTGTATTTCCACATTTTGCCACACAGGTTCCGCATCCCGGTGCGATTCTGTTTTTTTCCTCTTCCACACGCTCGATCATCACACGAATCGTCTCTTCGTTGAAACTTACATTGGTCAGTGTTGTAAATAATCCCTCGATGATCACCCGGTCGGTATCAGCGGTCTTCGGATTGTTGCCGCAGGTCTTCGCAAGGCCGATCAGTGCCCCTGTCAGCTCATCCTGCGCCTTTGCTACATCAGCCGTCTTTCCGCATACTCCGCGCTTTCCGGTACATCCATTGCATCCTGCTGTCTGCTCACACTGAAAACAAAACATATTTTTCTCCATTTTTTGTACTCCTTTTATCAGTTTTTTTATCGTTTTCTTTACTTTTACCTTATCTATCTCATAAGTATCCCTAATTTTTCTGCTTTTATCCTTCGTACTATGTCTCTCGCACAGATAGCCTCACGGATTACACCGTTTGGTTTTTCCCATCCGTCTGCCTGGAAAACGTTCTGCCCGTTACTCCCGGATCGTACCGTCAGTTCCGACCGTGATCCCCTGCCATGGCAGCCGTTTTCCGCTCGCTTCAAGGGCACGTTTTGCCGCCATCTCAAGTCCTCCGCAACATGGAACCTCCATGCGGACAACAGTGATACTCTGCACCGCATTCTGCCGGATGATCTCTGCCAGTTTAACGGCATAATCGGTGCTGTCAAGTTTCGGACATCCCACCAGCACCACACGATTTTTTAAAAATTCATCGTGGAACTTCGCATAAGCGTATGCTGTACAGTCTGCCGCGATCAGCAGGTTCGCTCCCTCATAAAAAGGTGCATGCACCGGCAGTAATTTGATCTGTACCGGCCACTGACGCAGACGGGAACGCTCCGCTTTCGCCTTTTCTTCTTTATTTTTCAGCACTGCCGCCTCGTCATAAGCTTCCGCTTCCCGTTCAATAAAATGAATCGCATCCATCGGACATGCCGGAAGGCAATCCCCCAGTCCGTCACAGTAATCGTCGCGCATCAGTTTTGCTTTCCCGTTTACCATACCGATTGCCCCTTCGTGACAGGCCTTAGCACAGGCGCCACAACCGTTACATTTATCTTCCTCTATCTGAATCACTCTTCGGATCATATTCGATTCCTCCTTATTTTCTGTATGCATTCCTGAAATCTCTCTATATCTGATTTTACACAAATGCATTTCTGTCTCTGTTATGCTGTCCTTCTTCTCTTTGCGACAGCTCCCTTGCGTTTACAAACAGAGGATACTATAATATCAGATAAAAATATGTTGTTTTAACCACAAAAAGGAGAAAAAATGGATTTTCTAATATTAAAAAAAATTCCCCTGTTTTATGGTGTGAAACCGGAGGAAATTCCGTCTATTCTGCATTGTCTCTCCGGACAGATCCGGTCGTTTTCCAAAGGGGAAATGATCTTTTGTGCTGGTGAATCTATTACCTCTGTAGGAATCGTACTGGAAGGTTCTGTTCATGTTGAAATTGACGATTTCTGGGGCAGTAAAAATATCCTGAATCACGTCGGACCCGGACAGCTTTTCGGCGAAGCCTACGCCTGTTCCCCTTCGGAACCGCTGATGGTCAATGTCGTATCCGTCACGCCCAGTCAGATTTTATTTCTGGATGTTCCGAAGATTTTGCATACCTGTGAAAAACCATGCAGTCATCACCAGCAGATGATTGAAAATCTGCTCCGCATCATGGCAACCAGTAACCTGCAGCTTTCCCGCCGGATCCTGCACACCACACCGAAAACCATCCGTGAACGGCTGCTCGCCTATCTTTCCTATCAGGAACTGCTCACCGGATCGCCTGAGATCACCATCGCCTTCAACCGCCAGCAGCTCGCTGACTATCTCAGCGTGGACCGGAGTGCGCTTTCGAAAGAAATTGGGAAAATGCAGAAGGACGGGCTGTTGGAAGTGAAAAAAAATGAATTTGTTCTAAAAAACAGAGAATAAAGAATATGATGCCGTGTGCATCTTCGCAGAGTGTTCCCGATTTACTGAAAAACAGTTTTTGTAAGACACTAAACAGGGCGAATCGCTCTTTCGAACGATTCGCCCTGTTTGTGTTTTTATTTACTTGATTTTTGTATTATTCAGCCTCTTCAGCTGTCTCCGGTTCCGGTACACTGTTGTGAACTGCGGTGCAGGATACAACAACTGCTTCCGGATCTGTTTTCAGATCGATGTTCGGATTCTTGGCGATCTCCAGATCTTTGACTTTGATCACATCACCGATCTTCATCTCACCGACATCCACCTGAACTTTATCCATCAGGTCAGCAGGCAGTGCCTTATAAGAAATCTCTTCCAGATCTTCCTGCAGAACACCTGCCTCTACTTTCTCATGGTTGAGCAGAACGATTTCCGCTACGGAATGTACTTTCTCGGTACTTACCAGTGCCTGGAAATCAATCTCATCCACGCGGTTTGCCATTGCATTGTAATCAACCTCTTTGATCAGTGCATCGTAGGTCTTGCCGTCTACTTCCAGCATAACCTGACTTCCTTTGTTGTCCGTCTTCAGCAGCTGATCTACTGCCTTTTTCGTCATCTGGATCGGAAGAGATCCTTCAATCTCTCTGCCAAACAGATTACCTGTGACATAGCCTTCTCTTCTTAATTTCTTTGCTTTGACGTCCATGCTTCTTTTTTCAGCTTTTAAAGTATTCATTTATCTTTTCCTCCAAACTGATTGCTTAGCAGCCTTCTACAAAGAGGTTTTGTTAAGTATTATATATAAATGTGCTACCGTCTGCCATTCGGCAAACCGTATGGTTAATAGTTACCTGATTCAGATATTATCCTTCAATGGCGATATATTTGTTTTCTTCCACTGCCGGTTTTGCTTCTTTCTTTGGAACGAACAGTTTCAGAATACCATGTTTGAATTCGGCTTTGATCTCATCCGGATCTACTTCCTCTCCCACATAGAAGCTACGTGTGCAGGCACCTGCATAACGTTCTTTACGGATATATTTTCCGGTTTCTTTTTCTTTCTCATCTTTATCAAGGCCTTTGGCTGCCTCGATGGTCATATAACCATTTTCCAGAGAAACCTTTACTTCATCTTTGGCAAATCCCGGAAGATCTATTTCAAATTCATATCCATTGTCTTTTTCTTTGATATCGGTTTTCATCACATGTCCGGCTCTTCTGCCGTACAGTTTTTTCTCTGCTTTGTGCAGTTCCTTGTCGGTATCGAACGGAAAATAGTCATCAAAAAAGTCATCAAACAAATTCTCTCCAAAAATACTAGGCATCAACATAAGTCATCTCTCCTTTTTATTCATCATGTATTATTACCTTGTTTCTTTGGAACTGGGATGCTTCAGGAGCTTTCGAACTTTTTCTTCGTTCTTTTTGTTCCCTTCCTTTGTTCTAGATGTAATATAACACTTCAATCAGCACTCGTCAAGGGGGAGTGCTGATTTTTTTGTGAAGATTTTGTGTCCTTCCGTGACATTCGTCTGGTACATCGTCTCACAGACAAATGAATGATTCAGTTATTTCGAAAACAATGTATCAGGTCTCATGGGAGCACGGACTTTGACTCGTTGCCCACGTAAATGAAAAACGAACTTCCACCCTTACTTTGTTTGCCACAACATCAAGGTAGAAGTTCGTTTTTCAATTAGTTATCAGGTCTTCGTATGCCGGTTTACATATTTCGCCTTATATTTTGAGTACACGATCGTCTGGTCTTTATACAGCCCGTAATATCCGGACACTGCATAGCTGACCGCCACAGCCAGCAGATAATACGAAACGCCCTGGAAGCCAAACAACTCAAAGGCTATTAGTATAGAAGTAACCGGGCAGTTCGTCACACCGCAGAACACAGCGATCATCCCGGCGGCTGCACTTAAAGACGGTGAAAATCCCATTATCTGTCCTGCCAGACAGCCAAAAGTGGCACCAATGGCAAATGAAGGAACGATCTCCCCCCCTCGAAAACCTGCACGCATCGCCAGTGCTGTCAGAAGCATTTTCCAGAAAAAGTCAAAGGTCTGCGTCTGTCCATGTTCCACTGCCTGCTCGATCAGCTGATTACCCGCACCCATATACCGATCTGTCCCAAGGATCCAGTACAGGACTACTACCAGACAGCCCGCCGCGAAGACACGCAGATATGGATTTTTCAGCCATTTATCATATCCCTTGCTCACATATTCCAGTAACAGACAAAAAAGGATACTGACTGCACCGCAGCCTACGGCGATGATGCCCATTTTAATCCCGTTTTCCATTGAAAATGCCGGGATTCCCGTGACATGAAAGTTCTCCGGATGGATTCCGAAACTTCCCGAAAAATCATAAGCAACCAGCGATGCCACCACACAGGGCAGCAAAGCCGCATAGTACATCACACCTACGCTGACCACTTCCATGGCAAATACCGCTGCCGCCATCGGCGTACCGAAAACAGCCGAAAACGCAGCACTCATCCCGCACATAACGATCACATGGCGGTCTTCCTCATCCAGATGAATCCACCGTCCCAGTTGATTTCCGATACTTCCTCCAAGCTGGATCGCCGCACCTTCCCGGCCTGCTGAGCCACCAAGCAGATGTGTCAATGCTGTAGCGATAAAAATCAGTGGTGCTGAACGAAGCGGGACCTCATCCTGCGACCGGATCGTAGAGAGTACCTGGTTTGTTCCTCTGTCCTCTTTTCCAATCTTCTGATATAAAAATACAATCAACAGACCACCAAAAGGCAATAATAAAACAACCGCCGGTCTGTCTGCCCGAAACTGTGTCACCCAGCTCAGACACCCGGCAAATAAACTGCTGGCACCGCCAACCACTCCACCGATCAGAAGTGCCAGCAGGATCCATTTGACAAAGTTGCTCATATCCTGCTGTATCCGTTTTCCATAATAATGTGACATCACTTCCAGACGGTGATGTCCCTTTTTCATAGGTTCCATATGTTCCCCCGCTTCCCTTTCCTCTTTCGTATTTCCGCCTCATTTTCCCGGAATCATACTTTCTTTCAGTATACGCCATCCCTGTATATTTTTCCAGCGCAATGAACTTTAAATATCATGGAAAATTGGTTCACTGTTACGGTTCACTGGCTCAATTATTGATATGCAGTGCAACGAAAAAACAGGGCGAAGCTGCTTCCCTCTCAGCATTCGCCCTGTTTTCCCTTATTTCTTTTACTCCCTCACATCACTGCCTGATCCCCTTATGCGTAGATTCCCTCAGAATCTGTAATCTCGTACTCAAAAGTCTTCAGATTTGCGCGCAGTGTTGCACTCTCGCCCTGGTTTGTCCAGATGAAGGTAATGATTTCACCTTCTGTGGATACTGCAAGTTCTGCATCAAAACCGAACGCTTTGGATACGTTTCTAAAATGCAGAAGTTTCAACTGCTCTTTTACGATATCTGTCTTCATCAGTTCTTCGATCTGTGCTGCGGACAGATTGGTACGGTTGATTTCTTTATGACCGCCGGCACCGGCACGTTTAACAGCCTCGTGGTCGTTCTTGCCAGCGAAAAGATCCAAGTACCATACCTGCGGTTTTCCAGGCATGAACATCTGCAGTGCTCTGGCCATAAGCATTTTTTTGTCATCTTCGCCCAGTGCACTGTAATACGTTGCATTTACCTGATAATATACATTTTTCTGACCATGAAGATCTTTCACATATCCGCCTCTTGCAACAACAGTGTCGATGATCTGCTGGATCCTTTCTTCCGGGATCAGCCCCTTCAGATCCAGAAGCGGGATTCCATCGTGGCAGCCCAGCATGTTGACTACATGGATTTCTTTTTCCATCAGTTCTTTTGCCCATTTTTCCAGAGTGGAACCGTTGCCGCTTTCCAGTGCATCGATGATCATGCCCGGAAGGAAGAAATCGTAGGTCATGTAACCCTGTTTTGCAATCTGTTCATAGTTCTTCTCTCCGTAGCTTGCATGGATCTCCGGAAGAAGGGTCAGATTGTATTTGTCTGCCAGTTTTCGTACTTTTTCCAGTACTTCCCATGTTCCCGGCTCATTCAGGAAGTTTTTTTCTCCCGGCTCCTTCGGTGCATAAGCAAATGCGTCCAGACGCACGATCTTTGCTCCATATGCAGCCAGCGTCTTCAGTGTTTCGTCATAAAACTCCCATACCAGTGGAGATTTGATATTCAGATCCATCTGTCCCAGATATTTTCTCTTGCTCTCCAGAAGTTCTACCACGCTGTCTTTACAGAAAGTATCAATGCTGAGTTCTGACGGTTTTTTACCTGCTGCGATCTCCTCATTGACTTTCTTCGCGATCAGATCTGCTTTGTAATACTGTACCTTTGCCACCTGCATAATATCCTGTGCATCCAGTACCGGATATTTAATTTCCTGATAGAACGTATTCCAGTAAGGCACATTTTTTCCGTCCGGGAAACGTACCATCAGGATGGGAAGCCCCGGTTTACGGAAGAACATATGCTCGATCAGTTCCTGATCCGGCTGGATATATCCTTCTTCAGTCATGGTTCCCTTTCCTTCCCAGAACTTGTTCCAGTCGATAAAGAAATCACGGTATTTGGAGTCGTCGCCGTTTTTCAGGATATCCTGAAACTGTCTGGATAATACAGAAGCATGGTTCAGGATAAAATCCAGTTTCAGATTAATTCCCAGTTCTTCCAGTGCTTCCAGATCTTTTTTATCTGCCAGTTCTTCATTCAATGTGTAATCGATTACAGAGAACCCGCGATCAAGATCTGTATTAAATACGCTGGGCAGAATATAAAAGGAAGAAAATACATCCTTTAATTCCGGTTTCTGTAAAAATCCGGTGATATCACTGAGGGTTCCGCCTACGCTGTCCGGATATGCATTTAACATCGGTTTTGCATCTGCTGTAACGGTCATTTTACTCATGCTTCTCTCTCCTTATATTCTTCCCTGATCCATGATCTCTTTGTATTCGTCATAGGATAACAGTTTTCCTGCTTTGGATACGATCACTTTCGCTTTATGAGCCTGGCTCTCCAACATATCCTGTTCCAGTTCCAGTACCATGGTGGTAAATGGGCTGTCTACAGCACCGTCACGGTTTCTTGCTTTTCTGTGTGCCATAGTCTCCTGCGGAGTACTGTTTAACAGAACCGGGATATCTACACCCTTGTAATTGTCACTGTTTCCGTGTGTCCACTCGATGATCAGGATCTCGGTATCAGAGAAATCCACTTCTTCATACCACAGTTCGGTATCTTCTCTTCCCATCCGTTTCAGCCAAATCTTTTCTGCCTTGTTTTTAAAGCTTTCAACGATTTCTTCCACTTCTTTGAAATCGATTTCATTCAGGGTACCAAGATATCCTCTCAGGCCTGTCTTACCATTCTCCAGATAAGATTCATACCAGTCGTAGCTCTCTTTCAGCTTCGGATCTGCATCCATTCCTGCAATCTGTCTTTCATGGATGATGTCGAATCTTTCTTTTGTAAATGTTCCGTCTTTTACCATACCGCGGATCGCACTCTCACGAAATACATGAAGACGTTCTGCATCGTTGTACTTTGGAATTCTGTGCGGATAGTTATCTCCGGACAGTGTATAGGCTTTCATGCCAATCTGATTAAAATAGAAAGAAAGCAGAGAAGCGGTCTCTGATTTTCCTACTCCGGATCCACCGCATACAGTCAGTACAATCTTGCGGTCTGCGTCTTCTTTTTTCAGTTCTCTGATCTGTCCTAAAAGTTCTCTGAAGATCAGGTTTGCTTTGTTGATGTGATCTTCACCAATCTCGATCTTGTCTCCTGGCATGTCACCCTGTGGGATCTTCTCCGGGATCACCGGTGCAGTCCATGCAGAAGGATTTTCCACATATTTGTTCATGTTTGCCTCCTCTTGTCCGCTGCCTTCCGACAGCCGCTGAATCATTGCGTTTTCGTAACTGTTCCATACCTTCACAGGTACGGACCAAAATGCATGTAAGCTCATCTTCGATGATATCATTTTGGCTTATTTGTCAGATAAAGGAATTATATCACGACATTGTGAAAAACATATCGCAATATAATCGGTGTTATTATATGCCAGATACCCGTTTTCCGTCAATATTTCTTCAAAATATTTCTCCGTGTAATTTTTGTGTAATATTTGCTTAATATCTTTATGGTAAAATATCTCATATTTTTTTAGAGGAGGAAATCTATGAAAAAGTTTTATACATGGTATCAAAAACATATCACAGGTGCAATCTTTATCGGCCTGATTCTCGGTATTCTGACCGGACTTTTTCTGGCTGGACGATTTGAACCTGTACTGACCGTCACCAGTCTTCTGGGAAGCATCTATATGAATGCACTGAATATGATGATCTTCCCTCTGGTCTTCTGTTCCATCATCATGGGTATCACCAGTATCGGTAATGCCCGTACCACCGGAAAGATTACCGGTTATTCCATGATCTTTTTCCTGTGTACCACCGGACTTGCCAGTCTGGCAGGACTGATCATCCCACGTCTGATCCGCCTTGGAAAAGGAGTTAACTTCGAGATGGCAACTTCCGATATCCAGGCTACCGAGATGACTAGCATCCTGGATA
>OLOB01002396.1_pt1 | contig 10968 bp, 9 predicted proteins | sample 1671911 | NCBI WGS metagenome assembly OLOB01 (sample SAMEA3136625, study PRJEB25190) | human gut metagenome | biome: human gut; feature: human-associated habitat; material: faeces | place: Austria | collected 2013
GATGAAGCAGGTGTTGCAAGAGGAAGCTATTTGAATCTGTTTCCTACCAAGGACAAAATTTTACTGGAATTGACCGAAACGATGTTCGGCGGACAATTCGGCGTGGCAAGAAGCATTGCAGACAGCAAGCTTCCACCAGTTTACGCCTATGCGGTAGAAACGGCAATCCAATTGACTCTGACCGAGCTGAATGAGAACCTGCGGGAAATCTACATTGAAGCCTATTCCCTGCCCGACACATCGGAATATATTTACCTGCATACCACGGCAGAGCTGAAACAGATTTTTGGTGAAAATTTTCCCAATGATACCGAGAGCGACTTTTACGAGATGGAAATCGGCACAGCGGGACTGATGCGTAGCTATATGGCGAGAAAATGTGATATTCATTTTCCATTGGAACGCAAGCTCAGCCACTTTTTGACGGCATCAATGAGAGTATATCGTGTACCGGAGGAAGAACAGGCAAAGGTACTTGCCTTTATTCAATCACTGGATATTAAAGAAATTGCTACAAAGGTTATGTATAAGCTGTTTACAATGCTGGAAATGAAATACGATTTTAAGCTGTCAAAGAACAACGAAATGGATGAAACTAGATGAAAAAACGATTATTCAGTATCCTGCTTGCTCAGTGCATGGTGCTCAATTTTGTGCCAATCACGGCTTTTGCCGAGGACAGCACAGAAGAAACACCTGAATGCACCTGCGAAACGACTTGCACGGAAGAAACAATGAATGCAGAGTGCCCTGTCTGCGGCGCAAAGGGTGCTTTACCAGAAAAATGTGGGAAATATGTCGAACCAGCAGCCGAAGATGAAACATCCCAGCCAAAAGGAGAGAAAACTCAGGAAAAGCAGAACAGCGATATGCCGGATACACAATCCGAAGCAGCTCTAGCACAGATGAACGGTGACGGAGAAAATGGCATTGCCGTTCAGAGCGCAGGTGTTGCTATTGACGATACCAACTTTCCGGACGTAAATTTCCGCAGCTTTGTTGCCGAAAAATATGACATCGATGGAGACGACTGTCTGAGTGATGCGGAGATTGCTGCGGTCACAGAACTCAACTGCTACAACAGAGGAATCAGTGATCTTACGGGCATCGGTCATTTTACGGCATTGACGAAGCTCAGCTGCAATGAAAACCGATTAACTTCGTTGGATGTCAGCAAGAATTCAGCTCTCACGTATCTGTCCTGCTATGGCAACCAACTGACCGTGCTGGATGTCAGCAAAAATACCAGCTTGACGAAGCTGTTCTGTGATTCCAACCAGCTGACTTCGCTGGATGTCAGCAAAAACAACGCATTGAATATACTATGGTGTAATAACAATCAACTGACCTCACTGGACGTCAGCGGTAATACAGCGTTAGAACACTTGGACTGCAAGAACAATCGACTGATGACGCTGAATGTCAGCAATAGAGCGTTGGGAAACTTGAATTGCAGTAATAACCAGCTGACCTCGTTGGATCTTAGCAAGAATTTTAAGAGCATAGATTATACCTGCGATAATAACATTTATCAAATTGCTCTTGACGAAAATCGTACCTTTGACCTTTCCACCCTGCCGGGTAGCTTCGATGTCAGTAAGGCGAGCAGCTGGAATGGCGGATCAGTCAGCGGAAACACGCTGACTGTAGATAATGACAAGGACATCGTTACCTACACCTATGACTGCGGAAAGGGAAACACTGCATACTTCACACTGAAGTGCGTTGAGACTGCGCAGAATTTGAATTTGTATGTCAATGGCGAACAGTTCACAAGTGAAAAGCTCTCCATCGCCTGCGGAGAGGGAACCGCAAGTTATGACTCGGATACAAAGACCCTTACGCTGAACAATGCTACGATTACCAATGGCGGTAAAAGCGATGAAAGTCCTAAATACGGAATCAGAGTGGTTGGAGACACTGATCTGACGATTCAGCTTTCCGGCACAAACAGTATTACACTAGATAACGGCGGCGGAATTTTTGCAGACGGCAGCAGCGATAATTACAACATTATCGGTGACGGTAAGCTTTCCATTGATGTGAAGTGGGATGCGCTTTATACCCTCAACGGCAACATCAGCATCTCCGAAGGTGCCGAGCTTGATATAAAATCTGCTGAGGGCAGCGGAATTATATCTTACAATAAAGGAAAAATTTCCATAGATGGCGCAAAGGTTAGGGTTTCTTCCTATTATACTGCTGTAGATGCTAAGGAACTGGAGGTTAAAAACGACAGCGAAGTTGTTTTGAATTCAAGTGCGGAACAATTTAACGCAGTGTATATGGGCGATGAAAACGGCGCAGGCAAAATTGAAATCATCAATTCCGAGGTGGAAGCAACAAGCTATTATCCTGCGTTGTATACGGAAGGCAAGCTGACCGTGGATGGCGGCGAGGTAAAATGCAGCTCTACTGCGGATGCTGCCATATGGACACAAGGTGATATTCTGATCAAAGGCGGCGCTAAAGTAACTACCGATAGCAAATACCCGATGGGGGGTAATGGCACTTTCACCGTAGAAGAGGCAGAGATTGATGCGAAGAATACGAACGAGAATAATATCCCTGCAATTTTTGATGAATGTGTACCTGTAATCGCAGATGACTATCAGCTGACTTATGCGAAGGCGGTAGATTCTGAAGGGACAGAAATCGATCTGCTTTCCAGCGGTACCCAGTACTTTGCACTTTATAAAAACGTTCATTTTATCACAAAGGCTGTCTATCCAGTTTCTTTCGTTGTAACGCCTGACGGACTGACCAATGTGGCTGTCAAGGTGAATGGTCAGGCAGTAACAAATCCGGCCAACTTAGTGGCAGGTACCTATCAGATTGAAGTAACGGCCGATAATTGCAAGGCATACAACAGCAACATCACGATTACAGCTGATACAGCAACGCACACGCAGAACATAGCAATGACTTATTTACCTGCTGACTACACTAAGGTAGATGCAGCCATTGTCAAAGCAAATAAACTGAACAAGGATGATTACAAGAACTTCTCCGCTGTGGATACCGCTATCAATGCTGTTGACCGTAATAAAAATATTACGGAGCAGAGCGAAGTGGATAAAATGGCAAAAGCAATCGAAGATGCCATTGCTGACCTGCAATATAAGGATGCGAACTATGACAAGGTCAATGAGGCTATTGCCAAGGCAAATAAACTGAACAAGGATGATTACAAGAACTTCTCCGCTGTGGATACCGCTATCAATGCTGTTGACCGTAATAAAAATATTACGGAGCAGAGCGAAGTGGATAAAATGGCAAAAGCAATCGAAGATGCCATTGCTGACCTGCAATATAAGGATGCGAACTATGACAAGGTCAATGAGGCTATTGCCAAGGCAAATAAACTGAACAAGGATGATTACAAAGATTTCTCTGGTGTAGACAACGCTGTCAATGCTGTTGTTCGTGATAAAAATATTACGGAGCAATCTGAAGTAGACAAGATGGCAAAAGCAATTGAAGATGCGATTGCTGACCTGAAATACAAGGATGCTGATTATACTAAGGTAGATGCAGCCATTAAGAAGGCAAATGCTTTGAAGAAGGATGACTACAAAGATTTCTCTGGTGTGAAAAACGCTGTCAAAGCTGTTGTGCGTGGTAAAAATATTACGGAGCAATCTGAAGTAGACAAGATGGCAAAGGCTATCGAAAATGCGATTTCTGCTCTTGAGAAAAAGCCTGCTAGTGCCAAACCGGGAACATCCGATAAGAATCCGAAGACTGGTTATACAAGCAACCTTGCATTATGGATTGCCTTACTGTTTATCAGCGGTGGTGCAGCCGTCGGTACAATGGTTGTAAGCAGAAAGAAAAAGTATAACAAATAATTGAATAGTATTTCCTTGCTCCATCTTTCGAGCAAGACAAAAGCGTCGTAGCAATACGGCGCTTTTTTGCATACAAAGGAGTTGATAAATTTGAGAGATATAAAAACCAAGCAGAAAATGCAAGCCATTAAAACAAAGGATACAAAAGGAAATATTCGGCATTTTATTAAACAGCAAACAATTCATAATAAAAATGTTGAACGAAAAGAAGATGCTTCAGTTAAATCCAGTCCACAAGTACTAGCTACAAATAAAGTGAGTATTGCAGCAAAACAAACTGTAATTGAATCTAAACATCGTGCTACTAAGTTTATTAAACAGAAACGTAATGAATATAAAATTAAATCAACTAATAAGAAGTCTATTGTTGAATCAAGTAATGATATTCAACCACAAAGGATCTCTTATGTAGTCAAGGCAAAGAAGCATGTTATAAATAATATGAATACTTCAAAGATAAAACAAACTACAGAACAATTTGTTTCTAAACCGATTGTTCAAAATACAACTCAAGCTATAAAGAAATCATTTCATATTGTTAAGAAGGGTGTATCCACATTGAATACACTATTTTCTTTTGGAACAGGATTGATCTTATTAATTGTCATTACTTTGTTTATTGGAACATTTAGCGTATTAGCACAAGATGGTGGATCTAATAGTGAAATTGTTTCTTTAAGTGATGAAGTCATTGCGTATGAAGATACGATTCGTAAATATGCAAAAGAATATGATATAGAAGACTATGTATCTTTGTTACAAGCTATTATGATGCAAGAATCCGGTGGTAAAGGGAATGATCCTATGCAAGCTAGTGAATCTGGATACAATACAAAATATCCTAGAGTTCCTAATGGGATTACGGAACCTGAATATTCCATAGATGTCGGTACACATACTTTTTCGGATTGTGTTAAGAAGGCAAATGTAAAAAATCCATCAGATACAGAACACATCTATCTAGCTCTTCAGGGATACAATTATGGTTCTAACTATATTGAATGGGCAATTTCTAATTTTGGTGGTTATTCTAAATACAATGCACAACATTTTTCAGACATGAAAAAGCAAGAATTGAATGTATCAGGGTATGGAGATCCATCTTATGTTGATCATGTAATGCGATATGTTGGAATTACCTTTAGAGGTGGAACCAATCCAAACTTTAATAACATGGAAGCATGGATTACAAAGAATCCATATGCCAAAGCTGGCTTATACGGACAATGCACATGGTTTGCCTGGGGAAGATTCTATGAATTATATGGCTATGATCCAGGCTTTACAGGAAATGGATGGGATTGTGTAGATCAGCTTGTAAAAGCACATCCAGATGAATTTGAAAGATCCACTACCCCCAAAGCAGGAGCTGTATTTTCTGGTATTGGCAAAAACCATGTTGGTATAGTATTAAAAGTAGATGGTAACAACATTACAATTCAAGATGGTAACTATGATGGTATTACCAATACGTTTGAAGATGCAAAAAAGGATTGGCAAACAAATACGTACACTCTTGATTACTACAGAGCAAGAATGGGAGGTATTGTATTTGCCAATCCAAAATAAAAGTGGAGAAACCATCATCTCCACTTGTTTGCATCTTGATGTTGTTGAACAACCTTCTTTGCTTCTTCTTCAGTACGATACAATTTGCTTTCACGAACACGCGTACCAGAAGTACCACAGTTGCCATTACCATCAAAGATAATGGTGCAAAATCCACCAGTATTCCGGACAACTTTAGCTTTTCTTACAAAGACAGAAGAAGCAACGAAGTATACAGTATCTCCTTCATTAAATCGTTTCAAATTATCAACTACTTTCTACAACTAAAAGATTAACTTAATAGTCAACTCATTATTGTTATATTATTTACTTTTCTAAAAAGTTAATAATATTCTCATCGTTCCTTTTCAATTTATATTTTTCTTTTTATTTGACTATATTAGCATTTTAATGATTTTTGATCACAAATTAAATTTTCATTTAAGAAGATGCATTTATATTGAATGTTATTCCGTGGACGTCTTCATTATAGTCAGTTACAACATTAGAAAGTTTATAATAGCAATCAAATGAATCATACAAATGAATACGTTGTTCTCTAATAGATATTTCTATATTTTTACAATCGAAAAAATAAAGTGAACATTTTTTCTTTTTTTTCTCTTTGAAATAGGTAAGAATTATCGCATAATCAAAATTTGACATTTGCGATATTAAATTTACCATTCCTTTTGTTAAAGGAATACTATTTAATAGTAAACAATGATTATTATCATTTTCATATACCATATATTTAGTATTTTGAAACGATAAAGGTATTTCAATTAAGGACACAATTTTTGAAAGAGATTATAATCCCAACAATTGCTTCTTCTTCAAATCAAACTCTTCTTGTGTGATAATGCCCTCATCGAGCAGTTTCTTAAATTTTAATATTTCGTCAGCCGCAGAGACTTCACCATGAGGAGAACTCTCAAATTTCTGAGATTGCGTTATAATACTTAAGACAGATAATGCCTCTTGAGCCATAGGATAAATCATCTTATACAAAGCTCCATTCTTCTTTGTTTCTGCCTCAATAAAGTTAACATACACTACCGGTGTTTTCATATCATTTAAGGTGATTTTAATCTGAAGCTTCGAACAGGTAGCTTTATGCTTGTGCCCTGTAGAAGCACCTACCACAGCACCTACTCCACCAAATAACGCACCTCCAACAAGGGCTCTTCCTATACCGCCCTTCTCGATACTATTGCCATCCTCAAGCAATTCATATTCGGAAATTGCTGAATAATCAAAAATCTGCAGGTCACAAATCTTGCCTGTAAAACTGGTTTTTGGAATTGCAATTTTTTTATTTACATCATCAAATTGGATGAAGTTACCTATCTTTTTTGTAGCAGAAAAGGCTTCCACTTCCTCTTGATGCTCTTCCTGCTTCTGATCCTCCACACCTACAATTCGTCGCAGTTCTTCTAAAGGGTGCTTCTTCAATTTTATAAGTAGAATATTATTCGCTGCCAGTTTCTTCGTACAATTCTTGCATACATAGACACCGTTGTATTTGGCAGAACTCTTTGACATAGCACCCGTTGGAGTTCCACAAATCGGGCAATCCTCTGTTTTAAATATTCCCATGACACAAAACCTCCTTATCATGTATTAACCTTATGTATATTATAAATGTTCTCAATCCTTGGTAACAGCTTTTCCATCCTTTTTTTCATGCGCACATTCTGGAAATGTTAAATTGTATCATTTTCGGTCGGATGTTTTCGTTTGCCCTTACAAAATTGATACAATCACCTCATTTTCTATGATATAAATGATAATTTACAGCAGATGGCTCATATCAAATATATGCATTTGTTCTTTGGTAAAAAGCCTAACGCCAAGCTTGGAGATATTATTATCGAACATCAAAAATCAACTATTCAAGTCAGCGATGCAAAAGATGTATCCGGAAACATTCCGTTTTTTACCAGCGGAGATACCATCCTAAAATGGTCTGAATCTCTAGTATCCGGGCGTAACTGTTTTTTGAATACTGGTGGTAACGCAGACGTTAAATTCTATGTAGGTGAATCCGCATACTCAACCGACACTTGGTGCATCACTGCCAAAAATGACATGTCTGATTACTTGTATCTGCTTCTTGATAGTATTAGGTCTGAATTGAATTTAAAGTTTTTTCAAGGAACAGGCTTAAAACATCTCCAAAAGCCTTTACTGAAAGAAAGACCGATTTATATTCCGTCAGATATTGAATTAAATAATTTTAACATGGAAGTTCAAGCTTGGTTTTCCATGATTTCAGATAATATTCGTGAATCTGAGGAACTTGCAATGCTCAGAGATTGGCTACTACCGATGTTAATGAACGGTCAAGCTACAATCGAAGATTAAGCCGCTAAATTATCATTTAACATATAGCTCTTATCAGTGGCGAGAGCTTATAACAATAGAACTGCCACTGGAAGTCGTTCTCTTGGAAAATAAAAAAGGAGAAATGACTATGAAACAAAATTTAATCAATGACATTGAGTCACAAATGCAAAGAGTGCTGGACAATAGCCAGCTGGAAGAGCTACACCGCGTACTAATCTATTGTATGCATAGTATGGAAGTATCTGCTTCTGATTCTGCTGATGAAGAAGAAGCAAAATATGTAGAGATGTTTCTGGCTGCAAAGAAAATAGAAGGTCGCTCAGATAAATCTCTGAAGTATTATCAATCGACTATAGAAAAAATGGTTGATAAGATTGGGAAGACAATAAAACATATTACAACTGACGATTTACGTTGTTACTTGTCCGATTACCAGAAAGAGAATAATTCAAGCAAGGTGACGATCGATAATATCAGGAGAATTTTATCCAGTTTCTTTGGTTGGCTGGAAGACGAAGATTACATACTTAAAAGCCCGGTTAGGCGTATACATAAAGTGAAAACCGGAAGGACAATCAAAGAAACATATACAGATGAAGAGTTAGAGCAAATGCGTGATAGCTGTGGTGATACCAGAGATTTGGCTATAATAGATATGCTAGCATCAACCGGTATGCGTGTCGGTGAAATGGTTCTCTTGAATAGAGAAGATATTAATTTTGATGAGCGAGAGTGTATAGTCTTTGGTAAAGGAGATAAGGAGCGAATTGTGTATTTTGATGCACGAACAAAAATGCATTTACAGAATTATTTATATTCTAGAACAGATGATAATCCAGCATTGTTTGTTTCTTTAACAGCTCCGCATAAAAGATTGGAAATTGGTGGTATTGAGGTTCGATTGCGAAAGATAGGAAAAAGCCTTGGAATAGAAAAAGTTCATCCACATAAATTTCGACGAACTTTAGCAACGATGGCTATAGATAAAGGGATGCCCATAGAACAGCTACAGCAGCTTCTGGGACATCAGCGAATAGATACGACCCTGCAATATGCAATGGTTAAACAAAGCAATGTAAAAATTGCACATAGAAAATATATAGGATGATAGGAGGAAATAATTTTGATATATAATGAAAGTAAATATAATCGCGAATGGGAGATAAAAAAATTATCTCAACTAGGAACATTTGCCCGTGGTAAATCAAAACATCGTCCGCGAAATGACAAAAGATTGTTTGAAGGTGGAGGATATCCTCTTGTGCAAACTGGTGAAATAAAAGATGCAAACTTATATATTACCCATCATTCACAAGAGTATGGTGAATTTGGTTTAAAACAAAGTAAAATGTGGGATACTGAAACACTATGTATAACAATAGCTGCTAATATTGCAGAAACTGCGTTGTTATCATATCCCATGTGTTTTCCGGATAGTGTGGTTGGCTTTAGGGCCAATAAAGGTGTGTCATCCGAAAAATTTATGTATTATGTTTTTGACTATATAAAGCATTTTATTCAAAATTCAGCATCTGGCAGCGCCCAAGATAACATTAATATTGAATATCTTACAACTTTAGATTTTAAAATTCCTCCCAAAAAAATGCAGGATAAAATTGTTGAGACATTATTTTGTATAGATAAAAAAATATTACTTAATAACAAGATAAATGATAATTTTTGCGAGGAGGTGAATACTTATGAAGGAAATCGCATTTGATGTAGAATTTGATGTATCAGTTGCTTGTGGAGGGCTTCTTTGTGGAAATATGATCTGCTAGTTTTCTGAATTATATCAGTTTTAATCAAAATAATTTTGATGAACATTTACCAAATGTTTCTTCATGAATTGTTAGAGGTATGGATCAGTTCCATACCCCTATTTCCACATAAGTTAATATGAAAAAATGTTTGAATTATAAAAATTTAGTTTTAACCACGGAAGGAATTATGTTTGATACGTTTCAATTCAAAATTTTTGAATTAGATGAAGAACATATACAGGAATTTGAAAATGTTTATCGTGGAATAACCAAAGAGAAAGATAGTTTCATTAGTAGATTAATTAAGGATAGTACTACAAACTATGATTTGAAGACAGTCAAAATTAATATGACAAATTTTTGCAATTTAAAGTGCAATTATTGTTTTGCAAATGAAGGTACATACAATAAGAAGAAAAGAAAATTTGATAAAAATCTAATTGATAAATTCATAGATTTTTTAATGCTATATCCTACTGTTCAAAACATCACCTTTTTTGGCGGTGAACCTCTTTTGAACGTGGATGGAATAGAGTACTTATGCCAACAGGTCAATAATTTAAGACCAGATATTGGGTTCTATTGTCAAACAAACGGAACATTAATGAATAAAAGGATCGATAACCTAATTCACCGCTATAAAATAAAATTTACATTATCTATCGATGGTTCAAAGGAGGATAATGATAGAAACCGTGTATTTAAGGATAATACAGGCTCTTTTGACGTTATCAATGAGAATTATAAGAGGTTTAAAGAAAGCGCTTTATCAATTGAAGCGACTTATGATGGAAAATCGAAATATACTAAAAAAGAAATTGCGGAATATTTAACAAAAAAATATGGTTGTACTAATGTTTCTGTTTGCGAATTATTTGGAAATAGTAGAACTATTGAATTTACATCTCCAAAAAAGGATATCGAAGATATTTTGAATTGTTCAAGTATTCCAATTAACAGAACCCGTGAATTATTATTAGGCTTTTTCACAAAGACAAATCAGTGCTATTTTTGCAGTGCTGGTACACAACTTTTGAATATTGATTCTGATGGAAAAATATATCCTTGTCATTTATTGATAGATAAAAAAGAAAAATATTTGTTAGGGGATTTAACGTCTTTTAATAAAGACGAATTTGAAAGTAAAAGATTGAGATTTTCTGAGAAGGTCAACAAGAAATCATATGAGCAATGCAAAAAGTGTAATATTTCGTGGAATTGTTCTCAATGTTTTGCAGCAAAAGAAAATTTTAATTTTAAAGATTGTAAAAAAATGAATGAAAATGCTCTTGAAATATATGAGGAATTAGCCAAAGAAATTAAAAGAGGTAGATTAAATGAAATATTGAACAAATTAAAGGGAGCCGTAAAATATGTTTAAACTTATTCAGAATCATAAAGTATTATATTTTATTTCGCTTATTCTCATTGTTTCATATTCAGTAGTGGATCTATTG
>OLOB01002397.1_pt1 | contig 10964 bp, 7 predicted proteins | sample 1671911 | NCBI WGS metagenome assembly OLOB01 (sample SAMEA3136625, study PRJEB25190) | human gut metagenome | biome: human gut; feature: human-associated habitat; material: faeces | place: Austria | collected 2013
ACCGCCGGCCTGTCTCAATATAGTAGCATTGACTTACTCAGTCTCTTAAGCCTCTTTATAGTAGTTGATCAGACAACCTGCAAGAATGATCTTGCGTTCATCATCTGTCAGTTCACCCATCTTCAATGTAATCGGTTTCATCTCTTCGCCCACAACATAAGCAGGAATATCTGTCAGCTTATCCTCAATCGCCTTTCTAATGCCAGGAATGAAAATATAGTCATCGTTGGCAAACGGCAACTCATCTTCAGGATAGATAAATGGCAGCATGCCCCAGTTGATCAGGTTGGAACGATAACGCTTTGTTGCATAGCCTTTAGCAATATTGGCCCATCCGCCAAGTACCTTCTGACATGAAGCAGCCTGTTCACGGGCAGAACCATCCCCCGGCTTCACCGCATAAATCGTACTGCCTACAGCTGTTTTCTTCGCATCCATATCCGGGAATGCTTTCTTGATATTCTCAATAACTGCTTTGACTTCATCAGACAGTTCTGTACCGCCGGAGCATGGGCATAAGCAGGCCTGTCTTGCCTCTTCAAGTGCACGAACAGCCTTCGCACGACCCACATAAGCAGGATCTTTTCTTGATAATGTAAATTCAGCCAGACCAAGCGGGTTGGATCTGAAGGAAGATGTTTCACCGGATGGAATCAATTCATCGGTTGTTGTAACCGGATCATGGATTTCGGATACAACCTTAACGATCAGATCATCTGTCAAAGCGGTCATTGCAGGCCAGTCCTTGATGTTTGGTCCAAAATGGATCTCCACTTCAGGATGAGCCACACCCTTGCTGTCATAAACTCTGTTGTCATAAATCGTCTTATCAAAATGATATTTTGGATGCTTGTATTCAATATCTGCCAGATCGGTTGCAGGTGTCAGGAATCCTTTATTAGCTGCTGTTGCTGCGATAGAACGGGCATCCATCAGTGCAACAGAAGCTACCTGGCCATTCTGAAGCTTGGAGCCTTCACGGTTCGGGAAGTTACGTGTTGTGTGACGGATACTGAAAGCATTATTCGCCGGTGTGTCACCAGCACCAAAGCAAGGACCGCAGAAAGCTGTCTTCAGAACGGTACCTGTTGCAAGCAGATCAGCTGCCACGCCGTTTCTCAGCAGTTCCATATAAATTGGTGTACTTGCAGGATAAACATTCATGGTAAACTTGTCTGAACCGATGCTGCGGCCTCTCATAATATCCGCTGCATCGCAGATGTTCTCAAATCCGCCGCCGGCACATCCTGCGATAATACCCTGGTCACAGTATAACTTGCCGTCAACAATCTTGTCCTTCAATGTGTAATCAACGGCACCGTCAAAGCTGACTGCTGCACGTTTTGCCACATCATCCAGAATATCTTCAAGATTGGCATTCAACTCCTCAATTGTATATGTATTGCTTGGATGGAACGGCATTGCAATCATTGGTTTGATGGCGCTGAGATCAACCACAACCATACCATCATAGTAAGCAACTTTTCCAGGATTCAGTTCTTTGTAATCTTCCGGTCTGTTATGCAATGCATAAAATTCTTCGATCTTGTCATCTGTACGCCAGATAGAAGACAGACAGGTTGTCTCTGTTGTCATAACATCGATACCGATACGGAATTCTGCACTCAGATTGGAAACACCTGGTCCTACGAATTCCATGACTTTGTTGTTCACATAGCCGTTTGCAAATACTTCACCGATAATCGCCAATGCCACGTCCTGAGGACCTACCCCCTTCATCGGTTCGCCCGTCAGATAAATGCCGACTACCCCAGGCATATTGATATCATACGTTCTGCAAAGCAGCTGTTTGGCCAATTCGCCGCCGCCTTCACCGATAGCCATTGTACCAAGGGCACCGTAACGTGTATGACTGTCAGACCCCAGAATCATGCCGCCGCAGGTTGCCAGCATTTCACGGGCAAACTGATGGATGACTGCCTGATGAGGCGGTACATAAATTCCACCATATCGCTTTGCACAGCTCAGACCAAACATATGGTCATCTTCATTGATTGTGCCGCCGACTGCACAAAGACTGTTGTGGCAGTTCGTCAGTACATACGGAATAGGGAATTTCTCAAGTCCGCTTGCTCTTGCAGTCTGAATAATACCGACAAACGTAATATCATGGGATGTCATCTTGTCGAACTTGATCTTTAACTGCTCTTTTGAATCAGAAGTGTTATGAGCCTGCAAAATATTGTAAGCCATTGTCTGTGCCGCTGCATCCTTCTTCTCCGGCACATATCCGAGTTTTGAATTAAGAATTGTCGTACTATCAGCAGTATCTTCAACAATTTCCTGTCCGTTTAACAGCCAGGCACCGTTTTGAAGTAATGTAATCATAGAACCTCCTGTCCTTGCTTTGCAAGTCATTTCAAAGCAATTTGCATCAATATTGGCTTAAATTGAATTTATTATACACTTAAATCCAGTCCTCTTGCAACTGTTCCGGTGTATTTTTGCAAAATCTTTTAAATACGATGTCATTAAGTAATCATTTGTGCTGCCCGATATCATCCCCATTGGTGATATAAACGAGCAAAGGGGCCGTCCGGCCCCTTTTTCTTTTGTTTCTAAAAACGGATATCAAATCAATATCACCTTTTACACTTTAATGCGCTTTATCTGCTTCTGGAAAGTCCTGTAATTTCTTTCTCATATGGATCCTCCAATACAACTTGTGCATGAGGAATCCTGTGTCTATATACACGCTATGTATCACTATAAAACAACTGAATAGTTTTTCCCGCACACTCACATACTATTAATACCACTGTTAAATTTGTATATGAGCAAGAGAATGATTTTTGACTTTCAGATGATGATTAAAGATTTTTGGAGGTATTTTTAATGGATATCCTAACTATTATTCTTCTGTCCTTAGGCTCTTTAATTGCCCTTTTCATCCTCACCAAACTCATGGGCTACCGGCAGATGTCTGAAATGAGCATGTTTGATTATATCAACGGCATCACTATTGGCTCTATTGCCGCTGAAATGGCCACCTCCCTTGAAAAGGACTGGTGGCTGCCCCTGACTGCCATGGTCGTTTATGCCCTGGCCGCCATTGTTCTTTCCTATATTTCCGTCAAATCCATGGCCGCCCGTCGAGTGATCTCCGGCAAACCTTTGATTCTGATGGACCATGACACGATCTATGAAAAGAATCTCTTGAAAGGCAAAATAGATTTATCCGAAATGCTGCTGCAATGCCGGGTCAACGGCTATTTCAATTTGTCGGATCTGCAGACAATCATACTGGAACCCAATGGCCGTATGAGTTTCCTTCCAAAATCTGACAAACGTCCCGTCATTCCCGAAGATATGTCTATGACTCCTGAACAGGAATTCCTTGTGGCTAATGTGATCATTGACGGTCACATTATGGAGAAAAATCTGCAGCACGCCGGCAAAGATATCCAGTGGCTGAATAAACAGATGCATGCCCAGAATATTTCTAATCTGAGGGAAGTTTTGCTGGCTACCTGCGACATGAATAATCAAGTGACTTTCTATCAGAAAACCCATCAGGAAATGACAAGAGATATTTTAGATTAAAAAAGATTATATTTTCAGCCGGAACACCCAGCATACCGATTTTCATGACTTTATCACATATATCTCTCCACGCAGAAAAAGCAGAAGATACCGGGTATACCCACTATCCTCTGCTTCCTGCCAAGTATCTTGTCCTTTATTTCCACTCAAACTCGCAATTATCTAATATTGCTTTGCCGGATTCAACGTCAATATATCTAAAACTTACTTTATGATCTGCTACCTTCCATGCCTCAAGTCTTACAGGGGTTCCTGGATATGAAATTGCTCTCATCTGTACTGAGATTCTGGTCATTCTCTCCGGTTCTCCCGGTATGATCGCATTAATCAGCATTCTGCATGCATATCCAAAAGAGCAAAGGCCATGCATAAAAGGACCTCTGTCTGTAATTCTCTTTGCCTTCTCAGGATCCACATGGACATCAGCTGTGTCGCCTGTCAGACGATAAAGCACATTCTGGACTCTGCCAATTGTTTCCTCAACCACATAGTCCGGCTCTCTTTCAGGATATTCAATAACCTCTTTCGGCATCTTAGGACCGCCGTATCCACCACCCTGTCTCAGCATCACTTTTGAACGGTTTTTGCAGATCAAGCGTCCCGCTTCATCATAGACCGGGCATTCTGTTACAACAACCAATCCTTTACCTTCACCACGGTCGTAGACTTCCGTAACAACATCATTGTATACCATTACCCCCTGAATCGGATCGAATGGTCTGTACATAATCAACTCATGTCCCATATGCAGTCCGATAGGTTCTGCTTTGCCCATTTCTTTTGAAAGCAGGTCATTGGCCAGATAGCAGGCCGCATATGGCTGAGGCTTCGGTGGCTCTGTACCAATGGCACTGAAATACGGTGTCACACCAAAAGACGGCAGCGCTTTCATATTTTTCTCATATGTATACAACAAATCATTCTCTGTTGCGCCTACAGCAAGTGCATAAATGGCCATATCCCGCCAGTTATATCTCATTTTATAAAAGCCTGTCTGTGCACCCAGTAAACTTTCATGCATAATAATGCCCCTTTCCTACAGATTTCTGCATCTCCAATAAGCTGCAGATGTTGCATCGGCAATTTTGCCCGGTTTTGTACAGTCTCCAATGGCAATTACATTATCGCAGATTGTTTCCAGTTTTTCCTCTAAAGCCATATTCTGTGCAACACCAAGTGCCAGAACTGTGGCATCGGTCTTAATTTCATAAGGACCTTTGTGTTCATCCTCTTCAACTGCATCTGCAACACCAGCAATATTTGCAACACCTTTCATCGCTTCACTGATAAATGCTGCATTATGCGGTGCAACCACAACAGCACCATCTTTAATTTCCTGCAGGGCTGTGCTTGTCTTAATTACAGTGCCTTTTTCTTCCAGGCCTCTTCTTGTCTTACGTACATTATAGAAATAAATACCATTTCCGACGATCGGAGCCATTTCCACAATTGTTACTTTGTTGCCTTTTTCAGCCAGCACCTCTGCTGTCTCAAGACCACTCATACCGCCGCCAACGACAACAACTTCTGAATCTTTGATAACTTTCTTACCTGAAAGAATATCATTACATGGAATACCTTTTTCAATGCCAGGAATACTCTTTGGAATAATCTGATTGCCGCCTGCTGCAAGAATAACCGCATATGGATGTAATTTCTTAATTTCCTCCAGATTGTTTTCATCTATTTTTGCATTCAGACATACCTGAATAGATGGACGCTTTTCAACCTGATGACGATAATAACGAATCAGATTATCCATACGGAATTTGCCAGGTGCCTTATTGGCCAGATTCAGAGAACCACCCAGTTCTTCACGGGCCTCAAATAAAACAACCTTATAGCCCCTGTCAGACAATGTCATTGCAGCCTGGATGCCTGCCGGACCTCCACCGATGACTGCAACTGTTCCTTCTCCCTTAGAAACAGGGTGAAGGGCATCAATTTCTCTTCCCAGTGTCGGATTGACGCTGCATCGAATCTGATACTGATCAGCTGTTACATGGTATACACAGAAGTTACAGTTCAGACAAGGTCTGATATCCTCGGAATGTCCTGCTTTTGCCTTTTTACCCCAATCAGGATCTGCACTCTGTGGACGCCCCATGACAACATAATCATAAACATCATCTTCGAGAATCGCTTCTGCCTCTTCCGGTGTTTTAACTTCATTCGGTCCATAAATTGGAATGTTTAATGCATTCTTAAATATCTTATAATATTTATTTCTCCATCCGGCTTTCATATCCGGCGCGCCCGTACGGTCTTCTGTACCGATTGAGAAATGAATGGCATCCACACCATTTTTCTCAAAATATTTAGCAATTTCTACATAATCTTCAATACTGAGGTCATAGTGGAACTGCTCATCATCAAAGAAATGCATTCTGACTGTCACAGGGAAAGTCTTCGGTACTTTGCTTCTGATTTTCTGAATGATTTCTGTGACAATTCGGCATCTGTTTTCCATGGAACCGCCATATTCATCTGTTCTTTCATTTCTGACAGGGCTGATAAACTGATGCAGAAGATACCAGTGAGCGCAATGTAATTCCACGCCATCAATACCTGCCAGATAAGCATGTTCAGCTGCATTTGCAAAATCATCCTCAATTTCATGAATCTCTGCAACAGATAATTCATGGCAGACACTGAAACCTCTCTCTGTAAGCTGTGTTGGCAGCGCAGTTGCAGATACAGGACTGTAGCCGTCATTAAATTTAGGATTTGTCTTTCTGCCTGGATGGTTTAACTGAACAAATACTCTTGAGCCATAGTCATGGATACGTTCTGCTACATTACTGATAGCATGACGCTGTTCGATATTACGCAGGAATGTCTGTCCTGACATGGCCACACCGCCAAGTTTTGAACTGCTGACACCCACATAACCGATAATAATAAGGCCACATCCGCCCTGTGCTTTTCTTGTATAATATTCAATACCGCGCTGTGAAATTCCACCGCTTGTCTGCCCCAGACAGTCATCCATCGGTGCCAGAACAATTCGATTCGGAATGACACAGCCGTTAATTTTTCCTTTGGTAAATAATTTATCGTACATGATATATTGTTCAACTCCTCTTTTTAATACATTGTTCCTGCTTTTGTAACTGCACCTACAACTCTGTGCGGAACATATAATTCTTCAAGGTATTTAATTTCTTCATCTGATAACTGAAGATTTGTTGCTGCAATGGCATCATCAATCATAAAGTTCTCTGTGACCCCAAGAATCGGCGCCTGAACCGGTGACTTATGAAGCAGCCATGCCATCGCGATCTGCGCCATTGGTACGCCGCGTTCCTTAGCCAGTTTTTCAACACGCTCAACAATCGGACGGTCAACGTTCTCAGTTGCTGCATACTTTCTCTGTACCTGAAGATCATTGAGTGAACGATTTGTCTGTGTGCCCCATGGATCTGTTAATTTACCGGAAGCCAACGGGCTGTATGGTGTGCAGACAACCCCTGCATCTTCACAGGCCGGCATCATTTCTCTTTCATCCTCACGATAAAGAAGATTCAAATGATTCTGCATCGTAATAAAGTTTGCCCAATGATTCTTCTCAGCAATACGATAGGCCTTCTCAAACTGCCATGCAAACATCGCTGATGCGCCGATATATCTTGCCTTACCAGATTTAACCACGTCATTTAATGCTTCCATTGTCTCCTCAATCGGTGTGTTCCAATCCCAACGATGAAGGATATAAACGTCCACATAGTCCAACTGTAATCGTTTCAGGCTCACATCTATCTCATTTAAAATTTCTTTTCTTGAATTTCCCTGTCTGTTCGGACCTTCTGCCATCTTACAGCTTACTTTTGTCTGAATAACCAGTTCTTCACGGTTTGGTTTTAATCTCTTTAAAGCCTCACCAAGATATTCTTCACTACCGCCAAGGTCATACATATTGGCTGTGTCAAACCAGTTGACACCCATATCCAGCGCATGCTTGACAATCTCCGTACTCTGATCCTGATTCAGCAGCCATGGTCTCGGCCACCTCTGAAGATCACCAAAGCTCATGGCACCTACACAAATGCTGGACACATCAAGTCCGCTCTTGCCAAGTTTTCTATATTTCATACCTCCGCCAAGACTGCTTGGTGGATAATTTGTTATCTGCTGCATGATTATCCTCCTTTACTTAACACACATCTTCTGCTGTCATTTTCTTCATTTAACTGTGGTGTTGAATATAACTGACAGCAACTTTTCTTAATTCTTTTTTACTGATTTTTCCTGTTTCTGTCCGCGGCCAGTTATGCCGCTTCATGAATATGTAATAATATGGGCATTGAAATCTTGCCAGATGTTCTTTCGCATAAATGAGTAATTCTTCTTCCAGTCCTTCTGTTGGCCTGTCCGTATCTATAAAAGCAACACCGACTTCACCACATTTTTCATGACCGATTCCTACCACTTCGACAACATTGACAGCCTCATGTCTGCTCAGAACACTCTCTACAAACTGCGGTGATACATTTTCCCCATTGATTTTATACATGTCATTGCTGCGACCCAGAAATTTCAAATATCCCTTTTCATCCAAAATTCCCAAATCACCCGTATGAAACCATCCATCCTGGTCAATGGTATGCTGTGTAACTACTGCATCCTTATAATATCCCGGCGTCATTGTTCTCCCTCTTAACAGAACTTCGCCGGTTTCGTCAATCCCGGTTTCTTCTCCGGTTTCAATATTCTGTATTCTGATTTCAAGCAGTGCATCTCTGTCCGGATCAATTGCAGCCCTACCGCCTGATTTTAATCTTCCGTGACAGACTTTGACTCTGTCTTTGTCATCTTCCGGTCTGATGATTGTCGCTGTTGAACCGCACTCCGTCATACCATATCCTGTGGATATATCGCTGATACCAAATGCCTGTCTTGCTCTGTCCCAAATCCACTCCGGACAGGCTGCCGCCCAATAGGCCGCATGCAACACCGGAAATCTCTCCGGTGAAGGTTTTCCTTTAACAAGCAAATCAATCATAATAGGCGAAACACAGATAATATCGTTGGCTTTCCGCTCCTGCATAGCCAATAATGTTTTGTCCGTGTTAAATTTTTCTTTAAACAGCAGCAATGTTCCGCCCACCGTTATCGCTGCAAACAAACCTTCCACATAGGCAAATGCATGAAAAAGCGGAATGGGTACGCAGATTCGTCTTCCCGGTTCCATGCCTCTGCTCCTTGCAGTGGCATACCCTGATGACGTAATCATATCGTGTGTCATCATGACACCTTTGGGGGCTGATGTACTTCCGGATGTAAACATGATATCGCAAAGTGCATGAATATCAATTTTTTCATCCCCGACATCTTCTGTTTCACTGCACCGCATCCTGAGAAAATCTTTCCATGAACAAATACCATTGTCTTCTTCATCCATGCTGACAATTTTCTTGATTTTCCCGATATTTTTCAATATCGGCAGCAATCTCTTTTCCTGGCAGAAACAATATTCCACATCTGCTTTATCCACGATATACTGCATCTCATCTTCACCTACATTCGTGTTGACGGAGACTTTGACACCACCTACTTTTGCAATGGCAAAAATCAGGGCAATATATTCAGGAATATTATTCATGCATACGGCAATATGACTGCCTTTTTTCACTCCGATTACCCGCAGACCCTGTGCAGCCTGCAAGGCATATTGATAAATATCGCCATAACTGAAACTACAGTCACTGTACACAAGAAATTCTTTGTTAAAAAAACGCTGACTGTTTTCCTCAAAATACTCCCACAGTGAATAACCTTTCCATGTCGGATATAATTCATCGAGCACCCGCATACGCTCCTCGTAAGTACCTACCATATTCTGCACCTTTCTGAAAAATTATGCAGGATAATAAACCCATTTGTCATCTCTGTTCTTCCTGATAACTTTTCCACGAAGTCTGAGATAGTCCAAATGCGCCAGACACTCACCAAAAGCAAACCATTTTTGAGCATCCGGGAAATCGTCCCAATTCTTTGCATGAATCTTCCACTTCATCTGCGCTGTAATGGCGTAAGCATCACTTCCCGGATACTCATTTACTATCTTAAGACTTTCTTCTATTCTTCTTAAATGATGTTCTTTGATTTCATCTATTCTCTTTTTATAATCACCCGGTTTACGATGCCCCGGAAATGCATAATCTACAGAATATTTCTTTGACTTATCCAGACTTTTCAAATACGATCCCAGTGAATCCGTAACTTCATATAAAGACACAATATTCGGTGTAATATCAAAAAGAATATTATCTCCCGTGAACATTATTTTTTTATCTTCTATCCAAAACATTGAATTGCCCGGTGTATGTCCAGGTGTCGCAATCAATTCCAGCGTATATTTTCCTACTGTCAATCTGCCCCCTTCTTGCAGGCCTACAAAACGGGCATCAACCTTTTTCATAGAGCCTCTTGCTGCCGGGTTCTTTTCTTTGTGCTGTCGTGCCAGATTTTCCGGATATCCCGCCTGAATATACTGTTCAACCATGCCTGAATAGAAATCACCATTGCACAAATCTTCCTGGTAAGACAAATCCACCTGATTCATGTAAATATGACAGTCATCTCCCACAAACTCATCTGCCAGCCCTGAATGATCTGAATGCAGATGCGTCAGCAAAATATTTCTTCTCTGTTGGTGTGAATTCAGTTTTTTCAAACCCTCTTTCAGATCCTCTCTGCACTCCGGCAATTTAAAACCGGTGTCAATCAGCAAATCCTGTTCATCACCGCGAATAAAATAACTGTTCAGTGCCTTCAACGGATTACCAGGCATTCGTACTTCTATTCTGTAGATATTTTCTGCAACTTCCTCAATCATCGTATAACCTCTTCAACTATCCTAGTACATCGTTTTCGAAATAACTACGTACTAGCCGTAAACTTTGCTTAAAAATGTGGATGGATCATGTGTCGGAAGCACATCTGTCACATCATATGTTTTCAGTCTGTTGTAGGCTTCATACCATTCATCAAAAGACACCAGATTATTGATTGGCACACATTCTGTCCAGTTTCTCTTGACATAGCAGAAATCACCTGTAATGGCATAATTTCCTTTATCTGTATGAACAAGAACTGTCTGTGAACCATGGGTGTGACCAGGTGTCAAAACCAATGTAATCCCCGGAACAACTTCTACATCACCATCTACAATTTTGATTCTATCAATCACCTTCGGCCATTTTGGCTGTTCAAAGCCTTTGATGCCTGTAAAGCAGAATGGTCTTCTTTCATGCGGCAGCGGATCAATGGCATGATGCATTTCTTTTCTCTGCACATAAAATTCAGCATTCGGCAGTTTATCCACATTCCATGAATGATCCCAGTGTAAATGTGTCAGAAAAACTTTTGTGACATCTTCCGGTTTTACACCACAGGAA
>OLOB01002402.1_pt1 | contig 10946 bp, 12 predicted proteins | sample 1671911 | NCBI WGS metagenome assembly OLOB01 (sample SAMEA3136625, study PRJEB25190) | human gut metagenome | biome: human gut; feature: human-associated habitat; material: faeces | place: Austria | collected 2013
TGCATACCGGGGATCCCGCCATTTACGGCGCCATCCAGGAGCAGATGGATGGACTCCGCGCTGCCGGTATTCCTGACGAAGATTTCGAAGTGGTGCCGGGGGTGAGCTCTTTCCTGGCTACCGCGGCTGCCCTGAAGCAGGAATATACACTGCCCGGGATTTCCCAGACTGTCATTATTACCCGCATGGAAGGCAGAACGCCGGTGCCGCCTAAGGAAAAACTGTCCCTTCTGGCAGCCCACCAGGCCACCATGTGCATCTTCCTCTCTGTCCATGCCATTGAAAAGGTGATGGAAACCCTGAAGGAAGGCGGTTATCCGGGTGATACACCGGTGGCCATCGTCGCAAGAGCTACCTGGCCGGACCAGCGGATTTTCCGCGGCACCATCGATACCATTGCCGATATTCTCCATAAAGCCGGCGTGGTGCGTCAGGCCATGATTGTGGTAGGCAAGGTGCTGGATACGGACTATGACCTGTCCAAGCTTTATGACAGCAAATTCACCACCATGTTCCGTAAAGGAACTGACGAAAAATGAAGTACGCAGTGATTTCAGTCTCCCGGGAAGGAGCCCTGCTTGGCCGGCGGGTGAAAGATGGAATTTCCGGAGAAGGAACGCTGTATGAAAGAAAGGGCGCAGAAAGCGGGGGAGAAGCGGTGTATTTCAACCGCACCCTGGCTCTCACGTCAGACATTTTCACAAAGTATGATGGCCTCCTCTTTATCATGGCCTCCGGTATTGCGGTGCGGGCTGTGGCTCCCCATGTGGTGAGCAAAGCTTCGGATCCGGCAGTGCTGGTGATGGACGAATGCGGAAAGCACTGCATTTCCCTTCTCTCCGGCCATCTGGGCGGTGCCAACGATCTGGCCCGTCGGCTGGCGAAAGCATACGGCGCGGTGCCGGTCATCACTACCGCCACCGACGCCAACGGTGTGTTTGCCGTGGATGAGTGGGCCAAGCACCAGCACTGCCTTGTGGTAGAGCCGGCGCGCATCAGAAAGGTAAGCAGCGCCCTGCTGGCGGGCCGTACCGTGCGTTTTGCCAGTGATTGGCCGATACAGGGCACACCGCCAGCCGGTGTGGAACCGGCTGGTGATGCCGCACAGGCAAGTTTTGCCCTGACGATAACCCCGACGATGACGTCCAACGCCCTGCACATTATCCCGCGTATTGCTGTATTGGGCATCGGCTGCAAGCGGGGTACACCTGCCGACAAGCTGGCGGACGCATTTGCTGCCTTTTGCGCCGAAACGAAACTGGCCCCGCAAAGCATTGCCGCCGCGGCCAGCATTGACTTAAAAAAGGATGAACTTGGCCTGGCAGAATTCGGCCAAAAGCAGGGCTGGCTCGTTACCTTTTATACCGCCGACGAACTGCGCGCCGTGCCGGGGCAGTTTGCCCATTCAGACTTTGTGCAAAGCATCACCGGCGTGGATAACGTCTGCGAGCGCGCCGCTGTGCTGGCCGCAGGCGGCCCCGTGTGGGCGCACAAATGGGCGCGGGACGGTGTAACTTTTGCCGTGGCACTACGCCCCTTTACCCCGGATTGGAGATGGAACGATGGCTGACGCAATGTTGTACGTGGTGGGCCTTGGCCCCGGCGACGCCCGCTACCTGACTGCCCAGGCGCAAACCGCCTTACAGGCCGCCGACGTGCTGTGCGGCTACACGGTCTATATCGACCTGGTGCGCCCCCTGTACCCGGACAAAGAAGTGTATACCACCGGCATGACGAAGGAAATCGACCGCTGCCGCTGGGCGCTGGAGACTGCGCAAAGCGGCAAGACGGTAGCGTTGGTCTGCTCCGGCGATGCAGGCGTGTACGGCATGGCCAGCCCGCTGCTGGAACTGGCACAGGGCTACCCAAGCGTGACAGTGGAGATCGTGCCCGGCCTGACGGCGGCCTTAAGCGGCGGCGCGGTGCTGGGCGCTCCATTGGCGCACGATTTCTGTGTGATCTCTCTTTCGGATCGGCTCACGCCCTGGACCGTCATCGAAAAGCGGCTGGCCTGCGCGGCGATGGGGGACTTCTGTGCGGCACTGTACAACCCGTCCTCCAAGGGCCGGGCAGATTATCTGCAAAAAGCCGTGCGGATCTTACTGCAAAACGGCAAGGCACCGCAGACGATCTGCGGCATCGTGCGCAACATTGGCCGCGAGGGGCAGGCTGCTAGCCTGCTGACGCTGGCCGAGCTGGAAAACACGGCGGTGGACATGTTCACTACCGTGTACATCGGCAACGCGGCCACCCGGGCGCTGGGCGGCAAAATGGTCACACCCAGGGGGTATCGCGGCGTATGAAGGTAGTCATTTTCAGCGGCACGACCGAGGGACGGGAGCTTTCCCGCGCCGTGGCCGCCCTTGGGATAGAAGCTACGGTCTGTGTGGCAACAGAGTTAGGGGCTGAAGAGCAGGGGCGTACCCCCGGCATCACAGTGTGCACTGGCCGCCTGGATGCCGATGCCATGGCGGCACTTTTGCAGGGCGCGGCCCTCTGCGTGGATGCCACCCACCCCTATGCCACCGAGGCTACCCGCAACATCTGCGCGGCGGCTGCGGCAGTGGGTGTGGAATATCACCGCCTGCTGCGCCCCGCCAGTGACCTGCCTGCAGGCAGTGTGGTGCTGCAAACCGCCGCCCAGGCCGCGGCGTACCTGGCGGGCAAACCGGGCAATATCCTGCTGGCAACCGGTGCTAAGGAACTGCCCGCCTTTGCACCTCTGGACCCCGCACGGCTTTACCCCCGCGTGTTGCCTACGCTGGCGGGTATTACCGCCTGCGAGACAGCGGGCATCCCACACCGCAACATTATTGCCATGCAGGGGCCGTTTACCCGTGAATTGAATGTGGCGGTCATGCGCCAATTCCATATTGCCTATATGGTCACCAAGGATGGCGGCGCGGCGGGCGGCTTTGCAGAGAAGGCGCAGGCCGCCGCCCAGTGCGGTGTACAGCTGATCGTGCTGCGCCGCCCCGAGGAACAGGGCGAGACCGCCGAAACGATTTTGCAACGATGCAGGGAGCTTTTATGAAAATCACATTGGTCGGCATGGGCAGCGGCACCCCCGGCAGCCTGACGATGCAGGGGCTAAACGCCCTGCGGGAAGCGGAGCTTATTATCGGTGCCCGCCGCCTATTGGAAAGCCTGCCCGATGGTTGCACCGGGAACCGTGCGCCGCTTTATAAGATCGAGGAGATCTGCGCACTGCTGCGAACGACCGAAGCCGCCCACGTGGCCGTGGCCTATAGCGGCGACACCGGCTTTTACTCCGGCGCATCGGCCTTGTGCCGTGCGCTGGATGCGGCGGGCCTGTCCTACATGGTCTGCCCGGGACTTTCCAGCGTGCAGCTGCTGGCCGCCGCGCTGGGCTGCCCCTGGCAGGATTGGAAGCTGGTCAGCGCCCACGGCTGTGCCTGCACCCCGGCCCTGGTGTGCAGTGCAGATACACCGACCTTTTTCCTGACCGGCGGCAGCGAGACACCCGCCACCCTTTGCGAAAAACTAACGCAAAGCAGCTGCGGGAATGTGCAGGCAACGGTGGGGGAAAACCTGGGCACCGCTGCCCAGCGCCTTGTGCGCGGCACGGCGCAGGAACTTGCCCGGCAGGAGTTTGCGGCTTTAAGTGTGCTGTTGGTGGAACCTTGCCCTGCCTTGCAGCGCCGCGTACCCGGCCTGCCGGACGAAGCCTTCATCCGCGGCAAAACGCCGATGACCAAGCAGGAGGTCCGCGCCGCCGTACTGGCCAAACTGGCCGTGCGTCCCGGCGACATCTTGTGGGACGTGGGCGCGGGCACCGGCAGCGTCAGCGTGGAGATGGCGCTGGCCGCCCCTGCGGGCTGGGTCTGCGCCGTGGAGTGCGACGCGGAAGCCTGTGACCTTATCCGTCAGAACCGCGCAAAATTTGCGGTGCAAAATCTGCACCTCACCGAGGGCTTTGCCCCCGCCGCACTGGCAGGCTGGCCCGCGCCGGACGCTGTTTTTATCGGCGGCAGCAAGGGCAGTCTGCGGGCTGTCGTCGATGCCGCGCTGGCCGCGAACCCCGATGCACGGCTCTGTATCAGCGCCATTGCGCTGGAAACCTTACAGGAGGCCGTTGCGGCCCTGACGGCCCACGGCCTGACCGCCCAGGTCACACAAATCGCAGTCAGCCGCAGCCGGGCGGCGGGCAGCCTGCACCTGCTGATGGCCAACAACCCGGTTTTTTTAATTGTGAGGGAGTAACATGCTGCAGCTGGTTTTGGCGGCGCCGCGCTCCGGCAGCGGTAAAACGACCGCCGCCTGCGCCCTGTTGGCGGCGCTGCAGGCGCGGGGGGAGTATCCCTGTGCCTTTAAATCGGGGCCGGATTATATTGACCCGATGTTCCACCGCGCCGTGCTGGGCGTGGAAAGCCATAACCTTGACCTGTTTTTCTCCATCCCGGCTACGGTGCGCCGCCTGTACGCCCAAAACGCGGCAGGCCATGGCGCGGCGGTGGTGGAAGGCGCTATGGGCTATTACGACGGCCTGGGCGGCACCAGTGCCACCGCCAGTGCTTGGCATCTGGCGGACACGCTGGGTCTGCCGGTGCTGCTGGTGGTGCGGCCCAAGGGTGCCAGCCTGACCCTGGCGGCCGAGCTGCGGGGGCTCATGGCGTTCCGTACACCGCATCATCTGGCGGGCATACTGCTCAATGATTGCAGCGAAACTTTGTACAAACTGCTGGCCCCGATGTTAGAAAAGGAGACCAGCCTGCCGGTGGTAGGTTACCTGCCGCCGCTGCAGGAGGCTGCCATCGAGAGCCGCCACCTGGGGTTGAAAACCGCAGGGGAGATTGCAGACCTGCAGAATAAAATAAAAATTTTGTCGGATGCTGCACAGAAAACCATCGATTGGCCGCACTTTGCCGCCTTGTTTGATTGCCCCGCGCCTGCCGCGGCCCCGCGCACCGTGCCCCCGGCTAACGTGCGTATTGCTGTGGCGCGGGATGCCGCGTTCTGCTTTACTTACGCCGAAACACTGGAAGCTTTGCAGGAAAAAGGCGCGGAGCTGTGCTTTTTCAGCCCCCTGCAGGATACGGCACTGCCCCCCAATATCGGCGGCCTGTACCTGCCGGGCGGCTACCCGGAACTGTATGCTGCCCAGCTGGCAGCCAACACCGCCATGCGCAGCGCCGTAAAAACGGCTGTGGAAAGCGGCCTGCCTACGGTGGCTGAGTGCGGCGGGTTCCTCTACCTGGGCCAAACGCTGGAGGATGCGGACGGCAAAGCCTACCCCATGGCGGGTGTTTTGCCCGGGCAAGGCGTAAAAATTGGCCGCCTGGTACGGTTCGGCTATGCCGCATTGACTGCCAACGCCGACAGCATGTTGTTTGCGGCAGGGGAGACCCTGCCGATCCACGAGTTCCACCACTGGGATTCGACCGCCAACGGCACGGACTTTACCGCTGTCAAAACCAACGGTCGCAGCTGGGCCTGCGGCTTCGCCAACGCACATTTGTATGCGGGATTTCCGCACCTGTACTGGTCGGGCACACCCTTGCCGCAACGCTTTGTGACCGCGGCCTGCCGCTATATAAAGGAAGAACCATGACCGAAAACGAACTGAAAACCTTATTAAAAACGGTGACGCCGCCTAATAAAGCCGCCCGTGCCGCCGCGCACGCCCACTGGGCCGCACTTGCCAAACCCCTGGGCGGTCTGGGCCGGCTGGAAACGATGGTGGAGGATGCCGCCGCCCTGATGGGGACAGAGACGCCGGATCTTGCCAACCGTGCCGTGCTGGTGCTGTGCGCCGATAACGGCGTGGTGGCCCAGGGTGTCAGCCAGACAGACGCCAGCGTGACCCGCGCGGTGCTGGAAAACCTTGCCGCCCGCCGTACCAGCGTTTGTCGCATGGCAGCGGCCGCCCACTGCGCCGTTGTGCCTGTGGATATGGGCATTGCCGGAACACCGGTGGCCGGGGTCATCAACTGCCGCGTCGCCCTCGGCACGGCGGACTTCACCCAAGGCCCGGCCATGTCCCGCGCTCAGGCTGTGCAGTCCATCGCCTGCGGTATCGAGCTGGTACAGGCGCAAAAACGCCAGGGCGTACAGATGTTGGCCACCGGTGAGATGGGCATCGGCAACACCACCACCTCCAGCGCCGTGGCCAGCGTACTGTTGGGCCGCCCTGTGCAGGAGATGACCGGCCGTGGTGCGGGACTTTCCGACGAAGGCTTGCGCCGCAAGATCGATGCTATCCGGCGCGGCATTGTCGTTAACCGCCCCGATGCGGCCGACCCGCTGGGCGTGTTGGCGGCCTTGGGCGGCTTTGACATCGCCGGATTGTGCGGTGTATTTTTAGGCGGTGCACTGGAAAATGTACCTATCCTTATGGATGGCTTCATCAGCGGCGTGGCGGCGCTGTGCGCTGTGCGGCTGTGCCCGGCTGCGGCCAAGGCTGCGTTTGCCAGCCATGTTTCCAGCGAGCCGGCCGCCCGCCTGGTACTGGAAGAACTCGATAAAAAACCGCTTATCACCGCCAATCTGCACTTAGGCGAAGGCACAGGCGCAGTGGCCAGCCTGCCGCTGTGGGATATGGCCCTTGCGGTCTACAACGGCTGCTATTCGTTTGCCGAGGGCGGCATCACGCCGTACACCCCGCAATGCTGACGCTGGTCATCGGCGGCTCGGCCAGCGGGAAAAGCGCCTTTGCAGAGTCGCTCTGCCTGCAAAGCCCCCTGCCGCGCACCTACCTGGCTACCATGCAGGTGTGGGACGCTGAGTGTGCTGCCCGTGTGGCCCGGCACCGCGCCATGCGGGCGCAAAAACAGTTTGACACGGTGGAGTGCCCACTGCATCTTGATCGGCTGATTTTGCCCCGGCGCGGTACAGTGCTGCTGGAGGACCTGGGCAATTTAACGGCCAACGAACTCTACGCCCCCGACGGCGCAGGGGAGAAAACGGCTGATGCCGTTGTAAACGGCCTTGCAAAACTGGCCGCGCAGTGCGATAATTTGATTGTTGTATCCAACGAGGTCTTTCGCGGTGGGGCCAACTATGCCGGCGATACCGACCGCTACCTGCTGGCGCTGGCACAGATCAACAACGCAACCGCTACCCGTGCCGACGCCGTGGTGCGGGTTGTATGCGGCATCCCACGTTATTATAAAGGGGGCTAAACCCATGACAGCTTTGCAGACGATCGCGGTGGCGTTCGCCATGTTTTCGGCGCTGCCGATGCCGCAGTTTGCCTGGAACGAGAAAAACATGCGGTACGCTCTCTGCGCATTTCCGCTCATCGGCGTGGTGATCGGCGCGCTGTGGTGCCTGTGCGGTGCCCTGCCTTTGCCGGATTTTGCCCGCGCGGCAGGGTTCTGCCTGATGCCGGTGTGGGTCACGGGCGGCATCCATCTGGACGGCTACGCCGACACCTGCGATGCCCTTTCCAGCTACGGCGACACCGCCAAAAAGCTGGAAATTTTAAAGGACCCCCACTGCGGTGCGTTCGCTGTTATCCGGCTGTGCAGTTACTTTATAGCCTACTTGGCTCTGTGTGTCTGCGTGCAGTTTACCCCGCGCGTGGGTGTGTTGTGGACATTAGCACTGGTGGGGGAGCGGGCGCTCTCCGGGCTGGCGGTGGCAGCGTTCCCCATGGCAAAAAACACCGGCCTGGCCCATACTTTTGCCACGGCGGCGGATAAAACCAACGTGCGCCGCGTGTTGACGGTGCTCTGTGTGCTGCTGGGCGAGGCCCTCGTCGCTTTGGGCGGCTGGGCACTGGTGCTGGCGGCCTGTGCCGTGTTTGTACGGTACTACCACGCAGCCAAAAACCAGTTCGGCGGCACTACGGGTGACCTGGCCGGGTGGTTTTTGCAAAAATGTGAGATCTGGATGCTGGCGGCGCTGGCCGCCTGCCAATGGCTGGGGGTGCTGTAAATGCTTTTTGTTACCGGACCCCTTTACAGCGATAAACGCGCGTTTGCCCAAAAGTTCGGCGGACGGCAGATTTGTGATGTGCAAAATCTGGCCGCCAACGCCACGGATCTAGAAAAACTGGCCGACGAACTGGCCGCCTATGATGTGGTCATCGCCACCGAAATTGGCGGCGGCATCGTGCCCATCGACCCGGCCGAGCGCGCCGCGCGGGAAGCCGCCGGCCGTCTGGCCTGCCTGCTGGCCGCGCGGGCAAGCTGCGTGGTGGAAATGTTCTGCGGCCTGCCCACGGTATTGAAAGGAGAACTGCCGGAATGTTGATTTATTTACTGCGCCACGGTCTGACCGAGTACAACGCCCAAAAGCGCTACCAGGGCCAGCGGGACATCCCGCTTTCGCCCGAGGGCCTGGCCCAGCTGCGCTGCGCCGATATTGACCCGAAGGTCGTCTATATTTCCACGCTGCAGCGCACAGCCCAGACGGCGAAGGTACTGTTCCCCAAGGCAAAGCTTGTGCCGGTGGACGGGCTGAAAGAAATGTGCTTCGGCAGTTTTGAGGGGCGCAATTACGTGGAGATGGAGCACGATCCTGACTATCAGGCCTGGGTCGCCGCCAACTGCGAAAGCTCCTGCCCGGACGGTGAGCGCAAGGATGAATTCTCGGACCGTATCTGCAAGACTTTTGCGGCGCTGGTGGACAAGGCGCTGGCGGACGGTGAGGACATGCTGGTGATTTTGGCCCATGGCGGTACCCAGATGGCCGCGCTGGAGCGTTACGCCCTGCCCCAACGAGGCTACTACAAGTGGTGCGGCCCCAACGCGGGCGGCTATGTGCTGGATGCACGCGATTGGGCCGCGCAGCACGTACTGCACCTGGTCAAGACCGTGCAGTACACCAAGGAGAGTATATGCTGATATTTTGGGCGGTGCTGGGCGGTTTTGTGCTGGATGCCATTTTTGCGGACCCGGCCTGGCTGCCTCACCCGGTGGTGCTGATGGGCCGGTGCATCTCGGCACTGGAAAAACGCCTGCGCGCCGCCCTGCCCACAACACCGCAGGGCGAGCTGCTGGGCGGGGGTATCGTGGCTGCTGTGCTGCCGCTGGGCACTCTGCTGGTCACCGGCGCGGCCTGCTGGCTGGCGGCCAAACTGCACCCGGCGCTGGGGCTGGCCCTGCAAATGTTCTGGTGCGGGCAGGCCCTTGCGGCCAAAGGCCTTAAGCAGGAAAGCATGAACGTGTATAAGGAACTGCAAAAAGGCGACCTGCCTGCTGCCCGCAAGGCGGTGGCCCGCATCGTGGGACGCGATACCCAAAGCCTGACTGCCGAAGGCGTGACCAAAGCGGCGGTGGAGACTGTGGCCGAGAACGCCAGCGACGGCGTCATTGCTCCGCTGTTCTACATGCTGATCGGCGGTGCACCGCTGGCGCTGACCTACAAAGCCATCAATACGATGGACAGCATGCTGGGCTATAAAAACGAGAAGTATCTCTATTTTGGACGCTGTGCCGCTAAACTGGACGACGTGGCCAACTGGCAGCCCAGCCGCCTGGCCGGGTTGTTGTGGGTGGCCGCTGCGGCCCTGACCGGGGGCAGCGCCGCCGGTGCGTGGAAAATTTGGCGCCGGGACCGACGCAACCACGCCAGCCCCAACAGCGCCCAGACTGAGAGCGCCTGCGCCGGGGCGCTGGGTGTGCAGCTGGCAGGCCCGGCCTACTATTTTGGCGAATATTACAATAAGCCGACGATCGGCGACCCGCTGCGGCCCATTGAGCCGCAGGACATCGTGCGGGCCAACCGCATGATGTACGCCGAAAGCCTGCTGGCCCTGGCACTGGGGCTGGCGGTGCGGCTGCTTTTTGTTTTGTGAGGGAATGCAGATGAAACTGGTACATGGCGGCGATTGGGCCGGCTACCGGACTGAGTTTGGCCGGGACGCGCTGGATTTTTCGGCCAACGTCAGCCCGCTGGGGCTGCCTGCGGGGGTGGCGGCGGCCATCGCGGCGGCACTGCCCACGGCAGACCGCTACCCAGACCCCCTTTGCCGGGAACTGCGGGCCAAGCTGGCCGTGGCCGAGGATGTGCCCGCCGATTGGCTGTTGTGCGGCAACGGCGCGGCGGATTTGATCTTCCGCCTTGCTTTGGCTGTCCGCCCGCGCCGCGCCCTGCTGCCTGCGCCCACCTTTGCCGAGTACGCGGCGGCGCTGGATACGGTCGGCTGTGAAGTTACGCGGTTTACGCTGGATGCCGCCAACGATTTCGCAGTGACGGATGCCTTTATCAACGCTGTAACGCCGGAAACAGACATGGTGTTTCTCTGCCAGCCTAACAACCCCACGGGGCAGGTAACGCCGCCCGCACTGGTAGAAAAGCTGCTGCACCGCTGTGCCGCCTGCGGGGCCGCTCTGGTAGTGGATGAATGCTTTTTGGACTTTTTGTCCGACCGGGACACTTTGACTGCAAAAACATTTTTACACGAGGCAACGAATCTTATCATCTTAAAAGCTTTTACCAAACTCTACGCCATGGCGGGCGTCCGTTTGGGCTATGCACTGTGCAGCAACGCCGATCTGTTAGCCAAAATGCAGGCGGCGGGTCAGCCTTGGGCTGTGTCCAGCCTGGCCCAGGCCGCGGGCATTGCAGCGTTGCAGGAGACCGCTTACGCCGATGCCGTCCGTGCCCTGATTGCTGACCAACGCCCCAAAATGGCGGCAGGCCTGCGGGCGCTGGGGCTGTATGTCATCGATGGGCAGGCCAACTATCTGCTGTTTAAGGCACCGGCTGATTTTGGCGAAGCTCTGCGCCAGCACGGCGCAGTAGTGCGCAGCTGCGCTAATTATCCGGGGCTGGACGCTGCCTGGTACCGCACCGCTGTGCGCACGGCAGCTGAGAATGACCAACTGCTGCAAATCATGGGGGAGGTGCTGGCATGAGCAGCGCAAAATGCATCATGGTGCAGGGCACGATGAGCGGTGCGGGCAAGAGCCTGTTGTGCGCGGCGCTCTGCCGTATTTTTGCCCAGGACGGCTACAAAACTGCCCCCTTCAAAAGCC
>OLOB01002413.1_pt1 | contig 10894 bp, 10 predicted proteins | sample 1671911 | NCBI WGS metagenome assembly OLOB01 (sample SAMEA3136625, study PRJEB25190) | human gut metagenome | biome: human gut; feature: human-associated habitat; material: faeces | place: Austria | collected 2013
CTACATGGATGTCCGTACCGGCCAGCAGCCGTTTGCACAGCCGGACGGGGGCGGGGGTGATGGCTACCATTCGGAAATGATATTTTCTGCTTTCGGCGCAGAGGGTCTCAAAATCAGCGTCCGTCGCATAGGCGCGCAGCTGGGTGTGGTCAAAATAAGCTGCCAATTCGGCAGGCGTAATAGGATTCATAACAAAGCCTTCCTTTCTTTTCGTGTGCGGCAGCAGCCTTTACAAAAACGATGCTGTTTTACCGGGGTCAACGAAGCCCTCGCCGTAAACCTCGCCGGTTTCCGTCACCATGACCATGCAGCCGGGGTCTATGCGGTAGGCAGCCATCCGGATGCGGTACACCTGCGGTCTGGCACAGACGCAGAGCAGCATCTGCCGTTCCGTACCGGTGTATGTGCCCACCGCTTTGACCATCGTTGAGCCGCGCTCGCATTGGCGGGAAATTTCGTCCGCAATTTCCTGCCCCTTGGTAGTGATGATCGTCAGCATTTTGCCGGCATTGCTGCCGTACATAATTTTGTCGATAACCAGCGAGGTAACCGCCGTTGTGACAAGACCGTACAAAACGGCATCGACAGAGCCAAACACAGGCCAACCTAACAGGATGACCACAAGGTCTATCGCACCGGTCACAACACCGACAGACAGATGCGGGCGCAGCACTTTGATCGACATCGTCAAGAAATCGGTGCCGCCGCTGGACGATCCCCGCATATACAAAAGCGCCAATGCGCCGCCCCATGTGATACCCGCAAACAGGGCCGCCAGCAACGGATCGCCGCCGTAGCCGGGCTGGTCTGCAAAGACAACATCCTGAAAAAAGGTACACCACAGCATACTGATGACGGTTTTTCCCAGAAAGGCGCGTCCCACAAAGCGGAAACCAAGCAGAACCAGGGGCACATTCAGCACCAGCGTTTTGATGCCGATGGGGAACCCCCACAGATAGTTGCCCAGCAAGGCAAGACCCGACAGCCCGCCGGGTGCAAAGTCTGCGCCCTTGGCAAAATAACAGATGCTCAGGGCGTACAGAAACCCCGCAACCAAGTTATACAGCTGATCCGTTACCAGGGTCTGCGTTTTTTCTTTCATCATAGAACACTGCCCCTTTTGGAAAACGAGGAGCCTTTCTTGCGGGAAAGTGCTCCTCGTTTTATAATTTATCCAATCAGTTTTAATTTTTGAAGTGCATGGGCGATGCCATCATTTTCCACGGTGTCTGTGACCATATCGGCACAGGCGCGCACCTGCGGCAGAGCATTGCCCATAGCCACACCGATACCGGCCAGCTGCAGCATTTCCAAATCGTTGTCGGCATCTCCAAAGGCAATGGTTTCCTCCGTGGTGATACCGATTGCCGCACACAGGGCACGGATACCGTTTTCCTTGCCGCCGGATCGGCTCATCAGATCCACCACGGTATCCCCCCAGCGCTTTGTCCGGCAATGGGGCATCAGCCGCAGCAGTTCTTCTTCCTCTTCCTCGTTCACGAAGGGGATGACCTGATATATGCGGCGGTTTTCCAAATCGGAGATGTCACGCACAGCCGGCACGGCGGTGCCGATTTTTGCCTGCTCGACCTCCATGCGGGAGTTCACGCAGTTGGCGTACATCCTGTCTTTTTCAAGAAAAATGCAGCTGCAGTTCTTTTTTTGTAAAAACCGCTTCAAGGCCGACAGGTCCCCGGCAGGAATGGGCGTTTCCCGCACGATCTGCCCCTGTAGCTCGCAGAGCTGACCGTTCATATAAACAGCACCGTCAACCGTGATCCCGGGCAGCATATTTTCTTCCTCGATTTCCAGCGCATGGCGGCCGGTACACAGAAACACCTGCACACCGCTGCGCTGTAAAGCCTGCAACGCAGGGGCTACGCCGGGCGGCATCCGATGTCCGCCCACGGTAATCAGGGTGCCGTCCACATCAAAGAAGGCGGCGCGTATCCTTTCTCCGCCGCACGCCGCCAGCGCAGGCAGCTCGGCAAGGCTGTCGATATGCAGCTGCGCCGCCCGCTGGTCAAACGGGAATCTTTCGTCCCGCAGGGCAGCCACAACGCCGCCCGCCGCCGTACCTGCCTGCACACCGTAGGTGGAGTCCTCCACGATCAGACATTCCTCCGGCTTGCGCCCCAGCTTGTCCATGGTGAAACGGTAAATTTCAGGATCCGGCTTGCTGCGGGTAAATTCGTGACCGCTGACGATGCAGTCAAACAGCTCACGTATCCCGCATTGTGTCAGGACCTGCTCAATACATTCCCGGCTGCTGCTGCTTGCAAGAGCCACCTGCAGCCCCATCTGCTTTAATTCATGCAGCAGCGGGCGAACCTCCTTGCGCAGAATGTCCGGGTAATACACCCGGCAGCCGGCGTTCATGGCGTCCATTTCCTGCCGGAACGCGGCATCGTCGGTGCGGCGGCAGAGTTTTGCCATAAAGGGCATATATTCCTGCCCGGAAATGCCCACCAACGGGTACATGCTTTCCAGGGTGATCCACGGGTAGAACGGTTTCAGGTGCGCATACTGATGGTGCAGGTAGACCGGTTCACTGTCGATCAGCACGCCGTCCATATCAAAGATGACTGCCTTGATCGGCTTCATGGCGTTTCTCCCTTCAGATACCGTCCTCGTCCTCCTGCGGCTGGGCGGGAACCTCCAGCACAAACTTGCCGATGTTCTCGTGCCCGGTCTGCATAATGTCGGCGGCCAGTGCATCCACATCGGGGCATTCGTCACCGGTGATGTTGCGCATGCACAGATCCATCAGCATACTGCTGTTCAGTCCGGAGATCACACGCACCTTGGGGCGGGTCATCGAAAGCCCTGCTGCGCGGTTGTACGGCGTACCGCCGGCAATGTCTGCCAGCACCAGAACAGCCTCGCAGTCTGCGTAGCTGTCGATTGCCTCTGCCAGCTGCTTTTCAAACACTTCCACATCCATGCCGTCGGCAAAATCCACGGCCTTTAGTTCCGCATCACTGCCTGCCAGCATTTTTACATTGGCAGCCATACCTGCGTCAAAGCCGCCATGCCCGGTCACAACTACACCTACCATAGCAAACTATACTCCTTTAGCAAGACCGGGCACACAGACCCGGCTTATTGGTTGACAACTTCAAATTCAAATTTCTGGGTAACGCCGTCCAGATACTCTTTACTGAGGTCGATCGGACGGTCGTTTTGGTCCATGACCACGTTTTCGACATACAGCACGGGGGAACCGCGGTGTACGCCGAACAGGTTGGCAAACTCGACGTTGGCGGTCTGCGCCATCAGCACACGGCGCGATTTGATGATCCTCTCGTGGTAGACGGTTTCAAAGACATCGTACAGCGAGCGCTGGGCAAAGTCGTAGGCATCAATACCGGGAAACACAGATTCCGGCACATAGTTTTCCACGAGAACAAAGGGCTTTCCGCTGACATAGCGCATACGCACAAGATGATAGCAGCGGTCCCCGCGTTCCAGCTTGAGCCGTGCAAACAGTTCCGGGGTATAGCTTACCCACTCTGCACGCAGCACCTCGGTACGGTGCTCCAGGTTCAAAACCCCCATCTCGGCGGCAAAGCTCAGCTGCTTGTTCAGGAAGCGGCCGCGGGTATCGGGGCTGCGCACAAAAGTACCGCGGCCCCGCATGCGTTCCACAAAGCCTTCTTCGATCAGCATATTGTAAGCCTGCCGCGCAACGGGGCGTGAAATGCCGAACTGGGCGCACAGCTCCTCCTCCGTCGGCAATTTTGTCCCTGCCGGCAGTTTCCCGCTGGTGATAGCCTCCAGCAATGCCTTGCGCAGCTGCTCGTACAGAGGGACTGCGCTGATTTTGTCAAGCTGTATTCCGTTCAGTTCGATCATAACAGGAAATCTCCTTCTTATTATTCGGTGCCGTCTTGGGAGATTTCCGCTTTACAGCCAAAGCCGCCCTGTGCCATACAGTTGCGTGCCGAGACCTGCTGCCCGGCAGCCAGTGCTGCCAGAAGCGCCTGCTCCGGCATGGGCTTTGCTTTTTGCCACCCCGCAGTATACAGCGAGCAGAGGAAAGCAGCGAGGAAAGAATCTCCTGCTCCCATTGTATCACTTGCCTCTACCATTTGGGTAGTCTTTTCCACAATTTTCCCTTGTACGGACAACATTTGCCCGGCTGCGCCCATTGTAGCCAGCACATGAACCACGCCGCGACGATGCAGCGGCGCGCACAATTCCGCAAAAGCAGCCTTGTCCATCGGCTTGCAGGAAAGCATCGCCAGATCTATGCCGTGGCAAACCTCGTCATAGTAGGCATCGGTGCGGTATTTTTCCTTTTCGCCGAAGTCATAGGCGAACACAGCGGGCAGCGCCTGCACAGCCGCCATCTGTTCGGGCATTTTGGCGTTGCAGCTGCTGACGATCAGATCGGCGGTTTTCAGCTCGTCCAGCTCCTGCGCACCGATCTGCAGCGGGCCGGTCCAGCTTTCCCCGGTGATGACCTCGATAAAGCTGCGCTCCCCGTTGACCACATCATAGCTGCACACCTTGGTGGTGCGCCCTTGCAAAACGGGGCAATGGCTGATGTCCACGCCGTTTTCCCGGAGTGCTTTCTCCACAATATGTGCCATATCGTCATCGCCGAGGGAGCCGAGATACTCGGCCTGTGCCCCCAGCCGCGCAGCATGAACTGCAACGTTTACCGCATTGCCGCCGGGGAAGCACTCCTGTGTATTGTGGTAATAGTCTATTACGTTATCCCCTAATGCAATCAGTTTCATACTCAATAGCTCTCTTTTCTGTAATAGCGGCGGATATCCAGAGAATGATCCGTGATGACCTCAATGTTCTTGCTGATGCGCTGCAGAACAGCCGCCATGACAACGGGGCTGAGCAGCGGGCGGAACTCATCACTGATGCCGGGCAGTGCATACTCCTTCGTGTCAAAGCAGGTCAGCTTTTTGGTATGGCGGGCGGCAAACGCCTTTACGCGCTCGTCCTGTGCACGGGTGGGTCCCTCGGTCAGCAGCAGCGTGGTGCAGACATCGTCCTCCAGCAGCTCCAGTGTGCCGTGGAAGAATTCCGGGCTGGAAACGCTCTTTGTGCGGATCCACTGACTTTCCTCCAGCACGCACATGCTGTAACTGTACGCAGTGGGCCACAGATCGCCGCTGCCGATCCAGATGTTATACGGTTCCTTGCAGTAATCCTGTGCATATTTCAGGCACTTGGCATCCGCCTGCTTGCGTACCTGTGCCAGCGCAAAGGCAAGGTTCTTCAGCTCATCCGCAAAGCGGGGGTAGGCATCAAAGTTTCCGCTGCGGTACAGGATGCGACCGATCAGGAGGTAGAACACCAGCTCCTGCGGGCGGCCCTCGCCGTAGACGATGGTGTCATCGCAGATGGATTCCAGCGTGGAGTTTTCCTTGCCGACGGCGGCAAACAGGCGCACGCCCTGCTCTTTCAGCCAGTTGGCTGCCTTTACGGTCTCGGCGGTATCGCCGGACTTCGAGGTCAGGAACGCCACGGTCTTATCGGTGATGCGGTTGCAGTCACCGGTCATCAGGTTGGCGGACAGGACATTTTCGACCGGCAGGCGGGACATGTGGCGGATATAGAAGGCGAACGGATCCAGCATCGCCTGAGAACCGCCGCTGCTGGTGAACAGCAGCAGGTCAAACCCGTTATCCACAATCGAATCCGCGATTGACTCGATCTTTGCGCGCTGGTCGTAAATCTTGGCGCCGTTGGCAATGATCTGATTTTCGTCAAAGTTTACCATGCTCATGGGTACAATAGCCTCCATTTGTAATTTTGTCATGACAATATGGCTTGCAAAAAATGCGGCTCGCGGGGGAATGCTGAACCGGCGCGAGCCGCCGCAGATAACCTTACATAATGCCCAGGAAGGACAGTACAACCGACAAAGCAATGACCAACAGGATCAGCTTCATGGTGTTGACATTTTTCTTCTTGAACAGCCAGTAGAGCAGGAACACAAAGCCCAGCGGCAGAATGTTGGGCATGATGGAGTCAAAGATGCCCTGCACGGAAACACTGGAAATGACAAGCGTTTCGGGGAAAGCAAAGGATACATAGCTGGGGATCAATCCGCCAACGACCATAACGCCCAGAATACCGGCAGCCTTGCTGATATAAGCGGCGTTATCGCCGATGAACTTGATGGACCTTACACCGGCATTGTAGCCCAGACGCACGAACCAGATGCGGCTGAAGATAGCGGTCAGTGCCCAGAACAGAATGTAGAAGATGGGGCCCAGAACATTGTTCTGCGTTGCCAGAGAGCAGCAGATGGAGGCAATGATGGGCATGGCGGTGTACCACCAGATGGCGTCGCCCAAACCTGCCAGAGGTCCGAACAGACCGGTTTTCAGGCTGTGGATCATTGTGCGATCCTGACCGGCCTCCTCCATGGAGACGATCAGACCCTGCAGGATAGCAGCCATGTGCGGCTCGGTGTTGATGAAGTCGAGGTTGTTTTTCAGCGCGGCGGCCATTTCCTCGTTGTTGTCGCCGTGGATCTTGCGGAAGCACTTGGTCATGCCGTAGCAGAAGCCTACGGCCTGCATACGCTCAAAGCTGAAGCAGCACTGTTCCGCCATAGAACGGACGGCCATTTCGTTGAGGTCTTTTTTGGTAATTTTGTTAGATGCCATCTTCAAAATCTCCTTCCTGGGCGGCAGTTGCAGCGGATGCAGCCGTCAGCTTGGCAGTCTCCATATCGCGGGTGAAATTGACATAGGCGATGCAGCCCGCAATAACAGCAATGGGCAGGATGTTCTGGCAGTTGGTAATGACCATAATGACAAAACCGGCAAGCAGATAGGCTGCGTTTTCCTTCTTGAGCATAACGACCAGCAGCAGGGCAAGACCGACAGCCGGCATCAGACCACCGGCAACTTCAAAGCCGTGGACAAGCCATTCCGGGAAGGCTGCCACAAAAGCGGAAATACCGCTCTGCAATGCGTAGGTGGACAGGAACGCGGCAAGGGCAAACATGGCGGCATACAGGATCCAGCCGGTATACATTACTTTGGCAATGCCTTTTTCGTCACCGGCGGCAGCGCATTTGTCAACCTTCGGCAGGAAGCCGGCGTAGAAGGTGTTGGTGCCGGTGTTGATCCACTGACCGATCAGTGCGAACGGAACGGCAAGACCCAGCGCCGTGTTGACATCGCAGCCGGTGGTGTACGCCAGCACGGTGGTCATCAGACCGGCAAACAGGGGATCCGGCGGCACGGTGCCGCCAACGGTCAGCAGACCCAGGTAGGAAAGCTCCGCAACGGCCCCTGCCTGCATGCCGAGGCGTACATCACCGAGGATGATGCCCGTGAAAAACGCTACGACCAGCGGGCGGAACCACATAAAGGTTTCCATGTGTTTGTCAATCGCGCAGATAAAAACGAGCAGCGCAATCAGCAAACCTTGCACGAGTGTGATTTGCATAGATTTTCTCTCCTCTTTATAAAATATATTTTTTGCTCTGCAGACCGCCTGCAGAGCCGGAACCTTGGGTTACTTTTCAAAGTCCAGCTTGTGGTCGCCGGGTGCGATCTGGATGTAGACATCCACACCCTTGGCACGGATGGCGCGAAGGTCGTCCTTATCCTTCTCGTCCATATAAACGTGCACATCGCCGGTCACTTCCTTGCCGGGACCGACATGCATATTGCCGATGCACAGCTTATCAATGGGAACGCCGCCCTCCACCAGCTTACGGGCGCTCTGCGGGTTGCGCACGACCAGGAAGATGTGCTGGCTGGCGGATGCCTTGTGAATGACTGCGATGGTCTTGTCCAGCGTAAAGAACCGGATGCCGCAGCCGGAACTTTTTGCGGTGGCAGTCATCAGGCTTTGCTGCAGCGGGTCGGCAGCAGCCAGATCATCCGCAACAACAATAAGGTTGACACCTTGTAAGGCGGTGGTCCACGCCACACCGACCTGTCCATGCACTAAGCGATTGTCGATTCTTGTCATCAAAATGTCAGGCATAAGTTTTTCCTCCTTGTAAGATGCTGCAAAGATTTTTAGATTTTTTCTTAAATTTTAGAAATTTTTTCTAAAATCTTTGTATTATTGTAATGACAATATACCAAAGTTGTGGTATAATGTCAATAGAGTTCGGGGACTTCCCGAAGATTTTAACGTTTTACACAAAGTGAGCGTTAAAAAATTAGACAAAATGTGAAGGAGACTGCTTTATGGAACACAAAAAGACTATGCTGGACTACATTGCCGACTGCCCGAAGTTTATCCGCAACAATGTCGCCGACAGCGCCGCGCTGACAAAGCCCCTTGTGGATGAGTATGTAAGCGGCGGCTACAAGAACATCTGGATCGTTGCGTGCGGTTCTTCCTCCAACGGTTCGCTCTGCGCGCGGCAGTTTATCCGCCGCCACCTGAAGTGCGAGGTCAAGATCGTCACCCCGTTTCATTTTGTATCCAGCGAGAATGATTTCAGCGAGACCGATATGGTCGTTGTCGTCAGCCAAAGCGGCTACAGCCTGAACGCGCTGGACGCCATCAAGGTCATTGAGGCAAAGGGCCGCCGCTGCATCGGCCTGACCGGCGATGTCAACAGCGATCTGGGCAAGGTGTGCGATGTTGTCGCCAACTACGGTGTCGGGCGCGAAACAGTCGCTTATGTCACCCGCGGTGTCACCACGCTGGCTCTTTTCTTTATGCTGTTTGCCGTGGAGGCTGCTGTCCGTCTGGGTATCAAGACCGCTGCCGAGGGCGAGGCTGTCAAGCAGCAGCTGCTGAAAGCCGCCGACATCAACGCCGCCGTACAGGCACAGACTCCTTCCTTTATTAAAGAGCACTACCGTCAGCTGTCTGGCATGACCAACGCCTATGTCTGCGGCGTGGGTGCAAACCTCGGCACCGCAAGCGAGGGCGCACTGAAATTCGGCGAGACCGTCAGCATCCCCACCGCTGTCTATGAGGTCGAGGAGTACATCCACGGCCCCAACATCCAGATGACCCCCCGCTACAGCGTATTTCTGATTGACGGCGGCGAGGGCACGGAGCGCATCCACCGCATTTTTGAGGGTACCAAAATCGTGACGGATAACGCCTTCCTGCTGACGCGCTGCGCCGATTACAAAGACGAGCACAATGTTATGTATGTGCCTATGGATGTGCCGGAGGAAATCACCCCGCTGTGCTGGCTGCCCTTCTTCCAGATGACGGCCTGCCGCCTGACGGATGATCTGGACCGCTGGAACAAGCATCCGCTGCAGCGCGCGATGGAGAAGTTTGTTTCCTCCAAGAGCGCCAACTATGTCAACAGCCCCTTTAGTGAAGACACGCCGGGCCGCGCGTAAGAACGATGGCGTGGATATCTGCTGTATTTTTCTGTCTGGGTGCTGCGGACACATTGCTGGGTGATCGGCTGGGGTTGGGCAGTGCCTTCCGGCAGGGCTTCGCCGCCGTGGTGGATCTGCTGCTGCTCATGACCGGCTTTATGGCATTGGCACCGTGGCTGGGGACCCACCTGGCCCCGGTTATCACGCCGGTGTTTTCCGCCGTGGGCTGTGACCCTTCGCTGTTTGCCTCACTGTTTTTAAGCTGCGATGCAGGCGGCGCCGTGCTGGCCGCACAAATCGCACAGGAACCGTCCGCCGGGCTGTACAACGGTTTGATCGTGGCGGCCTTTCTCGGTTCCACGATCAACGGTACGATTCCGCTGGCGCTGGGTCGGCTGACAGGCACCAAACGAGCCGCCGCCGTTCGCGGATTGTTTCTCGGCTTTCTGGTCCTGCCGGTGGGCTGCCTGCTCACCGGGGCGCTGTGCGGCATCCCCCTGTCGGTTCTGCTGCACAACACCTGGCCTGTTCTGGCAGTAGCGGTCCTGTTGCTGTTGCTTTTCAAATCCGGCAGCAGCGCGATCGGCCCGATCTTCAACGGCATCTCTCTGGCCGTACGCGGTCTGACCTTGTTCGGCTTTTGCATCTCCGTTTTGCAGGAAACGACCGGTATTGTGTTGCTGGAGGGGCTGACCCCCTTGGCGGAAATCTACCCGGTTATATGCAGTATCGGTGCGTTTCTTGCCGGGATCCTGCCGTTTTTCGCCTTTGTACAGCGTCTGTTGACCGCACCGCTGGCCAAACTGGCCGCACGGCTGCAGCTGGAGCCCGCCTCCATCACCGGTCTGGTCGTGACCTCCGCCAACTGCATCCCCACATTGCTGAGCCTTGATACGCTGGAGGAACGCGGCATCACACTGAACACGGCCTATGCCGTAGTAGCTGCTTACAGCGTCGGCGATTTTCTGGCATTTACCCTGCAATTTAGCCCCGCACACGCCCTGCCGATGATGGCAGGCCGCCTTTTAAGCGGCTTGCTGGCAGTAGTGCTCTGCCTGAAAACAACACCCAAAACCACCTGAGTAAACACCCCCAACGGGCAGCTAAAGCCCGTTGGGGGTGTTGGTGTTTTCCTATATCGTTCCCTGTGAGCATCCATGACAAAGGAACCGCTGAGGCGGTTCCTTTGACGGTAGTTGATTTGTGCCTCATGGCAACTGCGCTCGACGTATTCGGGCAGTTTCTCCCGCGAGTTTAGTATCTTGCACACATCATGGGGGCATTGCGCTTGATGAAAGCCTCGCCATTCTCAATCCAAAGAGAGCACACTGCCGGAATACCCGGCATCATCCAGTGCGTCCATTGTGCCGCCGCTTTTGTCCAGCCCGTTCCAGCGTGTGCAGAACAACCGTGACCAGCGGATCGGGCTTTCAAAGGTACTGTCGTCGGAGTAATAGTAGGACGTTTCCTCGCCTTTGAACACAGCAAGGATCAGCAGTACTTTGCCGCCTTCGGTCTTGTGAAACCGCAGCCGAAATTCCGAGATAGGCTCCATGCGCGTCTTGATGATCTCGTTGATTTTCTCGGCGTCGCTATCCGGT
>OLOB01002414.1_pt1 | contig 10888 bp, 8 predicted proteins | sample 1671911 | NCBI WGS metagenome assembly OLOB01 (sample SAMEA3136625, study PRJEB25190) | human gut metagenome | biome: human gut; feature: human-associated habitat; material: faeces | place: Austria | collected 2013
GCGGCCGGGCTGTATGATTTTGCGCAGGATCCGGTGGCCGCGCAGGCCGGGCTGGCGGCGCGTGTCTGCAAGCTGCAATTGGGCGACGCGGTGCGCGTGCGCATCATGCCAAGCGGCGCGGCGGACGCCTGGTATCCCGTGTATGTGAACGGCCTGCGCCTGTACGCGGGTGTTGAAACGGGCAGCGACCCCGGCAATACCCGCGAGGTCTGGTTCAGCAGTGCGCCGAAGTGGACATCCGCGCAGCAGCCGCAGTCATCATACGATGATTCGTGCATTTCTTCCCTCCTTTACGATTTTTGGGTCCAAGAAGTTAGATTCCGAATTGTTCGTTGTCTAACTGTTCGTTTGCGTACTTTACCAGTATAACACCGGATCGGGGAATGTCAAGAGGGACGGCGCAGAGTTTTTTGTATAGTGCAGCGGCAAACGGCCAGAGGGGCTCTATCCGTTCCCCGTCACCCTGCGCTTTCCCGATTCACCGTAGGGGCGGATTCCATATCCGCCCGTGCCCGGCCGCCTTTATTCGCCGCTTTCCCGCTCCACCCCCAGATACGGCAGCACCTTTCCCAGTACCTCGGCGCACACCGGCCCGGAGAGAGCGCCGCCGCTCGTCGTCCAGCTGTGGGGTTCATCCAGGCAGACCAGCACAGCGACCTTGGGGTCGTCGATGGGCGCAACGGAGACAAAGCTCGCAATGCGCGCTCCCTCGTTGGCGCTGTCCAGCTTTTGGCTCGTGCCGCTCTTGCCGCCGATGCGGTAGCCCGCCAGCGCGGCCTGCTTTCCCGTGCCGCCTGTAACGACACCCTCCATCAGGCGGCACATCGTGGCTGAGGTTTCCGCGCTGATGACGCGGCGCTTCACCGTCGGCTGCACTTTCTTCACAACAGTGCCGTCAGGCGCCGTGATTTTCGCCACAACGTAGGGCTGCATCAGCTCGCCGCCGTTTACCACCGCACAGACTGCCGTGAGCATCTGCAGGTAGCTGACCTTGCTGCTCTGCCCGAACGAGCAGCTCGCCAGCTCCACCGGGCCCATCCGGTCCGCCGTGTAGTATTCGCTGCGCTTGACCTCGCCCGGCAGGTCGATGCCCGTGGCCTCCCGCAGGCCGAAGGCCGCAAAGTAATCGCAGAAGCGTTCTTTTCCAAGCCGCGCACCGATCTGGATAAAGCAGGGGTTGCAGCTGACAGCCAGCCCCCGGGCGAAGGTCTCGGTGCCGTGGATATGCCCGTTTGCGCAGCGGAACCGCGTGCCTGCGACGGTTATTTTACCCGCGCAGGTGAAATAGTCCGTGGCCTTACACGCCCCGGAGTCCAGCGCCGCCGACGCCGTGATGAGCTTGAACACGCTGCCCGGCTCGTACAGGTCGCTGACGGCCTTGTTGCGCCACTGGGTCTGCTGGGCCAGCTGCAGGGCGGCCGCCCGCTGCTCCCCAGAGAGGGCATCTACGGCGGCGCGGGCAGCTTCGTCGTAGAGGACCCGCGGCTGGTTGGGGTCGTAGGCCGGGGTGGTGGACATGGCCAGCACGGCCCCGGTGTTCACGTCCAGCACGATGCCCACGGCACGGGCGGCCACATGGTGTTCCTGTACGGCGTAATTCAACGCATTTTCGAGATAATGTTGAATGTTGGCGTCGATGGTCAGCCACAGGCTGCTGCCCTCCACCGGGAACTGCTCGGTCTCGTAGCTCTGCTCCAGCGTGTAGCCCCAGGCGTTCACGGCGGTGAGCACCACGCCGTTCTGTCCGGTGAGCTGCTCGTTGTATTCCAGCTCCAGCCCGCTCACTCCGGCGTTGTCCACATTGGTAAAGCCCAGCACCGACGCCAGAAACTCCCCCTGCGGGTACCAGCGCTTGCTGTCCTGATTGATACGGATGCCGGTGATGCTGTTTTCCTCGCAGAAATCCCGCACGGCATCCGCCATGGAACGCTCCACCCGGTAGCGCAGCAGACAGTCGTTGGAGGCGCGGTCCCGGAACTTTTCCAGCAGGGCGGCTTCGTCCAGCTCCAAAATCTGCGCAAGACCGTGGGCGGCCAGCTCCAGTTTGTCGGCAGGCATCTCCCGCGGGCTGGCCCGCAGGGTCCAGCAGCTGCTGTTGGCCGCCAGCAACACGCCGTCGGCACTGTAGATGCGGCCCCGGTCGGCGGGCACCACCGTGTCCCGCAGCTGCTGCCCCAGTGCCCGCCGGGTGTACCAGTCCCCGGCGGCCAGCTGCAGCCAGTAGAGCCGGGCAATAAGCCCTGCAAAGCAGATGCCGCACAAAAGCAGCGCCACCAGCCGGGCACGGGCGCGGAACGCCTGCTCCGGCAGGGTGCGCAGGGGTTCGGGCCGGGACATGGCAGCACCTCCTTTTCCGGCTCAGTTTATGCGGGCAGGGTCTGCGGCTATGACTAACAGCCCGGCGGCCTGCGTACAATAGACCAAAAGGACTGCCGGAGGTGATGAGGATGCACAGGGCCGCTGTGCCTGCCCGGGCCCGGCGCGGACTGCTGCGTCCGCTGCCCGCCATGGACCTGCCGTTTCTGATCCTGGTGCTCACGCTGGTGGGCTTTGGGCTGGTAATGCTGTACAGTGCCAGCAGCGCGGTGGCGCTGTACCGGCGGGGCGATGCCTGGGCCTATGTGCGGCCGCAGCTGCTGTATGCGGCCATGGGCATCGGGGCCATGTGGGCGGCCAGCCGGGTGGATTACCACATCTATCACAAACTGGCCTGGCCGCTGCTGGCCCTCTCGCTGGTGCTGCTGGTCGTGGTGCTGTTCATGCCGGAATACAACGGCTGCAAGCGCTGGCTGGTGCTGCCGGGCCTGGGCACTCTGCAGCCCAGCGAGATCGCCAAATTTGCGGTGGTGCTGGTGTTTGCCCACATCATCTCCCTCAACCACAGCCGGATGGAGAGCTTTGCGGTGGGGGTGGTGCCCTTTGCGCTGGTACTGGGCGCGGTGGCGGTGCTCATGCTGCTGGAGCCGCACCTGTCCGGCACGGTGCTGATCCTGGGCATCGGGGCAGTGCTCATGTTCGTGGGCGGCACCGGGCTGCGGTGGTTCGTGCTGGCCGGTGTGGGCGGAGCGGGTGCCATCGGGGCGGCCATCGTCATCATGCCGGATCTGGTGCCTTATGCGGCCAGCCGCCTGAGCTCCTGGCTGGACCCCTTTGCCGACCCGCTGGGCGACGGCCACCAGACCATCCAAAGCCTGTACGCCATCGGCTCCGGCGGGGCCGTGGGGCTGGGGCTGGGCAACAGCCGCCAGAAGCACCTGTTCGTGCCGGAACCCCAGAACGACTTCATCTTTTCCATCCTGTGCGAGGAGCTGGGGTTTGTGGGGGCCTGCGCGGTGATCCTGCTGTTCAGTCTGCTGCTGCTGCGGGGCGTCACGCTGGCGGCCCACGCACCGGACCGCTTCGGGGCACTGCTGGTGGTGGGGTTCGTGGTGCAGGTGGCCTTGCAGGCGGTGCTGAACATCGCCGTGGTCACCAACACCATCCCGAACACCGGCATCAGCCTGCCCTTCTTTTCCTCCGGCGGCACCAGCCTGATGATGCTGCTGGGCGAGATGGGCATCGTGCTGTCCGTCTCCCGCGGGGAAACATAAAGGCGGCCATTTCTGCCGCAAAATGGGATGTTTGCCCCGCAAAAGACGCAAAAAACAGACAAACGACCGGACAAATGCGTTTTGCGGTGTCCGGGTACAAAACAGGGAACCGACGGCCCTCGTTCTGCATACCATGGGGTATCTTTGGCAGAACGGGGGTCTTTGCATGGCAGGGGATTACATCATCACGGGCGGGCGGCCGCTGAATGGAACGGTACGGGTCCCGGCGGCCAAGAACAGTGTGCTGCCGCTGCTGGCAGCGTCCCTGCTGTGCAGCGGGCCAGTGCGGCTGTGCGGGGTGCCGGAGCTGGCCGATGTGGCCGAGAGCCTTGCCCTGCTGCGCAGTGCAGGCTGCACAGCGGAGCGGCAGGGAGCGGATGTACGGGTGGACGGGGTGCCCGGCAGCGGGACGCTGGCGGCAGGCCCGGCGGGCCGGATGCGGGCATCCATCCTGTTCTGCGCCCCGCTGCTGGCCCGGCTGGGCCGGGCACAGACCGTGCTGCCCGGGGGCTGCCGCATCGGAGCGCGGCCCATTGATCTGCATCTGGCGGGCCTTGTGCAGATGGGAGCCTGCCCGCAGCTGGAAGGCGAACGCCTGCTGTTCACGGCTCCAGCGGGGCTGCACGGAGCGGACATCACCCTGCGGTTCCCCAGCGTGGGGGCCACCGAGACCCTGCTGCTGGCGGCGGCGCTGGCACAGGGGGAGACGACTCTGCGGGGTGCGGCCCGGGAGCCGGAGATCGAAGATCTGGCGGCATTCCTGAACCGGTGCGGCGGCCGGGTGCAGGGCGCGGGCACCGGCACGGTGCGGGTGCAGGGGGTGCGGCGGCTGCACGGATGCAGCTTTGTGCCCCTGCCGGACCGGATCACGGCAGCCACCTTTGCCTGTGCCTGCGCAGCGGCTGGGGGACGGGTGGAGCTGGCAGGCTGCGCGCCCCGGCTGTATGCGCCGGTGCTGGAAATTCTGGAACAAATGGGGTGCGGCGTTGTGCGCCGGAGCGATGCTGCCGTTATTACCCGGTTCGGGCGGCTGTACGGGCCGGGGCGGGTGTTCACCGGGGCATACCCGGCGCTGGCCACCGACGCGGCCCCGCTGCTGGCGGCGGTGCTGCTCTGCGCGGAGGGACCCGGCAGCATCGAGGATGTGATCTTTGAGCGGCGGTTCGGCTGCGCGGCAGGCTTTGCGGCGCTGGGCGGCCGGGTGCGGGTGGAGGGCCGCACCCTGTACGCGGAACCCGGCGGCACCCTGCAGGGAACGGTGCTGGAAGCGCCCGACCTGCGGGGCGGGGCAGCGCTGGTGATCGCGGCGCTGGCGGCACAGGGCAGCAGCCGCATCACCCATACGGAGTTCATTGACCGCGGCTATGCCGATTTTGCACAGAAACTGACGGCTCTGGGTGGGCAAATTGCACGAGAAACCCCGCGCGGGGCAGACTGCCCGAAAAAAAGAACTTCAAAAACGTAAATTTGACTTGCATTCACGGCAAAAAGATGATACGATACAGTTATATAAGTGTAGGTTGATATTTCTGTGCGTTCTGCACAGTTCTACGATAAAATCCGGATGGAGGACAAAGTTATGGCATTGATGCTCGATGAAGAAATGGACGAAAATGTTACGACGATCAAGGTGATCGGTGTTGGCGGCGGCGGCGGCAACGCCGTGAACCGCATGGTCAGCGATGGTCTGCAGGGCGTGGAGTTCATTGCGATGAACACGGACCAGCAGGCGCTGGCCAAGAACCATGCCACCGTCAAGGTCCAGCTGGGCTCCAAGCTCACCAAGGGCCGCGGCGCAGGTGCCGACCCTGAGATCGGCCAGCGTGCCGCTGAAGAAAGCAAGGACGAGATCGCAAACGCGCTCAAGGGCTCCCAGATGGTGTTCATCACCGCCGGTATGGGCGGCGGCACCGGCACCGGTGCGGCTCCTGTGGTGGCTGAGGTGGCACACGACCTGGGCATCCTGACCGTGGGCATCGTCACCAAGCCCTTCTCTTTTGAGGGCAAGCGCAAGATGGGCCTGGCTGAGCAGGGCATTGCCAACCTGCTGATGCATGTGGACAGCCTGATCGTGATCCCGAATGAGCGCCTGAAGATGATCAGCCAGGAGAAGATCACCCTGATGAACGCCTTCCAGGCTGCCGACAACGTGCTGCGCCAGGGCGTCGAGTCCATTTCCGCCCTGATCAACGTGCCCGCCTTCATCAATCTGGACTTCGCCGACGTGCGCTCCATCATGAAGGATGCCGGTTACGCGCACATGGGCGTGGGCAGCGCCAAGGGTGCCGGCAAGGCCGAGAACGCCGCCAAGGCTGCCATTTCCAGCCCGTTGCTGGAGACCAGCATTGCCGGTGCACACGGCGTTATCATCAACATCACTTCCAGCCCCGACATCGGCCTGGAGGACGTGGAGACCGCAGCCGGCCTCATCACCCAGAGCGCTCATCCGGATGCGAACATCATCTGGGGTACTGCGTTTGACGAGAACCTGTCCGACGAGATGCGCGTGACCGTCGTTGCTACCGGCTTCGACAACAAGAGTGCCAGCGACCTGCGCAACAGCATCAACAACGCCATGGGCGGTGCCCAGTCGGTGCCGTCGGCGGTGTTCAGCAGCGACACCGGCAGTGCAGCCACTGCCGCTGCTCCTGCTGCTCCGGCAGCAGCCCCGGCCGCTCCGGCAGCTGCCGCAAAGCCCGTGGAAGAGGAAAGCAGCGACAACCGTTACTACGACGAGTTGCTGGCCATCCTGAACAAGCGGAAGTAAGGCTGGCAAATAATAAACGCATCGTGGCACAGCGCCCGTGAGGAGGGCGGGTCTCTTGCGCGCAAGCGGAGGGAGGCAATGCAATGCTGAAACAGGACGTTCCGCTGCGGACCGGATGGTTCGGGTACCGGAAACTGGATGTTGAAAATTGTATTGCGCACATCCGCGCAGCGTATGCGGCAGAACTCCGCCTTGCCCGGCAGACGCAGCAGGGAATGGAGGAGACCATGGCGCAACTCAGGCAGGAGAACAAAGCTCTGCGGCAGCGCTTTGCCCAGCAGGCGGCGGCGCAGGCCGCAGCATCGGTGCGGGCAGAGGGCAGCGACAAGCTGCAGCAGCTGACCCGCAAGCTGGAAGCGGCCCACGCCGAGATCCGCCGCTACCAGACCCGGCTGTTTGCCTGCGAGCGCCAGATGATCGCTCTGCGGCGGGAAAATGCCGACCTCGAAGCAGCCTGTGAGCAGGCACGGGAGGAGCTGCAGATGGCCGTGGCCCGTGCCGAAAAGGCAGAGCAGCAGGCTGCCCGGACGCCTGCCTGTCCGGAAGTGCCGGTGCAGGCCCCGACGCCGGAACCGCCCGAAGAAGCTGTGGCCTGCTGTACAAGACCGGCCGCACAGCCTGCGGCGCAGCCGGAACCCGTGTGGCAGCCGGAAACGGAGCTGGAGAAGCTTTCGGTGGAGCTGCTGCGCCGGTTTGATGAAATGATGCAAGAATGATTCGACAAGCTGCTGCGCCGGCATGGACTGGTGCAGCAGCTTTTTGTGTGAACAGGGGATTTTTGCTGCGGCAAGGCAGCACATTGTCAGATGGGGATGGCGAGGAGCAAGGCACATGAATGTGAAACAGAAGATCCTGATCGCAGACGATTCTGGGATCAACCGCGCGCTGCTGATGGAGATCCTGGGCGACGGGTATGAGTATCTGGAAGCGGAAAACGGTGTCCGGGCGGTGGAGCTTTTGCGCGAGCACACGGACATCGCACTGGTGCTGCTGGACATCATGATGCCGCAGATGGACGGCTTTGACGTGCTGAAGGTCATGCGCTGCTATTCCTGGCTGGACGAGATCCCGGTGATTATGATCTCGGCGGCAAAGGACACGGCCAACATCGAGCGTGCCTACGACCTGGGTGTGGCCGACTACATGCGCCGCCCCTTTGAGCGGGTCATGGTGCTGCGCCAGGTGCAGAACGTGCTCATGCTGTATGCCAAGCAGAAGCGCCTGACCCGGCTGGTGACCGATCAGGTGTACGAAAAAGAGCACAACAGCGTGCTGATGATCAGCATCCTGAGCCATGTGGTGGAGTTCCGCAACAGCGAGAGCGGTCTGCATGTGCTGCACATCCGCACCCTGACCGACCTGCTGCTGCACCAGCTGGCGGACAAGACCGACCGGTATCAGCTGGACGAGAGCGACATTTCGCTCATCAGCACGGCATCGGCCCTGCACGACCTGGGCAAGATCGTGATCCCCACCGAGATCCTCAACAAGCCCGGCCGCCTGACCGCCGAAGAATACGCGATGATCAAGACCCACACGGTGAAGGGTGCCCGCATCCTGCGGGACCTGAGCAACACCATCGGCGAGGAAAACGAGCCCCTGCTGCAGGTGGCCTATGCCATCTGCCGCTGGCACCATGAGCGCTGGGACGGCGGCGGCTACCCGGACAAGCTGAAGGGTGATGCAATCCCCATCGCAGCACAGGTGGTGGCACTGGCAGATGTGTACGACGCCCTGACCAGCGACCGCTGCTATAAACCGGCCTACGACCACGACACGGCCCTGCGCATGATCCTGAACGGCGAGTGCGGGGCCTTCAACCCGCTGCTGCTGGAATGCCTGAATGAGTCGTCGGAGCTGCTGCGGCAGGAGCTGCAGCGCAACGAGTGGGACCGCAGCTTCCACCAGGACACCCACCGCTTGTCGGAGGAGATCCTGCACCGGGAAGCCCTCCCGCGGGAGGACCGCAGCCAGCGGCTGCTCAACCTGGAACGCGAGCGCACCCAGTTCTATGCGGACCAGTGCGGCGGCATCCAGTTCGACTACGACCTGCTCAGCGGCCGGGTGACGGTGACCAACCACTACGCCAGCGCCGCCGAGCGCACCCAGGTGCTGGACTTTGACCATGGCGAAGGGCTGAACTTCCTTTCCCTGAAGGACCGCCGCCGCCTGTTGGAAGCGCTGGAAAAGGCAACCCCGGAGATCCCGCAGGCCAGCTTCCCCGTGGAGGTGCAGACCGGCGGCGGATACCAGCCGCACCGGCTGGTGCTGCGCACCCAGTGGAGCCGCGGCGGGCAGCGCCGCTGTGTGAGCGTGGTGGGCCAGCTGCTGCCGGAGCAGACCGAGGATGCAAAGGCGCAGCCGGATGTGCTGCTGCACAGCTCCGGAGGCTCGATGGCGGCTGTCCTGCAGCAGCTGCAGGGCGTGTTTGACCTGGTGCGTCTGGTGGACCCGGAGCGCGCCAAGGTGCTCACACTGCACCCGGACGGCACGCTGGAAGAGCGGGCCGGTCACTGCCATGTGGTGTGGAACAAGGCCGGCCGGTGCGAGAACTGCATCTCGGCCAAGGTGTTCACCAGCAAAAAGACCCTGAACAAGATCGAATTCAATGGCGAGGACGCCTATTTTGTGCTGTCGCGCTATGTGGAGAACAACGGCCGCGGCTGCGTGCTGGAAATGGTTTCCAAGCTGTCCAACGGACGCTGGCTGGACATGGGCGGCCGCCGCATGCTGCTGGACCGCAGCGAGGACTTTGACAACAGTGCCTTCATCGATCCGCTCACCGGGGCCTACTCCCGCCGGTACTTTGAAAAGTTCCTGGCCGACAGTGAGCAGATCAACGGTGTGGTGGTCATTGACGTGGACCGCTTCAAGGCCGTGAACGACAGCTACGGCCATCTGGTGGGCGACAAGGCGCTGGAGAGCATCTCTGCGGCGGTGCAGGCCTGCCTGCGGGAGAGCGACATTCTGGTGCGCTACGGCGGCGACGAGTTTTTGCTGGTGATGCCGCAGCTGCGGCCGGAAGGGCTGCCGCTGGTGATGGACCGCATCCAGGAAGCGGTGCGGCAGGCCCGGGTGGAGAGCCACCCGGAGATCCGGCTGTCCATCAGCGTGGGCGGTGTGTGCGGCGTGCACCCGCTGCGGGAGGCCATCCGGCAGGCAGATGACCGGATGTACCAGAACAAGGCCCGCAACAAGGAATAAAAAACAGGACCCGGACACGGGGCAGGCACAAAAAGGTGCTGCCGGTATCCGGGTCTTTTTTGGTATCGGGATAAAATATGCTCAGTGCACGGCGCTGGTGCGGTGCTCCATGAGATAGGTGGCTTCCAGATCCGCGATGTGCAGTTTGACGGCAAGGGGGTACTTGTCGTAGGCTTCCGAGATGGCAAAGCAGCCGCCCCGGGCCGCATCGTCAAAGCCGCCCATGTGCCAGCGGATGGCCACGGCCTCTTCCACCTTGAGCTTCATGAAGCGCTCAATGAGGAACACGCTTTTTTCACCGTGGCCGTAGGGAAACAGGTCCTCCACGCTGTAGCTGGGCACCTTTTCCCACTGACCGGTGGTCTCGTTCTTCACGTTGCGGGTGCCGGCCTTGTAGTAGTTGGCCTTGCACAGATCGTGCAGCAGTGCGCAGATGGCAAAGCTCTCCTCACTCTCGCCCTCGGTAAAAAAGGTGTCGTGCAGGGCGTGGTAGACGTTCAGGCTGTGCATGCACAGCCCGCCGGTGCAGGCACCGTGGAACCGGGTGGACGCCGGAGCCGAAAAGAAATCGGTCTTGTGATCCAGCCAGTCCAGCAGCTTTTCGCTGCCGGGGCGGGTGACATGCTGCCGGAAGATCTGCAAAAACTCCTCGCGGTCGGTCATGCTCACAGCTCCATATCTTCCAGGATGCCCTTGAGGATGGCCAGCTCGTCGTGGCTCAGGGAGATGCCCTTGCCCATGCGGGTGCCGTCCGGGGACCAGTCGCGGATGTCGTACTTGGGCTCGCCGTCGTTCCAGCTGATCAGGTTGAGCTGACGCTCCCAGCCGCGGGGACGCTGCGAGAGCACCGCAATGCGCTCGACGACTTCGTATTTGATCTCTGCCATAATGCAAAACCTGCCTTTATCTTTGTTTGCTACCATAATAAGGGAAGCGGACGCAGATTTCAACAGGTAGAGCAAAAATAATTTGAAAAATTTTTGTTAGCCGTAGGGTGCATCCTCACGCCAGTCCACAAGGCTCAGCACCTGAGAAGCATCCTCGTCCGGGGCCGGATGGCAGGAATGGGTGTGCTGGTCTGTGCTGAACAGTCCGGGTGCATAGTGGGCCATCACGCTGGTCTGCACATCCCCGGCCAAAAATTCCCGGGCGTTCTTCTGGTAACAGGCGGCCGGGGTGCCGTTGGTCATGGGTACACCCTGCGGGGCGCTGTTTGTGTCCGGGTGCGGGGTCTGGCCCGGTGTTTCGATCTGCGGCGGCACCTGTGTGCCGGGGGCAGCGGGGTCGCCTGGCAGCAAGATATCCGGCTCCCTGCCTAGCGGCGGGC
>OLOB01002416.1_pt1 | contig 10873 bp, 4 predicted proteins | sample 1671911 | NCBI WGS metagenome assembly OLOB01 (sample SAMEA3136625, study PRJEB25190) | human gut metagenome | biome: human gut; feature: human-associated habitat; material: faeces | place: Austria | collected 2013
AAGAAGAAATAAGAATAAAGTAAAATAAAATGATACTATAATATAGTAAAAATAATATATAAATAGCATGAAAAATTAGCCAGAATTAATTTAAAAAAATAAGATAAAAAAAGAGACTTATTCAATATTTAAAAGTTTTCTAATACTATTTTCCAACATAGTGTAATTGATAATAAAGTCAATATTTTCCATCCCCTTTAAAATAGTACTTGTCATTTTGTTCCAACCTAGACCATCAGTAATCCACAAAAATTTTATATTTGTATTACTTATTTCATTTTGTAACTCTATATACGCATTTGTTACTTCTATTGGTTTACTTCCAGTTGCATTATAATAATTACATTCAATAGCTAAAACTTGTTCATCATCATCTGTTATTATAAAATCAGCCCTCTTTTTCCGAGAAATACCATCAACATAACCTTGTGATTGGATTTTATAGTTTGTACCGTCCAATATTGAGTTTATATTTTCCTCAATTAATGTCTCAAAAATTGTTCCACTCCTATTTTTTCTACCATTAGTATCTAAACCAACTTCTGTTCCCAACAAATAAGCATATAAATCATTTATTTTAGTAAATAATTTTAACAAACCAGTTTTTTTAGAAAAAGTTACTATTTCATCTTCATCAAATTCTTCATCATTGAAGTTATAAGTTTTAAATGTTTTTTCTAAAATATCCACAGTTAAATTTTTAGATTTAAATCTTATTGCTAAAATAGCAGGTAATAATGGAACTACTTCTGGATAACAGTTGATAATTTTTCTAAATTCTACTTCAAGATCTTCTTCATCAACCTTACTTAAACTATTTAAAATTGAAATTTCAATAGAATATTGTTTAACATTCTTAAAAACCTTATTCCAATTAACAAAATAATTAAAACTATGATTTGTAGGTAATAAATTATTGAAGAAATCTTCCTTATATTCCTCTTGTGATGTGTAACCTAATACTTCATATTTAACCATAGTTTAACCTCAATAATTTTTTATCAACAATTCATTTACTGGTCCACGTTTGTTTCCTTTTGAATTAATACTTCTTTTTGCTGGAATTCTATCAATACAATATTTAGAATATAATAAATCAAAAAAATCATCATTTGGATCATTATTATGAGGATCACTATTACTTAACAAAGCATATGCTCCTTTATTGGATATTCTCTCATAATAATGTGCTAATTCTATTTGATGTTCATCATTAAATTCATTATCAGAATAGCTTGTGAAACTGGAAGTTTTAGAAATTGGTCTGTATGGTGGATCTAAGTATACTAGTGAACCTTTTTCAATGTATTTTTCAGAATAATCATAGGGTTTATTTTTTATAGTAACATTTTTTAGAATTTTATGAACATTATGAATATTGGTTTCATCACATATTTTAGGATTTTTATATCTTCCAAAAGGCACGTTAAATTCACCTTTCTTATTTAATCTAAATAATCCATTAAATCCTGTTTTATTCATGAACATTGATTTAACAGCTCTTTTTATTGTTTCTTCAGAATAATTTTTAAAATCATATGTTTTTAATTGATTATTAAATTCTTCTCTAACATTTAAATAATATGCTTTACGTTTATCATTATCTAATTTTAAAAATTCACTTTCCATTTCTTTTAAATAAGTAATTACTTTTTTATCATCATTTTTTATAGCATTATATATTAATATCAATTCTTTATTAATATCAGAAATATATGCTTTTTTAATATGATAATTACTCATAAGATAAAAAAATAAAGCTCCTCCACCAATAAAGGGTTCAAAATATGAATCTATTTTCTTTGATATCTTAATATGTTCTGGTAATCTTTTTTCTATCTCAGGAATTAATTGTCTTTTTCCACCAAGCCATTTCATAAAAGGCTTTCCTTCTACAATATTGTCATTAAATAAAGTTACTTGCATAATACATACTCTTCTATTCCTACTAATATATAGTTTTAGTTAATATCCATTTCTATTAAATAGATCTTCAGAACTGATATTGAAAAATAGAATCATAAATATATTACTTTAAACATAGACTATTATATATATGAATAAGAGTTTTGTTCATAATTAATCAATTTAATGGTTTGAAGATGAAAGAAAAGAATGTATTGATTGTTTGTATTACTCTGATTTTATGTGCAGTTATTATTGCTGCTACCTTTGTTATTGTTAGTTCTGATAATAATGGTATACCTATACCTGGTGTAGCTGCTAATTCAACTAAAGATAATTCTAGTAATGTAGCACCGAATGATACTGTTGATTTAAGTAGTGTTACTTTTTATTCTGATGGTAATCCTAATACTGGTGAGGTTGCAACATTGTACTTTGGTAAGGAGAGTGCTGGTAAGGTTGTAGAAATTAGTACTGTTTATTATAGAGATGGTTATCAGTTTAATAAGGTGGAGTATGGTACTGTTTCTATTGATAGTGGTGGTAATGCTAAGGTTACTGATACTACTCCTATGAATAAGTATCCTGATAAGTGTGTGATTACTGTTAAGTATAATGGTAATAGTTTTACTAAAACTGCAAATCTTGGTACTTATAAAGGTTCACAGACTGTTAGTTTATGATTTTTTTTTCTTTTTACTTTTTTTGATGATTTTTGGATTTTATATTTTTTTTGGGAGTGGATTTTGTCTTTTGTTAAATGTGTATTTTTAGTATGTTTGATGTATATGAAGAGATTGTTTTTTCATAGTTTAGAATGGTTATTTATAGTTTTCGAAAAATATAAATATTAGTAGTTACTTTTTTTATATAAATGACAAAAACATGAATTTGCATATAAGTTATATATATCAAGTTGTCTTTTTTCAAGTTTTTGAATGAATATTTAAATGAAGTAAAAATTTAAGATTTTTTTAAATATTTAGTTATTTTTATACACAATAAAATTTTCATTCCATTCAATCATACATTTCAAGTGTAAAAATAGTAAGTTACACTTGCAATCTATCTCGTGATGCAAATTTTTTTATTACTTGGGATATATCAAGTATATGATATTTGAGTTAAAACTATATGAAAATTTAAGGTATTTTTAATTAGATTCAAAATTTATGAATTTTACTTCGTTATAGCTATGTATAACGAAACAAAACAACCATTTTTTAATAAAAAAAACAATAAAAAGTATGAAAAAATAATAAAAAAATGAAATTGAAGAAAACCTATTTTTTAAAATTTTCATTCTTGTATCCCCAATATAAACCAATACTTGAAAAACTAGAATATAACAATAAGTACCATTTATTCCATGAAGTTTTAAACATGATAAAATTTACCTAATAAGACCTAAAAATACTCCCAAAAAATGCTATAAAGAAGATACTCCCCCAAAAAATAAAATAAACACAAAACTAACAAAACATACATAAAATAAAGAAAAATATGAAAAAAACAAGACATAACTGAGACATAATCACATGTATAACTGAAATACATTTTTAAACATCCAACCAAAGGAAAAATTATTCTAAAATAGAAAAAACAAATAAAATAGAAAATTACTTCATGGTAACATATCTCCAAGCCAGTAAAATATAAGAATAATAAGTAGTGATTGTAGTACTAATAAACTCTAGAATACGGTGATGGTTTATGAATAATTCAAGATTATTCAAAAAGTTTTAGATAAATTCAAAAATTAAAATAAACATAAATATAAATAAAATAACTTTTAAATAATATTAATTAAGTAATACTTTAAACTATTAATTAATAATTTTCAAGTATATTTTATTAATAATATTATTTTGGGATAGTTGTACTATCAATTAAAGAATTACTTATAATAATACAAAGCCAGTAAGAGGTTAGTATAATGTTTAAAAAGTATAGTAAAGAAGTATTTTTACTTATACTCGTATCATTACTTCTTATTAGTATTTCAGCAATAAGTGCAGGTGATGTGTCAAACTCGACAACCTCATCACCAACAGTTACTGTTGAAAAACAAGTAAGTATGAGTAATGTTATAAAAGAAGATACTACTGATAATAAGGTATTATCTAAAAATAGTGAAAATATTCAAACAAAAGAAAAAACAGATAATAAAAAAACAATAAAAAAAGAAACCAGTAATGTAGACTATTATGTCTGTGATAATAGTGGAAGTGATAGTAATACTGGAAGTCAAGACAATCCCTTTAAAACCATAGGATATGCAGTTGGAAAGGTAAATTCCAATGATAACTACAATATCCACATTAAAAATGGTACATATAAAGGTACAGGAAATACAAATCTAACAATAGATGGTAATAAATACATTAACTTTATTGGTGATGGAATAAATCAAACAATCATTGATGGAGAAAGTGAATATACCATACAAGGAGGAACAGTTTGGGGAGATGACCCATACTTTAACACATACAACATAACAAAAGGTAACTGGGCAATGAACATAACCTCAGGTAATGGTAAAATAACCATAAAAAACCTAAACTTCCAACACATGGTAAGTAAAGGTGGAAACAATATCAATGCATATCCTACAGCAACAATAGATAACTATGCAAATCTTGAAGTAGATAATGTATATTTCTATGAAAATCTTGCAGGAGTAGGAGCAGGAATAAGAAGTAATGATGGTTCCACACTAGTTGTAAACAACAGTATATTTGAATCCAACCGTAAAAGTAGTAGTACAGGTAACTTTGGAGCTGGAATATACAATAATGGTACAGCAACAATACATAACAGTCAATTTATAGATAATGCAGCAAGATGGGGAACAGTAACCAATGATAAAGTACTAACCATAGTAAACTCAACATTCCGTAATGGACATGCATACAACCTTGCAAGTACATTTAAATTTGGAAGTGGAATTGCAGCAAACACGGGAAGTGCAGACTTCTACAACCAACATAATGGATCAGTAACACTCATTACAAACATAACCAAGTGTACATTTGAAAACAATGAACAAACAGACATATACCAAGGAAAAGGAAACCTTTATGTGAATGAATGTGTATTTAAAAATAGTACTGGAATTTATATTGCTAATGATGACGTGTTTAATAGTTCATTTAATCGTGTCATTGAAAATTCATGTTTTAGTGATATGAAAGGCTCTAGCTTATTCTACAGTCTTAATTTTAGAAAACTGATAACCTTTGCAATATATAACCTTGGTCAAGCTAATACACAAATAACAAACAACAATATAACAGTTCCAACAAGTGCTTATGGTTTATATCTTAATGGATATAATACAGTAGAAAATAACAATATCCAAGGACTTGTATATATTAATGGTAATAATAGTGTTATTTTAAATAATAATTTAACAAGTAATAGATCATACACTGTTGAATTAACAAATAATGCTTTTAATAATAGTATAACAAGTAATAATATTTCTGCTTCCATTTTTACTGGAAATATGGCTGTGAAATCCACAAATGATAATATTGTATCAGATAATATTGTTGATTCTGGAGAAAATATTACAATTACTGATGATAATTATAATACCTACTTTGATAGTGAAGGAAATATACAAGACACACTTATAAGTAATGGTAGTCGTTTAAATCTACAATCATTAAATAACAAACAATTTAACATAAAAAATCTAAGAGTATTTATTACAAGTATTGATGGATCAATTCTTAGAAATTGTTCAATCTATGTTGATAGTACTGCAAAAACAACAATTTATGGACTAAACATACAAAATACCAATGATAAATATTATGTAATAAAAATCAACTCAAAATACAATAACATCGAAGCAAACAACATAACAGTAAACACAAACACACCAATACACACAATTATACTCCTAGCTGATGAAAACAACATATATAATAATACAATAACAACAAATGGACCATCCAATAACATAAACTATACTGGTAGTTATGGTGTTGCAGATACAATAGGATTACTTATACAATCATCAAAAAACAACATAGAATCAAATGTATTTAAAACTAATTATACAACAACACAACCATATGGAACAACAATAGGAGTGTCAATACAAGATAATATCACCAGACACACAAACAACACATTATTAAACAATACAATAACAACACAATCAAATGCATATGCATACTCATTAAATCTATTAAATACTGATGATAACGTAATTACTAATAATATAATTAATGTATTTTCAGATAATTATGCAAATGCTATACAAGTTGTAGATTCCCATAATAATGATATAAATGCAAAAGTAACCATAAACTCACAGAATATTGCATACGGTGTAATAATAACAGGAAATAACCAAACATCAAACAATAACATAATTAGTGAATTAACAATAAGCAATATAACCTCAAACATCATATATGGAATTGAATTATACAATACCAATAATACAAGAATATCATCAAATGATTCTAGTAGCTCCTATTATTTACATGGAAATTATGTGACAATGATTGGCTTATTCAAAGCAAATAATACTGAAATAAGTTATATATCACCATATATCAATGGTAAAACAGGAACATTAAACACTGGATATGATGTATTAAAACCAACAAACACTGTATTTAACATAGTAAACTCAACACAAACACAAGTAAATGGAATAAAATACATACAAAAAACAATCAACACAATAAAATACAACAGTCAAGGAAACTATGCACAAATAACAAACTCTAGTAACATATACATAGGAAAACTAGTTAAAGAAGACTATGTTGAAAATACAACAATAAACACAATAAACACACCAATACTAATAACAGACTCACAAAATATAAACATAACAGGAACAAACATAACCACAGACAACCTATACACAATAATACTAAACAATACAAACAACAGCATAATCAAAGACAACATACTACTAAACAACAAACAATTAAATGGAGCAGACAACACCATAATACAAAACAATTGCCAAAACAACACACTACTAAATAACACGCCAACAATAAACAATGTATTATATTTAACAAACAACAACTACAACACATACTTCACAAACAACATATACCAATTTGATTTAAATACAATAGTATTAACATCAGACATATACAACAAAAATATGATATTTAACAAAGAAGTAACAATAGAAAATCCAAATAAATACACAATATACAACACAACAATAACACTAAACAAAATAGCAACAATAAATAATCTAAACATAGTAAATACAGATACAAGAACAAACACAATAATAATAAACATGGCAGCAACAATAAACAATACTAACATTAATATTGATAATAATAATGAAGCAAAAATAATAACAGTCAATGGAGTACAAGCAACAATAACCAACAACACAATAACAGCAACAGGAAACATAATAACAGCAATAACACTAACAACAGCAACAAACACAAACATATACAACAATAAAATAACAATAAACTCAACAAAAGCAACAGCACTAACAGCAACCAAAGGAGAAAACATAAAAATAGCATCAAATAACATAACAACACACACAACAACACCAACACAAGCAATAACACTAGACAACCTCGATAAAACATATATTGAAAACAACACAATAATAGTACACGAAAACACAAACGTAAGTATAATACATGTAACAGGAAAAATTTATTGGCCTAATCCAAAGAAATACCTATATATTCGTTATAATTATTTACAAACACAATTTACTTATGGAAATAATGCAATAACCACTAATACTACTTCTAGATACAATGTAACAATAGATAATAACACCCCAAGTACTCCTTTAACACCAACAAAATTAAAAACAAAAAGTATTAAAACAGAAACAATCACCAACGACAACTACAACCAATACTTCGATGAAAATGGAGTAATAAAACCATCAATAACAGAAATTACATTAGGATCTGACTTATACAATAAAAATATGACTATAAGTCATCAAGTAAACAGTTTTGCAAATCCTAATAATTACACATTATATAATTCAACAATTATTCTCAATAATAATGAAGGAAGTGGATCAAATTATATGGGTTTGGATGATATTAAGATTATCAATACTGATGAGCGAGAATCAGCAATTACAATAACAGGTTCTGGTGTTAATGTAGCACTTACAGGTTTATATATTTATCAAAAAAATAATGGTAAAAGCTATGCTATTAATTTTAACAGATCAACTGAACTATTCATACAAAATGTTACTATTGATATGGATTGTAATGAAGCTATAGCTATAAATGTGAATAATAAGGTGTCTGCTTCTATTATGTCAAATACTATAACTATTAAAACTAAAATAGCTACTCCCGTAATTATAGGAAATAATTCATACGTTGGTATTGGTGCATGTTTCATTGAGGTAAATGAATCTTCTAATAAACCAATCATATCTTTAGAAAATTATAATCCTGAAGATGAAGAGGCAGTAACAATGGTTATTTACAATTATTTAGAAACTCCTTTTGCAAAGGGAGATGATACAGTAAACATAGTAAATTCTACTAGCACCTTTGTTACAGGTAATATACCTTCTGAAGAAAACAGTATGATTCCTGTTAACATAGCATTTTCTAATAAATTGTATAAAGGTGTTGATAATTATATTAATATAACTGTTGTTGATTTATTTGGTAATAAAATTAATGAAGGAATTGTATCTGTAAAAATTAATGATACTGAAATAGGCACTGCAACTGTAAAAGATGGTCTTGCATCAATAAGATACAAACCAATTGAAACAGGAAATTATACTATAAATGTAAATTATACTTGTGATAGTGGAAAATACGCCCACTTAAATTGGATTATAGATTTTGAAGTTGAAGAGTATTCAGAGATGTTTTCCTTAGAACAAGTAAATACAACTGGTATCCTCGAGTATGCTGATGCTGTTGCTAGTATTACCATGAATCCTATAGTTTCATGTCTTAATAATGTAATTAATGTGTCCTCTTCCATTACATTTAATGGTAATAATGTTAATGGTGGACGTGTTGTATTTAAAGTTAATGGTAAAACATTAAAAGATGCAGATGGAAACATACAATATGTTAAAGTAGTTGATGGTAAAGCTGTAATTGAAAATGTTATAGTGAATTCTAACTGGTTAAGACAAAACCCTACTATAACCACAGTTTATAGTGGTAATGGTATTATACTTGGTTCTACCTATACTGATATTATGAATATTACTAAGGCAAAAGCACATATTGAATTAGAACCACAGACAGCAGAAGAAAAATCACAAATAACAATAACAGCAAAAATTACAAATGAAATAATCAATGAAAATTCTCAAACAAACAACCAGGTAACTGGTGGACGAGTAATCTTTAAAATTAATGGTAGAACTTTAAAAGATAGTAATAATAATGTAATTTATGCAACAGTAGAAAATGGTGTGGCTTCAATAACATATACCATACCTTCAACATTAAAATCCAAGGAATATACTTTATCATGTGTATATGGACATAAATTATATGAAAGAAGTGAAGGAAACACAACACTTACTGTTGTAAAATCATGAGGAGTTTTTTTACTCTTCATTCATTTTTTTTGTTTCTTTAAAAAATAAAATAGAATAAGATTTGAGAATAAAGGTAAGAATAATCCAATTAAAGTCCTCTTTTTCTCTTATAATAATAGCTTTGTAAAAAAAAGGCTAATATTCATAACATAATTTTTGAAATTTTAATTACTATAAAATCAGATTATAGTCTCCTTAATAGATCATTGTTGGCTTAACTATTGTAATGCTATTTTTGTTTTCTGCTGTATTTAATACTAGTTTTATTATTAATACGTATAGAAATCTGTCCTTTGTGAATGATTCTGGTGTATATTTGTGTATTTTATGCATATTGAATGCTTGTTTACATACTTTGAAAAAATCTTCAATATAACCTCTTATTGGTTTATATTTTTTCCATTCTTTTAGTTTTTTTAATAATAATGTTATTGCTAGTTTTATTTCTCTTCTTATTTTTAAGTTTTCTTTCTTATTTTTAAAATAGCTATGAGGACATATTAGTGGATTTAAAAGCTTATTTTTATTGTAATTTTCGCGTGAAATATTAAAGGAATGATTCTATATCCAATTATACCTATCATGTAGTTTTCATAACTAAAATATCCTTTATCAAAGAGTAATATATCTAATAGATGTATTATTCTAGATTGTTTTATATTTTCCTGTACTTTTGTATACTTTTGTGTTATGTGGTACTTCGTTATGAATTAAAATAAGAACAGGAGTTAATGAATTCTTTTCAAGTACTATTGTAACTTCATAACCAATATAATGACATTTAGATGAAGAATAGGACTATTTTAGATTTATTTTTGAGAGATATTTTTTGGAATAATGTTTTCTCATAAAATTAATACCAACATCAATTGACGTTGCATCAACTATGAAAGTTATTTTTGTGTTTTTTTATTTTAAAATTAGCTTTTAATAACCTGTTGACTAAATTAACAATTTGTTCAAAGACATACTTTAAAAATTAGGTTTGAATGGAAGATACTGTTGGAACATGATCTATATTACATAATTTTCTTAATTTAGAATTATTATTTAGCCAAACAACAAAAGATAATTCATAATTAAAAAAAATACACACAATCATGTTTTTAAATTATTAACAAAAGTTCTAACATAACATCACAAAAGAAGCTATGATCTCATGAATTTTTCTAGAACAAATAAAATTAAATATTTCTTTTAACATACAATAAAGAGTTTTTTTTTACTAAAATACATATGATATTTCATCTTATCACCAATATAATAGATTTACATTATTACCTTTTACTATTAGAATATCCTGATCATTTTTTACATAAAATAAACATCTAATAATACTGTATTATTATAAAAAACTAATTTTAACAAAAATATTAAGAATATAGTTCTGGATTATTATAAACT
>OLOB01002419.1_pt1 | contig 10866 bp, 10 predicted proteins | sample 1671911 | NCBI WGS metagenome assembly OLOB01 (sample SAMEA3136625, study PRJEB25190) | human gut metagenome | biome: human gut; feature: human-associated habitat; material: faeces | place: Austria | collected 2013
CAGAAGCGCCTGCTGGAAAGCCAGCAGATCTACGAAAAGTGCAAGCGCGTCGTCGTCATCGACCATCACCGCATGGCGGTGGGCCACATTGACAACCCGACGCTGATCTACCATGAGCCCTATGCGTCCAGCGCCAGCGAGCTGGTGTGTGAGCTTCTGCAGTTCATGCCGAAGGAAAACAACATCACCCCATTGGAGGCCCAAGCACTTTTGGCCGGCATCATGCTGGATACCCGCAGTTTTGCGCTGCATGTCGGCGTGCGCACCTTTGAGGCTGCCGCCTGGCTGCGCAGCCGCGGTGCCCAGACCGCTGACACCAAGCTGCTGTTCAACACCTCAAAAGAGGAGTACGAGGCCCGCGCCCACATTGTGGAAAGTGCCTACATTTACAAAGGCTGTGCCATCGCCCTTTCGGAGGAGCTGGATGCTGGCATGAACGTAGTGCTGCCCATGGCGGCCAACGATCTGCTGACCATCAACGGCGTGGACGCCAGCTTTGTGGCTGTCGCCAAAAACGGCGGCGTCAACATCTCTGCCCGCAGTATGGGCGCCTTGAACGTGCAGGTCATTCTGGAGCCGCTGGGTGGCGGCGGCCATCTGATGATGGCGGGTGCTCAGCTTCAGAACTGCACGCTGCAGGATGCGGAGCACCGCATCCGTGAACAAATCGACCTTTACCGCGCGGCGCAAAAGGAAAATACTGCGCGGTAATTGTGATAAAAATTTCGGGAGGGAAACCCTTATGAAGATCATTCTCAAACAGGACGTCAAGACCATCGGCAAAAAAGACGAGATCCACGAGGTTTCGGACGGCTACGCCCGCAACTTCCTGTTCCCGCGCAACCTGGCAGCCCCCGCGGATGCCGCAGCGCTGAATCAGGCCCGCACCAAGAGCGAGGCCAAGGCCCACCATGAGGCAGAAGCCCGCGCGGCTGCCGAGGAGCTGGCTGCCAAGATCAAGGGCCAGGTCGTCACCGCCAAAGTCAAGGGCGGTGCCTCCGGCAAGCTGTACGGCAAGGTCACCGGCAAGGAGGTCGCCGAGCTGCTGACCGCCCTGACCGGCACCGAAATCGACAAAAAGAAGGTTGAGCTGCCTTCCGCCATTAAGGAGTTCGGCAGCTATGACGCCTCCGTGCGCCTGTACGCCGGTGTCGTCGCACCCTTCAAGCTGAAGGTCGAGGAGCTGTAATTTGCCGTCTAGCAGGGAAGGAGGATGTCCGCTATGCCGAAAAATGAAGAAGTAAGCCTTGCCAGCCTGGGCATCCAGATGCCCTACAGCATGCAGGCCGAGCAGAGCGTGCTGGGCGCGGCGCTGGTGGATGAAACGGTGCTGAACCGCCTCATCACCGATATGGAACCTGAAATGTTCTATTCGGATCAGAACCGCGCCGTCTACGAGACGATGCGCTCTCTTTACACCGAGAGCGAAGCCGTCGACCTCATCACGCTGGTCAACGCCCTGGGCAACAACGGCACCTTTGCCGGTGCAGACGATGCCAAGGTCTACGTTACCCACCTGGCCGAGACGGTCCCGGCTATCTCCAACGTCGATTCCTACTTAAAGATCGTCCGGGAAAAGTACCAGGCCCGCCGCCTGATCGAAGCCGCCCGCAGCATTTTGAGCGAGACATCCTCCGGCGAGGATGCCGACATGCTGCTGGAAAGCGCCGAACAGAAGATTTATGACATCCGCAGCGGCCGCGATAAATCCGGCGTCAAGACCATCCGGGAATCCATCCTGGAAGTTATCGACACCATGCAGAAGCTGAGCGGTGCCGACCGCGACAAGTTCGCCGGCATCCCCACGGGCTTCAACTACCTGGACACCGTGCTTACCGGCCTGGGCCGTTCGGACCTTATCATTCTGGCCGCCCGCCCCGGTATGGGCAAGACCTCCTTCGCGCTGAACATCGCCACCAACGTGGCGCGTCAGCAGAAGGTTCCAACCATCATTTTCAGCTTGGAAATGACCTGCGAACAGCTGACCGACCGTATCCTTTCCAGCACTGCCAACATCGACAGCCAGGCATTCCGTACCGGTCGTCTGAACAACTCCGACTGGAACGATTTTGCCCAGGCTACGTCGCTTTTGTATAACGCACCCATCTATATGGACGATTCCTCCGGCATTTCGGTGCCGGAGATCAAGGCGAAGATCCGCACCATCAACCAGGATCCCAAAAAGGAAAAGATCGGCCTTGTCATCATCGACTACCTGCAATTGATGCAGAGTGCCAAGCGCACTGAGAGCCGCGTGCAGGAAATCAGTGATATTACCCGAAACCTGAAGATCATGGCCAAGGAACTGAACGTCCCGGTCATCGCTCTGTCGCAGCTTTCCCGTGCAGCGGAAAAGACTACCGGCCGTTCGGACCACCGTCCCCAGCTTTCCGACCTGCGTGATTCCGGCTCTATCGAGCAGGACGCCGATGTCGTGTTGTTCCTCTACCGTGCGGCCTACTACAACTCCCAAAACGGCGAGGACAGCCAGGCCAACGAGAACGAGGCCGAGTGCATCGTGGCAAAGAACCGTCACGGTGAGACCAGTGTTGTGCGCCTGGGCTGGGACGGCGCGCATACCCGCTTCAGCAACCTGGATGTGAGCCATGAGTACTGACGCGGAAAAAACTGTACAGTGTATCGAGGAGACTCTGTTGGCCTACTGCCGCCAACAGGGTCTGTTCAAGTCTGGCGACAGAGTCATTGCAGCCTACTCCGGTGGAGCAGACTCTATGGCTTTGTTGCTTTTTTTGCTTCGGCGGCGCAAAGACTTGGCCATCGAAGTGCTGGCCACCCACGTCAACCACGGTATCCGCGGTGCGTCGGCCCGGGCTGACGCCAACTTTGTCACGGCGTTCTGCCGCCGGAACGGGGTAGAACTGTTCCTGTATGATGCCGAGAAAGAGGGTGTGCCCATCCCGCCCCAGCCCAGTGAGGAATGGGCGCGGGAGCTGCGCTATACCTGGTTCGACCAGCTGGCCGCTCGGGAGGAAGCGCTGATTGCCACGGCCCACACCTGCTCTGACCAGGCGGAGACGCTCTTGTTTCGCATGGCGCGGGGAACAGGCCTGCACGGGCTGGCAGGTATTCCGCCCTGCCGTGGCATCTACCGCCGCCCCTGCCTGTGCCTGACCCGCGCCGATACCGAGGCATACTGTGCCGCCCTTGGGCAAATCTATGTGCAGGATGAGACCAACGCCGCCGACCTTTACGCCCGCAACCGCATCCGCCACACGGTGGTGCCGGCGCTGCAAAGCGTCAATCCGGCGGCGGAGCAGGCAATCGCCCGCCTGTGCCGCCAGATGCGGGCACTGGATGATTGGCTGACCGCCGAAGCAGCTGCGCTTTTGCAGGCGGCTGCTGTGCAGGGCGGCTATGAGGTCGAGACCCTCTGCCGCGCCCGCGGCCCGGTGCTGGATGCAGCGCTGCATGCGCTTATCAGCCCTGTGCGGGACGCCGAAGAAAAGTATGTAAACCTTCTGCGTTTCCTTGTTTTGCAGCGGGAAGGTGCCCTGCAATTGACGCCGGAAGTGACCTATAAGATCAAAAACGGCGTACTGCTGCGCCTGACCCCGCAGGGCATAAAACCGCCGCCGGCCCCGCCGCAGCCCCTTAGCGAGGGCAGTTTTAGCCTTCCGGGTGGTTATTTTGTGGAATTTCGGCGCGTAAAGTATGAAGAATTTCTAAAAAATCAACCAATTTTCAAAAAAGACTTAAACTGTTGTGCGGATTGTGCTAAAATACAAGGGAATGTTATGCTGCGCACACGGCAGCCGGGGGACAGTTTCCGCCCGGCTGGTAGGCATGTACGTAAAACACTCAAAAAATATTACAACGAACTGGGCGTCCCGCTGGATGAGCGGGCGCTGCTGCCGCTGCTGGCCAGCGGCAGTGAGGTGCTCTGGCTCTGGGGCAGCGGCTTTGCCGAAGGCTGCGCCCCCGATGCGTATACGCATGAAGTGCTGACGGTGAGGACGGAAAAAACAGGGGAGGCATAAATTATGCAGAGTGTCATGGATCGGGATATTGACCATATCCTCGTCTCGGAAGAACAGCTCAAGACCCGCGTGGCTGAGCTGGGCACGCAGATCAGCAAGGACTATGCAGGCAAGAATCTGCTGCTGGTCTCCATTTTAAAAGGTTCGGTCGTCTTTATGGCGGACCTGATGCGGGCTGTCAGCATCCCGTGCGGCATCGACTTTATGGTCGTTTCCAGCTACGGCGGAGCCAACACGTCCTCCACGGGCCTTGTCAAGATCATCAAGGATCTGGACGCCGACCTCTCCGGTAAAGACGTGCTGATCGTCGAAGACATCCTGGACACCGGCATCACCCTGTCTCACCTGGTGCCGATGCTGAAGATGCGCAACCCCAACAGCGTTAAGCTCTGCACCATCCTCAGCAAACCCAGCCGCCGCAAGGCGGACATTGAGCCGGATTACTGCGGCTTTGAAGTTCCTGATGAGTTCGTTGTCGGCTACGGTCTCGACTATGACGAAAAATATCGCAATCTGTCGTATGTCGGTGTCCTCAAGCCGGAAGTGTATTCCAAGTAAAGCCCGGGTGGGCGTAAAATCGTCCGGCCTCGCGCCGGATTTTAGGAGTTGATTTCTTGCAGCGCAAACCTCGTTTCAGCGGCATCCTGCTGGTTGCCGTGCTCATGGTAGTGGTACTGCTTTTCGTAAGTCTCTCGCCGCTGGTGGCGGCTTCGGCTTCCAAGCATGTCAATTACTCTGACATCTACTATTATTTCCAGAATCAGCAGGTGACCTCTTACCGGCTGGACCGCAACACCAACGTCCTGGAGATGTGGCTTAAAGAGGGCAAGATGCCTCTGCCGGAGGATACGTCCTCCACGGCAGATCTGCCGTCTGGCGGCTTGCTGACCAACCTCAGCGGCAGCCAGGACAATGACGACGAACTGCCCGCCAACGGCGGAACCGTCTACGTCAGCTATAAGCTGCCCTACGGTGGCGACTTCAACACCGGTAAGATCACCGAGTTTGTGGACGCCTACAATGAGGCCAACCCCGACGCCCCGATGATCTTCGACTACGTGGCCGTCAAGACCAGCGTGCCCTGGCTGGAGATCATCTTCTACTCGGTCATGCTGGGCAGCGTCGGTATGCTGTTCATGTCGATGTACCGTGGCGGTGCGGGCGGCGGCATCATGAATGTCGGCCGTGCCAAGGTCAAGGACCAGCAGGAGAGCCAGCGCAAGGCGACCTTCGCTGATGTGGCTGGTGCTGATGAAGAAAAGGAAGAACTGCAGGAAGTTGTCGAGTTCCTCAAGGCTCCCGGAAAGTTCAATACTTTGGGTGCACGTATTCCCCACGGCGTGCTGCTGGTGGGCCCTCCGGGTACTGGTAAAACGTTGCTGGCCCGTGCCTGCGCAGGCGAGGCGGGTGTGCCGTTCTACGCCATCTCCGGCTCTGACTTTGTCGAAATGTACGTCGGTGTCGGTGCCTCCCGTGTACGTGACCTGTTTGAAAAAGCCAAAAAGACCATGCCGTCCATCGTCTTTATCGATGAGATCGATGCCGTGGGCCGCCAGCGCGGCGCCGGTTTGGGCGGCGGCCATGATGAACGCGAGCAGACCCTGAACCAGCTGTTGGTCGAGATGGACGGCTTCGATGCCAACGATGGCGTCATCGTGATGGCTGCTACCAACCGTGCCGACATCCTGGATAAGGCGTTGCTGCGTCCCGGCCGTTTTGACCGTCAGGTCTATGTCGGTTTGCCCGATGTAAAGGGCCGTGAGGAGATCCTCAAGGTCCACACCAAGAACAAGCCCCTCGGCCCCGATGTCAGCCTGAAGACCATTGCACGTTCCACGGCTGGTTTCTCCGGCGCTGACCTGGAAAACCTCGTTAATGAGGCTGCGCTGCTGGCAGCCCGCAAGGGTAAGAAGGCCATCACCGAGCCGGAGATCGAGGAAGCTTCCGTCAAGGTCATGATGGGCCCCGAAAAGAAGAGCCACGTGGTCACCGACGAGGAGCGCCGCCTGACGGCCTACCACGAGACCGGCCACGCCATCACCGGCTACTTCAGCAAGCACCATGACCCGGTGCATCAGATCAGCATTATTTCCCGCGGCGGTGCAGGCGGCTATACCATGTACCTGCCCGAGAAGGACCCCAGCTACGTTACCAAGACCGCGATGTTTGAGAACATCGTTACCTCCCTGGGCGGCCGTGTGGCTGAGCAGCTGGTGTTGGAGGACATCTCCACCGGTGCTTCCAGCGACCTGGAGCAGGCCACCAAGACTGCCCGCGCCATGGTTACCCGTTATGGCTTCTCTGAGCGGCTGGGCCCCGTGGTCTACGGCGGCGATCCCGGCGAGACTTTCCTGGGCCGCGACTTCGGCCAGGGCAAAGGCTACTCCGAGGCGATTGCATCCGAGATCGACAACGAGATCCGCGACATCGTGGATGAAGCCTACGAGACGGCCCGCCGTATCCTGACCGAACACATGGCCGAACTGCACAAGGTCTCGGCCGTGCTGATGGAGCGCGAGAAGATCAGCGGCGAAGAGTTCAAGACCCTGATGGAGGGTGGCACCCTGCCGCCCTATGACCTGGCCAACGGTAAGACCGCCGAACCGGCAGCACCTGCCGTCCAGGCCGAACAGCCGAAATCCGATACGGATGCCGAGCAGGTTACGGACCAGCCCGACGTGCAACAGTAAAAAGTAGGTGTGAACCATGGATCAGAATTTTTCCTTGATGGCGCAGTCCCGCGCCAACTATTATACGGCCGGCAGCCCGGTCCAGTTTGTTCGCGTAGAACTGCTGAAAGGTGACGTCACCGGCGAAGTTGCGGTTTGCCTGACCTTCAAAAACGTCGGCACTGAGCCGCTGACCGGTCTGGTCGTCCATTTCAAATGTAAGGACGCCGCAGGCCAGGTCCTGTGCGAGGACGATTTCTATTACGAGCAGCTCAATGCCCAGCCTGGCGAGGTCTTTGGCAGTGACGATGCTGTCTATGTCAGCGATACGCCGGTCTCCAGCGTGGAGGTCGAGCAGGACCGTGCGTTCCTGAACGGCCGCGGCGTCGACCTGCGCGCCTACAAGCGCGTGCGCCTGCAGCTGCCCCGTGTGCTGCCCGCTTCCATTGCCCGCACCCTGCAGAACCGCACCGGCAACGCCCAGCTGACCTGCGTGCCGCAGGATAACGAGTACGGCTGGTTCTGCGCCTGCGGTGCATTCCATCCCAATGAGGAAAACACCTCGGTCTGCTCGGAGTGCGGCGGCGACCGTGCCCAGATCAAAGCGACTCTGACCAACATCCTGGAGGACGCCCGCCGTGCGGCCGAGCGCCAGCAGCAGGAAATCAATGCCGTGGCCCAGCAGGCTGCCCCGCAGCAGCCCGTGGCCGCTAAGGCTGATCCCGCCGCCACCGCTGCCGCTGCCCAGGCTGCCATCAACAGCCAGATCGAGGATGACGCCGGTGCTACCGCCGCCTACGACCCCAAGAGCTTTGCCGCCCACGACGAGGAACAGGACGAGGAGGACGAGCGCGTCCGCCGCTACGCCCCCAAGGGCCGTCTGTTTGCCGATGATGACGACGATGACGAGGGCACCCAGATGTACGACACCGACGAGCTAGATGACGATCTGGACGACGATGATGACGAGGATTACGCCCCTCGCAAAAAGCGCGGCCGCTATGCCGACGATGACGAGGTGAGCGAAGACGATGAGATGGCCGAGCGTATCATCCACTGGGCCCCGCCGATCACTGCCATTGTCTGTGCGCTGATCATTGCGGTCTCGCTGGTCTATCATTTCGTCCTGGCGTAAAATACGGACATAATGAAAGCACGGTGCTCCACGCAGAGCACCGTGCTTTTTGCGTACCAGCATTTGTTTACAATTTGGCAATGGATACCGCCCCACTGCTGTGCTATACTATTCAAAAATAAGAAGGGAGCCAACGCTTATGTGTACGGCAGCATCCTACCGGACCAAAGACCTGTACTTTGGCCGCAACTTGGATTATGAATTTTCTTACGGGGATGAGGTGACCATCACCCCGCGCAACTACCCGTTCACGTTCCGTCGGGCGGGGGAGATGCGCACCCACTACGCCATGATCGGTATGGCCTATGTGGCCGAGGAGTATCCGCTCTACTACGATGCTGTCAACGAGAAAGGCCTGTGCATTGCAGGGCTGAACTTTGTGGGCAACGCCGCCTGCCAGTCGGAAACGGACGGAAAGGACAACATCTCGGTGTTTGAACTGATCCCCTGGCTGCTGGGCCAGTGCGCCGATTTGAACGAGGTACGCGCCCTGTTGGCCAAGCTGAACCTTGTGGACATCCCATTTAACGCCCAGCTGCCCACGGCAAAGCTGCACTGGCTCATCACTGATCGCACCGGCAGCATCACGGTGGAGGCCGTGGCCGACGGCCTGCATGTGTACGAGAATCCTGTAGAGGTGCTGACCAACAACCCGCCGTTCCCGCAGCAGATGGCCATGCTGGCCAACTACCGCGCCCTCAGCCCCCGGACCCCGAAAAACACTTTCGCTCCCGGCGTGGATCTGCCGGAACTCAGCCGCGGCATGGGCGGCATCGGCCTGCCGGGCGACCTTTCCTCGATGTCCCGCTTTGTCAAAGTGGCCTTTACCCGGGGTAACTCGAAATCGGCCGACGACGAGATGAGCAGTGTCAGCCAGTTCTTCCACATCCTCGGCTCGGTAGAGCAGCAGCGCGGCTGCTGTGAGCTGGATGACGGCAAGTACGAGATCACCCTCTACACAAGCTGCTGCAACGCCGATACAGGTGTCTATTACTACACGACCTACGATAACAACCAGATCACCGCTGTGTCCATGCACCACGAAGATTTGGACGGCGTGGCCCTCGTGCATTATCCCATCATCCAAAAGCAGAACATTTTCTGTCAGAACTAAAAGTAAACCGAAAACGTCCCGCGGCCTTGCCAAGCAAAAGCAAAGCTGCGGGACGTTTGATTTTATAAGAAAAATGTGTAAGGTTTAGTCAAGCTCAATGCCGCAGGCACGCAGGGCACGTTCAAAAGACTTGGGGTTCTTGTACAGGATGCCGGTGATGCCCAGGTTGTAGGCGGCCTGGGCGTTGACCTTATTGTCATCGATGAAGATCGACTCGTCATACGCCAGGTTGCAGGTCTGCATCAGGGTGGTATAGATGGCCGGTTCCGGCTTGCACAGGTGCACCTCACAGGAGGCAACACCGCCGTCAAACAGTGAGAACCATTCCCTCTGGCGCAGCTCGTCCATAATATCCGCTGGGATGTTGGTCAGGTAGTACAGGCGGTATCCGGCGGCTTTCAGCTTTTGCATGGTGTGCACAGTGGATTCCTTCGTGCGCAGGATGGTGGGCCACTCGTCGATGACGGTCTGCACCTCAAATACGCGGTTGACGCGGGCGGCGTTTTCCAGCATCGCAGCGTTGCCCTCTTCACGGGTGATGGTGCCGCGGTCCAGGTCCTGCCACTCCTGGCTGCCAAAGGTCAGCTCGTACACAATTTCCTCGGCGCGTTTGTTCATAAAGTGGTCCATCAGAAAATCTTTGGGATTGAATTGCACGACCACGCCGCCGAAATCAAAAATAATATTTTTATACATAAAACCCTCCGCAAAAGAGAAGTATTGATTCCTTACTTGGTTTCTAAGTATATCAGTATACCATAAATTCACCGATTTGTCCAAGAAACAATTCCACCCTTACCGCATACAATAAAGCGGCGAAAAATCGCACACCAAAGGGGGAGTGGACCATGACGCTGCGTGACCTGGCCCGGAAGGATGTGATACGCCTTTCCAATGGCGAAAACCTGGGCCGCATCGATGATATTGAGTTTGAGGAAAAATCTGCCCGCCTTACCGCTGTGGTGCTGCATGGTCGCAGCCGCTGCCTGGGGCTGTTGGGAAGCGACGATGACCTTGTGATCCCGTGGCAGAGCATCAAAACCATTGGCACGGATGCCGTGATGGTGGAGCCTGACCCGGATGCAGACCTGCACCGCCACCGATAAAATCGTATAATTTATGTAAAACCTGCGAAATTCAAGTGCAATTATCTGTACAGTATGCTATAATAAACAGAACTACAGTATCGTGGGGGAAAATGTATGCAAAAACAGCAGCCTAACCGAAAAGTACTGCTGTTTTTGGCCACACTGGCGGTGCTGGCAGGCATTGTATGGGGCGCGTTATTCTTGATTGCCCCGATCTGGCAGCCCGGCACACCAGTCGCGTATATGCCGGCACTGCCGCAGACGGAAGCCGCCGCCGAGAGTGCGCCGACACAGCTGGTGGACCTGAACACCGCCGATGCCGAAACCTTGCAGACCCTGCCCGGTATCGGCCCGGCCAAAGCGGCAGCCATCATTGCCTACCGGGAAGAGCACGGCCCCTTTGCGGCGCTGCAGGATGTGGCCAATGTCCCCGGTATATCAGAGCAAATGACAGAAAAATGGGCAGGCCTGGCACAGACGGGAACGCCCGCCGAAAAGGCACCATAAATAGGGAGGAATCACCTTGGAAAAGTCCGAGAGCATCTTCATCAACCGTGAGCTGAGCTGGCTGGACTTCGACAGCCGCGTGCTGGCGTTGGCCAAAGAAAAAACTGTGCCCCTGGGCGAGCGCCTAAAATTTGCCGCCATCTTCGGCAGCAATATGGACGAGTTCTTCATGGTCCGCGTCGGCTCGCTCTACGACCAGACGCTGCTCAAAAACAATAAGACCGACAACGTCACCCACATGACGGCAGCGGAGCAGATCGCTGCCATCACGCCGCGCGTGGCAGAATTGCAGGCAAAATGCGATAAATCCTTCCAGCACCTTGTCTCGGCGCTGGCGCAGGAGGGCTACAAAAAG
>OLOB01002427.1_pt1 | contig 10846 bp, 16 predicted proteins | sample 1671911 | NCBI WGS metagenome assembly OLOB01 (sample SAMEA3136625, study PRJEB25190) | human gut metagenome | biome: human gut; feature: human-associated habitat; material: faeces | place: Austria | collected 2013
GACGGCTGGCTGAATTTGCGCAAAACCATTGACGGTACCCTCTCACGGTCGAGTTCCCCGTCCTGGTCGGAGAAGTACGCGTCGAGCTCCTGGTTGATGATCTGCAGCGCGGCGCGCACCGTCATGGGGCTGCCGTCGGCCTCCAGCACCCTGCAAGAAGCGCGAGTACACTCCGATGCCCGGTCCGATGGCCGACTGCGCCAGGTCCATCAGCGCGATGTTTGAGGAGCGCAGCTCGTCGAGCGCCGTGTGCAGCTCGCGCTTGAGCGCCATAACGAAGTCTCGGCGCGTTCCCATGGGCGCCCCCTCGGGGCGCTTGCGGCACACGAGTACGATGGATGACGCGAGGGCGTTCGCGCCGTTGCCGATAGTGCGGCCTGGTTTTTCAGTCTTCATTGGCCATGTGCCCGTAATCGAAAACCCTGCCTTGATAATCGCTGAGAGCATGGTTTCCCAACCAGCGCCTGAACGGCTTTCGCCCGTTGACCGCCTGCAGGAGGCGCATATGTACGAAAGGCTCACCAAGTACGCCGGCACGCTCGCGGGCAGGGAGACGAGCAGCAGGTTCGGCTGCGGGACGATCGGCATGGACGACTTCTACGGCACTGAAGGTTTTACGGACGCGAGCTATTTCTCAATGCTCGAGCGCCACGGCGTCGACACCTCGGATGGTATCGAGAGCTGCGACGTCGAGCACGCCGACCTCGACCTGGTGCGGGTGCGCGTCACGTGGTGCGTGCGTGGGGACCGTTTCTGCGACGGCTGCCTTGGTGCGCGTGCCAGGAATGGCTTCCTTGATCGCTGCCTTACGCGCCTGAAGGAGCTCGACGAGGGGTGAGGGTGACTGGCTGAGATGCGTGTGGCAGGATGACCCGTCTGGCAGCGTTACTTTCCCGGTCGTTGGCGAACTCGATCAGCGAGTGGAACAGGAAATAGAATCTTTCCGGCTGCGGCTCTGTCAAGTGCATGGCATCTCCTATCGGGGCTTGCCTTCGACAATGGAATTATACGCGAGTGCCGGCTTTGCAGGTTGCGGCATGGGCGAAATGAGCGACGATCTGGAATGTCGCCGGGCGAACGAAAAAGTAAGAGAATGGGCTCCTAAGAAGATTTTGACGGAGAAGCTATGTCGAAAAAGAATGGCTGCTCATTTCTTTGGTGCGGTTAGGTGTACTGCTCAAAACCGGGAAGCGCATCCTGCGCAAAGCGGCTCTCGCGCGGCTTCGCGCGCTTCTTGACAGCTCTTATGTTCTCAATTGCTCTTTGCTGTGCTGTTTTCCCGTCTCTATTCAAGTTGCTCTCCGATAGGCCAATTCCTCGTTTCAGCAATTTGGCTTTCAAGGTTAGCGTTGAGATGGGTTCATCGTATCGCCATTCTATCAAGTCGACGTTGTTCCTGCTGCAAAGCCTGCGCTTCTTGTTGTCACGCACAATATTCGCCTCGAGTGCCTCTTCCCCCCCGAAATAATCAATCGCTTCGAAATGCTGTTGTCCCTGGTATTCGATTGCAAGGTCGTATGAGGGGATGAAGATGTCGAGGGATTGCCGTCCGAGCCATGTGCCGTGATATTGGTATATGGCATCGGAGAAAACCGATTGAACAAGCATGAACAGGTCGTATTCGCTTTTCCACTTCGGGGATAATTGTCCCTTTGCGGCGAGGTCGCTATAAATCTGCTGATAGGTGGATTTCTCGTTGCTGAAATCGAGTTTTCGGTCATCGTACCACCTTATGGTGCCTTCCCGCGAGCCGAAATAATTGTCGAGTACGGTTGTCGTTACCTGAGAGGATATGTAATGCCTGTAGACGGCTTCGGGGAGCAGTCCTGGGCGCTCTTCTTCGCCGCACAACTCATACAAGGCATGCACTATTGCCTTCAAATAATCGAGCTGCATTTCACTGTATTCGTACACGTTTTGATATTCTCGCCAATGGTTAAGGGCGCCTCTCTCCAGTTCGTCAACGCCGATCCCATAGACTGCGTGATTGAACAGCTCGGGTGAGAGGCTGCTGCAATAGTAGAGGAACTTCGCGTCCTTGTACCTGTTCTCGTAGGTGACTCTTAGATTGATGGTCGGGTCGTCCTTGAACAAGTTCTGGGCGACTTCCACGGCGTCGGCGTTCTTGGCGTACTCGGCAATTATCTGCGCCGTTTTGGAGCCGTCCAAATGAAAGCAGAATGTAACAGTGTTAGGGTCGCGGTCGGGATCATCGGTATGGTCAACCATGAATCTAAGCTGTGCATCTTGGTACCATGTGTCTAGCCCAGATGACTGGCGGTTTCGAAAGAACGACTCGTAATTAGCCCATGCAGGGTGGATGCGAGAGGAGTCTAGGTGGTATCGCGTCTGAGATTGGACGTCAACTAGCGTGTTCTCGAAACTGTCCCCATTCGGCTTCGAAATGATGACGTATCCATGCCTTGAGTTTGGGGGCGTCCTTTCGTATGGGAACAAGTACTCAAACTCGTGCACGCCGTCTTCGATGGCAAGCAGTTCGGTGTTGAAGTAAAGGCGCCATTGGTAGGCGTTCTTGACTTTCACGATTGCGGACAGAAATATCGACCCGAGGCACTCTTTTTCAGCCTGCCAGTTCTCACGGCACGGGAGGTACTTGCCCTTGTACTTGACAAAAACGTGATAGGAGTGAACGCCCTCGACCGTAAGCAGCCCATCATCGGTCTGCTGCGAGAACGTTCCGGTTTGGCTTTCTGGGTCGTACTCCTTGACGCCGCCCATCTGAAGATACTGCCCATCCCAGAAGATAAGTGGGAGGCAAAAGGCGGTATCTGTTTTCACCTGACGATATGGCTCTTCTTTTCTTGCGGAGTTAGCCCAATGCACGCAACTTTTGGATAAGGTGCGTAAGAAGTCGAATTCGCCGAACTGGTCGAACCGCTTCGTCTCAATCGTCGAGATGTATGCTTCTAACTCACTTGACGGCGGTTTATGAGAGTAGTTTCTTGGCACAACGTCTCCTCAAACGGCTTTTCGCGGCCGCTAGAACAATCATCGAACTTTGATCTGCTGTAATGTGGCGCACTCGCAACCATCATAGTTGCTGTAATGCGCAAGTTCCAGATACCAATCGAATGAGCACGGTGGGGTGCTAATTACTCAAATCGCAACGCTATGCTCCGCTAAACCAGCTAGCGAGCTGGGCGGAGTTGTGGTTGCGAGGGCGCGCTAATTGCTCGGGTCGAGTCTGAGGGTTCCCTGTTTGAAGGCCGCGGGAAACGGAAACTCACTCATGCGCGGCTTATCTTTGTAGGGGTATTCGAACATTATCGTGATGCAATATACGTCGACGAAGAGAATTTCTCCTGATCCTTGTTTTTTGTGAATAACGCTTCTGCCCGGAATAATCGCATCGCGTGGCGGCACGGGGTATTGCGCCCACTGACTTACCTTCGCTTTCTTTTTGCGTTTCGTCGGACTCGTCAATAGGGAGGTGGGCGCGGCGGGCGGTTGCTGTTTTCGGGGGGCAACGGGCTTGAGCTCGCGCGCTGCCACGGCTTTCTCGATGGGGACGATCTTTTCCTTATCGCCGTCGAAGGAGATGCGCGCCTCGCCGGCGGCGACGGACTGGACGATGCCATACCCGAACGTCATGTGGGACACTGTTGCGCCGGGGACAATTCTGGCCATATATCGCTAGCTGCGGCCTTCGGTTGCGCTGGTTTCGCTGCGCTACTGGGGCGCGCTTTCCCGATGGAGAAGCCCTCGTTAAGGAAAGCGCTCGGATACGGGAACGTGGCGCAGTCGCCGCCGAACGACACCGTCACGGTTTTCTTTCCGGGCGAGACGATGGTTCCCTCGCCTCGCTTCCTGCTGTTGACGGTCGACCCCGGTGCTAGGCCGAAGGATTCGATTTCCGCGACTCCCCTCGCCTTTGCCGCCGCCTTTATCGCTTTGCTACGGTCCTTGTTAAGCTTAGCTGCTTTTTTCGGGTCCCATTCGTCGAAGCCGAATCCGCGCCTCTTGCAGAAGGACTCAAGTGCCTTGCGATTCCTCGCCGTTTCGTGCTTGGCGGACAGCTCGAACCATCGGCAGTTTCTCCAGCAGCCGTACCCGACTTCGGGCATGCGCTGCCCGGTGACCCTGCAGGACTTGTCCTCGTCGAAATGGCGGCACTTCGAGCAGGAGAGCCCTTTGCCGTCCCCTTCGACGTAATCGATTACGAACCCATGCTTCCAAGCCATGGCTTGCTCCTTAGACAGGCTTATACACCGGCGTCGCCTTCGCCGTTTGCGGGGTATTTGGCTGTCAAGCTGCGGAAACGGCTATAGAACTCGGATAGCAGGCTCATCACGCGCCGGCGCTTGTCGGCCTGCGGGTTCCCCTTCGCGAAACGGGACACCAGCGGGAGATTTTTCGCGACCGCCGTTCCCTCCTGCGGCACTCCGCCAGCTTCGAAGGCCTCGCTGACGAGGGATCTCGTCTCGGCAGGCTTGAGATTCTCTGAATCTATGATGCCCGACAGCTCGGCTTCCATCGAGTCGGCAACGAAGCGGCGCCAATTGCTCGCGACGATTTCGTGGCGCTCCTCCTCAGGCGCCTTGGGGTCGACGACGAACGCGGCCGGCGCCTTGCCGAAGCCCGCCATCTCGAGGAAGCGGTCGATGAGGTCCTGCTTGTCGCGCAGCTCCGGTGACGCTGCGACCGAGCTGCAGATTCGCTCCGCGATCTCGCGGTCCTTGACGTTGTCGCCGTGGCGCTTCTCCACGAGCATGAGGATGTAGTCGATGTTGATCTCGATCTGGCGCACAAGCTCCATCTCAAACACGAGGTCGTCGGCGATCGACTCCTTTTCGCCATTGTCGCGAGAGCCGTATTTGTCGCGCAGGTCGAGGTAGACGCCCTGGTAGCCCCGAAGCTCCCAGTCGTTGATCGTGTCGCCCTCCGCAAAGTCGTCAAAGCTCGTGAGGATGTTGCGCAAACGGAGAATGGTCGAGAAGGTCTTGATGAAGTCGCGCTCCGCCGCCTCGCCCATGGGTTCATCGAGCGCGTCGAAGGAGAACTCCTCACGCAGGTGTGCGAGCTTCTTGGCGTATTCCCCGAAGTAGACCTCGTAGGGCTTGAGCAGCACGATGCCGCCCGCCTTCGGGTCGCCGAAGAGCCCCACTGCCTCGTCGACGTTCTTCTCGAGGTTGCGGAAGCACACAATGTTGCCGAAGGTCTTTACCGAGTTGAGGATGCGGTTGGTGCGGGAAAACGCCTGAATAAGGCCGTGCATGCGCAGGTTCTTATCGACCCAAAGCGTATTGAGCGTCTTGGCGTCGAAGCCCGTGAGGAACATGTCCACCACGATGAGCAGGTCGAGGCACTCCGATTGCGGCAGCGGCTTGCCGTCGACGTCCTCGCCCTTCATGCGGCGCGAGACATCTTTGTAGTAGCCGTCGAAGCCCTGAGCGTCGGTGCCGAAGCTCGTGGAGAACGTCGCGTTGTAGTTCGCGATAGCCGAGTCTAGGAAGTCGCGGTCTGCCTGCGGCATGCCCTCGCAGCCGAAGCTCCTCGTCGACGATGAAGCCGTTGGGGTCCTCCTCGCCGTTGGGGGCGAACGAAAAGATGGTCGCCACCTTGAGGTCGCACCCCTCGCGCTGACCGATCATCTCGCGCAGGACGCGGTAGTACGACTCCGCGGATTTGATGGAGTCGCATGCGAGGATGGCGTTGAAGCCGCGGCGGACGGCCCCCTTGAGGGCGTACGTGTCGCCCTTGCGCTTGGTCTTCTGATCGAAGTGCTCCAGGATGTAGGTGACGACGTTGCGCAGGCGCTCGGGCTTCTGCCAGGCGGAGTCGGTGTCGATGCCCTCGACCTTCACGTCGGTGTCGTCGCTCTTGCGCCGGAACGTACTCACGTAGTCGACCTTGAACGGCAGCACGTTACCGTCGTCGATGGCGTTGACCACGGTGTAGGTGTGCAGGCAGTCGCCGAAGGCCTGCGCGGTGGTGCGCAGGTTGGGGTCCTTGCCGGCGCCCGCGTTCTGGGCGAAGATTGGCGTGCCCGTGAAGCCGAACAGATGGTAGTTCTTGAACGCCTTGGTAATAGCCTTGTGCATCTCGCCGAACTGCGAGCGGTGGCATTCGTCGAAGATGAACACGGTGTGGCGGTCGAAGACCTCGCGCTTGCCCTCCGGGTGCTTGAGGTAGACCGCGAGCTTGTTGATGGTGGTGACGCAGATCTTTCTCTGCCCGCGCGGCGCATCGAGGTTGGCGGCAAGGGCGCGGGTGTTCTTGGAGCCTTAAATTCAACCGGCTAGCTGTGTGCTTCTTTTGACGGCAATGGTGCACGTAAAAAGTAATCTCAATATAGCAAAAGTGTTGTGACCTGGTAGAATCCATTGATAGAGTCTGCTGTCGTTTTGGCAGTCGAGCCGATAAGCGTTTTTCTGAGGAGATGGTACGCGATATGAAAGATCGGCTGTGGGTGATTGCGTTCGACAATGCGACTGGCAAGATGGCTGAGTTCACGATCTGCCCGAAGAGCAACGCTGCTCTCTATCGCGAGGCATATCTGCTCAAAGGCTATGATGCCGATGCCTACACGTGGGACAAGGTCGAAAAGATGAAGAGGGAAGGCAAGCTGAACTGATTTCAAGTGGTCGAGGAATCACAAACGAGAATAGGGACGGTAATGGCGAGAAAAGGATTATCCGGAACCAGCATGGGCGCGTACGAGACGAGCGCGGCCTGGAGGAAACGGCAACGGAAGAAGGCCGAGCGCTTTGACGCGCGGTGCAAGCGCCTTTCGGGAAGCGCTAGGAGCAGGATGATGACCCCCGAAGAATGGGAAGTCTATCGTCGGGCGGGCGGCCCCGATGTTTGATTGCGATCTGCACTGCTAGGTATAAAGGAGCAAGCTGAGAGCAGGGTAAAATACGGCCAATTATCGGAAGAGAGGGTCCTCATATGACGAGAACGAGGCGATACGAGATTCGCATCAACGAGCGGTATCGCGACTACTGGGGTGATGACGTTGTTGAAGTCGGGCGAATCGCCGATTTGTCCCGTGAAGGGAAGGCAATTGCAGCTATATGGTACGACAAGTACGATTGCCTTCGATACAAGTATCAGATCCGATCAGTGATTGACGATCGCGAAGGCAAAACAGGTGACTGGACCATCGTCGTCGGCGATCGATACAAAAAAATGATGTACGAGAAGACTCAGCTGTTCGACGCTGTTGCGATGCATGAACTGGGTCATTTCAAGAACGGCGACTTCGATTTGCCTCGAGAGCCCGACGAAAGTGACATGGAAGTTCTTCAACGATTGATGAACGAGCGGGAGGCGAACATAAGGAACGGAATGGTTGACTCTAGGGAATTGCTTGCCGATGAGTTCGCCTGTCGCGAGGTCGGTAAGCATGCCATGAATATGATGCTCGATTTGCTCATCAAACAACGAGAGGAGCGAGGCGATGAAGCGGCCCCTCTTGCTATTCGAGAATTCGAACTGCGGAAGAAGGCGCTGAGGAAGCTGCGCGTGTAGACAGCCTCCCGTTATCGGAAGATGACCGGGGGCAGCTGTGTTGATCTTTATTTTGCTCAAACGGGGAGAAATGCAGTAAGCTGATGGGTCTGATAACAAAGCGCGTTTTCGAGGACGGGGAGAACTATGATGAGTTTTGCCGTGATACCTACTTTGCTTGCTGTCAAGTGCAGATGTTTCGTTGATCGAGTCTCGATTGACAACGGAGGCATAATCAACGGAATCGACCGGCAAAAGACAAAAGACAAGTGAATATAGGTAAGACTCATCTTCACTTTGAGACAGTTGATACTATTTAGTAGTTGTTTGGCTAGCGAAGGACTGTGTCCTTATGGTAAATGAGTATGGATTGAAAAGAGGGACTATGCCTGCATTGAAGAGCTATCACATTTTTATCAGTCATGCTTGGGATTACAGCAGCGATTATGAAAAGATGAAAAAATGGTTCGATGACGAGCCTTTTTTCCAATGGAGTGACTATTCGGTTCCTCTATCGAACCCCATTAATGCCGATTCGAAAAGGGAGCTATGCGAGAAACTTCGCAACAAAATTTCGTTGTGCAGCTGCGTGGTAATCTTGTCCGGCATGTATGCGGCATATAGCGAATGGGTTGACTACGAGATTGAAACCGCTGTGGCATTTGGTAAGCCCATTATTGGCGTGAAGCCTTGGGGTCAACAAAGGATACCGACTGTTGTAAGTAACAACGCGGATGTTATGGTGGGCTGGAATTCTCCGAGTGTTATTCAAGCTGTGCGGGAGTATTCGCTATAAAGGGTGCCGCTGTGCTGGCTAGTTATTTGTTCGTTTGCTGACCGTCAGATAGAGGGGATTCTGAGACAGAGGTGGAGTATCCTAGTCTGCATACAATTAGCAGCTACTATTCTGCTGAACAGCAGAGGAAATATAAGGGTTTATTTCGAGCGAACCTTATTCTGTTGTGCATAGATTCGTTGGCGTCTGCTGTTTCGACGTTGGTTAACTGGGCCCTTTGGATTGCTGCTGCAGCTATTCTTGGTTCGTTTTTTGTCTGGTTAGCTATGGAGCATAGCGATTCTTGCAGAGATTGGTTTTTCTCGCGGGCTATAGCTGAATCGATTAAAACAATGGCGTGGAGGTACGCGATGAAAGCACCTCCATATGCGGCGAGTCTTTCGAAAAACGAAGCTGTTGTCCTTTTTGAAGCCGAGATTGAAGAGGTGGTTGCTTCCGCGGGTGCAACAGCCGATCGCTTAGATTTTAGCGAGGGTCCAATTGTGCCTATAACAACCTCGATGAATGCAACGCGTGAGTTGAACTGGCAAGAAAGAAAAGAATGCTATCTTGAAGATAGAGTAAAAGATCAACGGCAATGGTATTCGAAAAAAGCCGAGATGAATCGTGATAAGAGTAAAACTAGGTCCAACTTAGTTTTACTCTTGCAAGGGGCAGCAATTGCCCTTGTCGTGTTTGCTGCAATTGCTGGTATCTCGGATTTCTCGGGTTTCGTACTGACGTTGACTGCTTCGCTATTGGCGTGGATTCAAATGCAGCAGCATTCAAGCTTGTCGATCTCCTATGGATCGGCGGCGAAGGAACTTGCCCTAATTGAAGGAAAATTCGAAAACGTTCAATCAGAAGAAGCTTTTGTTGCGCTTGTCGACCAGGCTGAACTAGCTATGTCTAGGGAGCATACCCTTTGGGTTTCCCGAAACGCTCTTTAGCGTTAATTACGAGGTCAAATGTTCTAAAAGCCCAGTTATCGCCGCATATTTACAGAAGCGGCGATAGAGCAATTAATTTCCAAAATGGATTGTCGGGGTTGCCGGGAATCTAACGAAACATTCCGAATTGACCGAATATTTCGTTGATTTAGAAGATGCCGATATCTTATCGAGGTTTTCCGTCGGCACAAGATTATTGAGCCAAGCCATCACTTTTGCCCCAAGCCAAACAGGGGGTACAGTCAATGGTTTTGCGCAAATTCAGCCAGCCGTCAGCACGACTGCTCCTTGAGAAGCGACACGTCCAGGTAGCGGCGCGATCCCCATTCGCTGTCGGCGACGTACTTCAGGCGGGCGGCCGCCAGCATGAGCGCGGACTTGCCGTCGGGAAAGGTGCCGACCACGCGGGTCCTGCGCCTTATCTCCCTGTTGAGCCGCTCGATCGCGTTGTTCGTGCGGATGCGCCGCCAATGCTCGCGCGGCATCCCGCAGTACGCCAGCGTCTCGGCATACCCGCCGCGCACCACCTTGGCGGCCGAGGCCTCGCGCGACTCCATCGCGTGGATGGTTGAGCATGGCCGCGACGCGAGGCCTCTTCGATTTGGGGGCCTTGGCAAGGACGTTGCGGTAGAAGCGCACGGTGCAGCGCTGGTATTTGGCGTCGGGGAAGACCTCGGCGATCGAGCCGACCATGCCGCACCGCCTTGTCGCCCACGAACATGCGAACGCCGCGCAGCCCGCGGGACTTGAGCCACGACAGGAAGTCGCGCCAGCACTCCGACGACTCGGTGAAGCCCTCGGCGCAGCCGATCACCTCGCGGCAGCCGTCCTCGTTCGCGCCGATCGCCACCATGACCGCCACGTTCTCGCAGGAGCCGCCCCAGCTTCGCTTCAGGTAGATGCCGTCGACGTAGACGTACGGGTATTCGCAGGCCAGGGGCCTGCACCGCCACTCCTCGGCCGCCTTGAAAGCCTTGCCGTCGAGGTTTGAGACCGTGCCGGCGGAGACGCCCGCGCCCCACAGGGCCTCGCTGACGTCCTCGATGCGGCGCGTGGGCACCCCGGCCAGGTACATCTCGATGACGGCCTCCTCGACGCTGGTCTCGCGCCTCTTGTAGCGCTCGATGACCGCCGTGGCGAAGCGCATGCCCTTGAGCTTGGGCATCTTGAGCGTGGCCTGGCCCGACGTCGTGGTGAATCCGCGCTCGTAGTGCCCGGCGCGGTACGCCGCGCGCTCGTCGGCTCGCTCGCACGGGCCCGCGCCGACGAGCCGGTCGGCCTCCTCGTCGAGCATGGCGTTGATGGTCTCCTCGATGGTTTTCCCGACCGGCTCGCGCAATTCGTCTTTCACGGCCTGCTCGTCGAATGATGCGATTGGCTTGGACATGGCCTGCCTCCTAGCATGATTGAACTCGGCGCTCAAATCATACCGACGGCACGCGCCATGTCCTTTCTCTTTTTCTGGGCGTGTTCATCTTTCAAAGTGCGCAAAGAATTTTACGTTACCTAGTAAAATATCAGGTCAAATTGAGGGGATGACAAATCGAAATTAGGGCTGATTGATTTCAGCCTCGAAATGCCCCCGCAGTAATGGGGCAAGAAGCATGTCGCTATTTGCGATTACTACGGCAGGCCTTATACGAGGATG
>OLOB01002430.1_pt1 | contig 10839 bp, 9 predicted proteins | sample 1671911 | NCBI WGS metagenome assembly OLOB01 (sample SAMEA3136625, study PRJEB25190) | human gut metagenome | biome: human gut; feature: human-associated habitat; material: faeces | place: Austria | collected 2013
AAGCTTCTGCTGACGAATTGCAAGCTATCATTGATGAAGCATGGAAAAACCCTGATTTCCAAGAAGCTTCAAAAAACTAATCTAACATTAGTTAAATAAAAGTCTCCAGTAGGAGGCTTTTTTCGTATTAAAAAAAGAAAAAACAGCTAATTCAGTCGAATTAGCTGTTTAAGATTATTTAGCTGAGATAGCTGCTTTAGCAATATAGCTAAGCGGTTGGTTAAAGTGTGGCAAGAAGAACAAATCAAGCAATTGAAGACGGTCAATAGTTACACCTTCTTGGATAGCCAATGAGAACATGTGAATTCCCATAGAGATGTCCATGCGTGATACCATTTGAGCACCAAGAACTTTGCGTGTATCTTTGTCATAGACAATCTTGATTGTAACGTCTGCATTTTCATCTTCCATAAAGGCAGCTTTTTGAAGATCTGTTGAAGATACTACTGCTGGATTGAAACCAAAGCGTTTTGCTTTTTCTTCTGTCAAACCAGTTGATACCATGTTCAAACCATAGATTGAGATACCATTTGATCCTTGAACACCGTTTGATTCAACATCGCCACCACCGGCATTATGACCACCGACAATACCTGAACGAACAGCGTTTGAAGCCAAGGCAATGTAGTTCACATCATCAAGGGCATTGTCATAAACGGTAGCACAGTCACCAACTGCATAAACATCTTTGATTGATGTTTCTTGTTTCTTATTAACAAGGTAAGCGCCATTACGGAATGTTTCCAACTTACCAGCACCGAGAGCTGTGTTAGGACGGAAACCAACAGCAAGAACAACCATATCGACATCGTAAGCATTTTTATCTGTAACGATGCGTTCTACCTTAGTTTCACCTTCTACTGCTTTAACAGTTTCACCAAAGGCCAATTTGATACCGTGGCTTTCCATATTTTTAGCCATAAGGTCAGTCAAGTCATGGTCGTAATAACCTGCCAAACATGTATCAACAACGTCGATAAGGATAACTTCTTTTCCATGACGTTGGAAAGCTTCAGCCAATTCAACACCAATGTAACCAGCACCTACAACCGCTACACGTTTGATATCTTGGGATTTGTCGTTCAACTTATCAATAACTTCTTGAGCGTTTTGGAAAAGTTTAACGAATTGAAGGTTTTCAAGCGTAGCTTCGAAAGTACGGCTACCTTCTTTAATTTCGGCACCTTCGATTGGAGGCAAGATTGGTTGAGAACCTGTAGCCAAAATCAATTTGTCATATGATTCAACATGCTCTTTACCATCTACGAGGGCTGTAACAGTTTTACCATCAAAGTCAATAGACTCAACTGGTGAGTTCATATAAACTTTAGCGCCCTTGCTTTCAAGTCCTTCTTTGTTGGCATAGAAAAGACCATCAGAACCTGAGATTTGATTACCGATCCAAAGGGCCATACCACAACCCAAGAATGAAATGTTAGAGTTTTGGTCGAAAACAACTACTTCATTTTGGTCTCCGTAATTATCGAGAATAGTATTAATACTAAAAGTACCAGCGTGGTTAGCACCAACAACTACGATTTTTGACATAAGTTTGTCCAACTTTCTTTTGATAATAGTTTACTGTTTTATTCTACCATAATCAGAAAACGGTTACACCTTTTATGCTCAGACTTTGTTACTTTTTGAACAAATTAAATTTGTATGCTCAAAACCCAAATAGGTCACGACAAAATCTGTAGCAAAACACTTTATGATGCTGACAACCTTCCTCTACACCATCTCCGTCTTATCAAGTCTTAGTAAGTCTACTCGTCTCTTTAACATAAAAAAAGAGTGAGCAAGTCTCTCTTTAGAGAATGCCAACACTCTTTTATCACTATACTAACTCATTAAAATCCCAAACATCTGTCCAACCTTCATAAAATTCGGGTTCGTGACATACCATGAGGACACTACCTTTAAAGGCCTGAAGGGCACGCTTCAATTCATCCTTGGCGTCAACATCCAAGTGGTTGGTCGGTTCGTCCAGAACAAGGACATTATTTTCACGATTCATAAGGAGACAGAAACGAACCTTAGCCTGTTCTCCACCTGAAAGCACCTGAATTTGACTTTCAATATGCTTAGAGGTTAATCCGCATTTGGCTAGAGCTGCACGAACCTCAGCTTGATTTAGAGCTGGGAAAGCGTCCCAAACCGCTTCAAGAGGCGTCTGACGTGAGCCTTCTGCTTCTTGTTCAAAATAACCTAGGTCAATAAAATCACCTGTTTCAACTTCTCCTTCGAGTGGTTGAATAATACCAAGCAGGCTCTTAAGCAAAGTGGTCTTACCGATACCATTGGCACCGACAATAGCTACCTTTTGATTACGTTCGAATGTAAGATTCAATGGAGCCTTGGTCAACGGACGGTCGTAACCAATAACGAGATCTTTGGTTTGGAAAATAAAGCGTCCAGGTGTACGGCTTTCCTTGAAATGGAATTCTGGTTTTGGCTTCTCTGTCTGCAACTCGATAATTTCCATCTTATCCAATTTCTTCTGACGCGACATGGCCATATTTCGAGTAGCAACACGTGCCTTGTTACGGTTAACAAAATCTTGAAGGTCTGCAATTTCCTTTTGCTGACGTTCATAGGCAGCTTCCAATTGAGCTTTCTTCATAGCATAGACAGATTGGAAATTGTCATAATCACCTGCATAGCGAACCAAGTCTTGATTTTCAACATGATAGACAATGTTAATCACATCGTTTAGGAACGGAATATCGTGCGAAATGAGGACAAAGGCATTTTCATATTCTTGAAGATAGCGTTTAAGCCAGGCAATATGTTCAGCATCCAAATAGTTGGTTGGCTCATCAAGAAGCAAGATATCTGGTTTTTCAAGCAATAATTTAGCCAAGAGAATCTTGGTACGTTGACCACCTGAAAGGTCCGTTACATCTGTATCCATACCAAAATCCATGACACCTAGTGCACGGGCAACCTCATCAATCTTAGCATCTAGTGTATAGAAATCACGCGTTTCCAAACGATCCTGAAGCTCACCTACTTCTTCCATCAGAGCATCAACGTCGGCTCCTTCGTCAGCCATAGACATGTAAATCTCGTTGATGCGTTCTTCAGTTTTAAAGAGCTCATCAAAAGCCGTACGAAGGACATCACGAACGGTCATCCCCTTTTCAAGAACAGCATGCTGATCCAAGTAACCCGCTGTAACGTACTTAGACCACTCTACCTTACCTTCATCTGGCTGCAATTTTCCAGTAACGATAGACATGAAGGTTGATTTCCCTTCACCGTTAGCACCGACAAGACCGATATGCTCACCTTTGAGCAAACGGAATGAGACATTTTCAAAAATAGCACGGTCACCAAATCCGTGACTAAGATTTTTGACTTCTAAAATAGACATAGCATATCTGGGCTAAAACAGTCTTCAGCCCTTTCCTTTCTTGACATTAACTCTACTATTTTACCATTTTTTAGTGAAAATTTGGACCTATGCTTCTGGAAAATTAAAAAGAAAAAGCAGGACTAACCTGCTAACTCTTTAGTTTCTCTGTAAAATACGTTTAAAGACAGGATATAGGAGAGGAACTGCAATAATAGTCACTACTGATGTTCCAAAGGTCCCTCCTATTTTAGTAAGTGCCAATACCATGGCAGCATTTACTGGTAGAGCCGCAACGATACTATTAATAATCGTATACTTAATAAAATTCAAAATAATTTTGGTTACTGCAGCTATGACTCCAATGAGTATGATATTAGCCATTTTGTCATTTGATTTTAGTAGCTTTTCAAAAACAAGATAGAGCACCAGACAGACAATCAGAGATTCTAAAATCGTTATCCAAACCTCAGCAGCATAACCATTGAGAATATCAAACAGTCCTAATCCTACTGTTGCTACAAGGGCACCTTTTTTTGAACCAAAAATCAAAACAGCAATCACAACTAGGGCATTTCCCAAATGGACAAATTGAGGTCCAAAAGGAATACGAATAAACTGCACACTCACAATAATTAAAGCTGCATACAAACTTAGGATAACTAATTCACGTGTTTTATCACTTTTCATTTTTCTCCTCCAATAGGGCATTAAAACCACTAAATAATAAACCAATATGGTGCTCATAGCAAAGACCATATTTTAAAGGACGACCATCAGACAGTGTTGTCGAAAGAACCCTATCCATGACATCCAAGGCCAAATCACAAACCTTTAGTAAATCTAGGTTGTAAAAGTAACCAGCTGATAAGATTGCCGTTAGTAAATCGCCACTACCATAAAAATTAGATTGATAACTTTTCCTCATAAGATAAGCCGTTTCATCAATCTCTTTATCAAAATAAGCCAGCCCAATTTTGTCTGTCTCAAAAGAGATACCTGTCACAATAACTTTCTGAGGGCCAAGCTTGGTCAAATCTCTCAAAAGCTTTTCAACAGTGACTTTATCATAGGAACCTGCTTCAAGATATGGAGTATCCGTCAATAAGGCAGCTTCTGTCAGATTGGGAATGATGACATCTGCTTGTTGACAGAAATCTTTCATGGCTTCTACAAAGTTTCTATCAAAACCTTGATAGAGACGGCCATTGTCACCCATAATAGGGTCAACAAATAGAGGTATCTCTTTATCGCGAGCTAATTGACCTACAAGTTTTAGTTCTTCTTCTGACTTAAAATAACCACTCACAAGGCCATCTACTTTAAAATCCAAGTGCTCCCACTGCTTACAAAACCCTTTTAGGTCAACTGTAAGGTCCCGTACATAAATATTATTAAAGTCGCCTGTATGCGAAGATAAAAGAACCGTCGGCAAGGGAAGAACTTCAGTTTGACAGGCTGACATGATAGGGAGGCTACTAGTCAAAGCAACCTTACCTAGACCAACGAGGTCATTGGCAACAATTACTTTAGTCATCTATTTCCCTTCCCAAGTCTTTTTAAACTGTTTAACAAAGCTTGTGTGGAAATAAATGTAATAGGCCACTCCTAAACCAAGAATAGCAGCTACAAGGTCAAATGGAATCTTCATAATAGCATAAGCTGGCGTACCATAGATAAAGGCTCTTCCTAAGCCATAACCTACTAGATCAATAATAGCCCCAAGCAAGAGACCTAAAGATGCCCTAGATTTGCTCAATTCTCCTAAACGCCCTCCAACAATGAGTGCAATAGCAAGAACTTGAAGGCTGTGTGTTACTAGAGTTACCCACATAGGAAGAGGGTAAAAAAGAAAATCTCCAATAAAGGAACCTACTCCCGCAATAATAACTGCTTCTGTAGGTGGGAAAATTAAACCAACTAGGAAAATAACAATCCCGTTAAAATAGAAATGACCTCCTGGCACAGGGATAGATAAGAGACTCGAACTCAAAATAATGACAAGTGCCATGAAAAATGCAGAAATAGTTAAACGTTTTGCTGACATACCTAAAACTCCTTAGTCAATAAATATAGTATAAGTTTATGAAAATTCTGACGATTAAACAAGATAGTATTTTCATTACTGTATGGGTACAGATTTTGAGCAATAAAAAAACCACACGTTCGTGTGGTGATCAAACTTATTGAGCTTTTTTATCAAAATATTTGACAGGTGCCTTTTCAAGATTTTGTAGTGAAAGCTTGGCTGTCGCGTTTGCCTCAGTACCGTAATCAGAGAAATCAATGTTAAGATCATGATCAAAATCCGCAACGGCATAGTCAACAACGATTTCTTTAACTTCCTTAGGAGCAATCTTGGTTTTATTTGCAATCTTATCTCGGTCATCATCTTTCGAAAAGACCATTGTTGCCACCTTCACTTCTTCCTTTTCTTGTTTCACATCAAGGACTACCTTCATCAAAAGAGTGTAAGCATTCATGGTTTCTTTACTTGAGTTGCTAAGTTTATAGTGAACGCGTACAGCTTTTTGACCTTCTGGTGATTCGATTTTAGTTGCAGAAAGAACTTGTACACTAGCATCTTGTCCTGTAAATAGCATTTTGTTTTTATCGTAGGTCCAAGTAGGCTCTTTCTCGGGTGTACAAGCTGACAAACCAATAATGGTCAAGCATGCAAGAGCGAGAAGCCCTAAGATTTTCTTAAAAGTCATTCTTATAATCTCCTTAAACTTGTTTGGAAGGGGAATTTAGTTTTACCTTACAACCTTCTTATTATGTCAAAATCTAATAATCTTGTCAAATTTCTCTGGGCCTATTGCTCTGACAAGGGAAGTAAGGTAAAATAAGGAAAAATCTGTAAGGGGTCAGTTATGAGTATTTATCAAGATATTGTCGAGACCATTATCAAAGATATCCAAAATGGTACTTTAAAAAAAGGGAGTAAGCTCCCCTCTATTCGTCAACTTAGCCAGACTTATGCCTGTAGTAAGGATACAGCCCAAAGAGCACTCTTGGAACTCAAGTATCAAAACTATATTTACGCCGTACCCAAAAGTGGCTATTATGTTCTCGAAGGACGCAATGAAGTCGATAATAAGGTCCTTCTTAACCTTAACGATTACAATCAATTGGCCTACGAGGATTTTAAACTTTGTTTGGATGAAAGTTTGGCGGGTCATCAGGACTACCTCTTCAACTATTATCATGAACAAGCTGGACTCAAAGATTTGCTTGAAGCCTTAAAGAGTCGATTAATTTCTGACGATATTTATGTCAATTCGGACCAGATTGTCATAACCTCAGGAAGTCAACAGGCCCTCTATATCCTTTCACAGATGGATTTTGGTAATGGTGGCCACAAAATTCTTTTAGAACAACCTACCTATCATCGCATGAACCAGCTTGTCAACCGTCAAAATCTAGCTTACGAGACGATTAACCGTGGTTTTGATGGTTTGGATTTTGACCGCTTGGAAGAGTACTTTAAATCTGGACAGATTAAGTTCTTCTATACTATCAGTCGTTACTCCAATCCTCTCGGATTAAGCTATAATGCTAGCGAAAAAGAAAAGCTAGCCCAACTTGCCAATCAGTATAATGTTTATATCGTCGAGGATGACTATATGGGAGACTTTAGTGATAGTAAAAATCTCCCTATTCACTACTATGATACCCAAGATCAGACCATCTATATCAAATCCTTCTCCATGACCCTTTTTCCAGGTTTGCGCCTAGGTAGCCTTGTTTTACCTCCTAATCTTAAGTCTACCTTTTTGAGCCACAAGGGACTTATTGACTATGATACCAATCTCATCATGCAAAAAGCACTTTCCGTTTATCTCGAAAATGGCATGTTCCAAAAAAACATTAAGAAACTTGGCGACCTCTTTCAACAAAACATGGCTAAAAGTCAAGCAATCATTGACAAATCTAAGGTTAGCATTCCTTATCAGATTTCCCCTAGACATGTGACCTGGCAACTTCCTAAGGAGTTTTCACTTGAAAAATTCAAAGCCCACAAGCAGATTCGTTTTTTAGAATCATCCTTTATTAGACCAACTTCTGAAACTTATCTGCAGATAGGTCATGGACAGGAACTGGAATCCTTTATAAAAATTTTAAAAAAGACAAAGTGACAATTAGACATAACAAAAGCCATCAAGCGATGGCTTTTGTTTATTTAGTCTGCTCAAAGCGTAGGTGTACAATTACTTTGTCACCATAACCGTTACGCTCCAAATCTCGTTGCAAACGGTATGAAATATAATGCTCAGCAATATTGATAAAGCCTGCTTCCATGAGACGATTTTCAACCAATGACTGAATCATATTAATGGTTGGGCGTTCTACCTGAGCATCTTGAAGATCAAGCACTACTTTTTTCGTAACTTGAGCAAGGTTTTGGCGCCAAGTATCATCAAGAACATACACAGTCTGTGCTGCTTTTAAGATGGCTTGGTAAATTTTATCAGGATCAAATTCAGCAACTTGACCATTACGTTTAATAATTTGCATGGCTACCCTCTTTTCATGGCTTTTTCTTTTATTATGCAGAGAATTTACATATTTGTCAAGTGCAAATCCCTGAAAGAGCTATCCAGACTGCTTATTCCCAGAATTTAGAAATGTAAACTGGTTTACCATGTTTATCAAAGGAAAGCGTTGCAGTATAGGAATCTGACTCATGATGCCGCATATAATTAGCGATTCTCTTGTCACCGTTTATCAGGTGAATGTCATAAGTCTGCCCGTCAGAGCTTACAAAGTGAGCATTAATCCTAGCACTACTCGTTTTTGTCCCAACATGACTAATATCTATTTGTTCAACTTTTCCATCAATGGTTTTAGCTATAGGGCCTCTATAGTCTTTGTAAATAGTGAATGTAGTCAAAACATCCTCAACCAAAACATAGGTCATTCCGAAAACAAACAGATAAACTATTGGGATGGCAATGAAAGATAATTTACTTTTGCAGAACGTTTCTTTATGCCAAGTCCAAATATCCTGAGGTGACATGGTTAAAAATTTTTTAAAATATTGATGAACAAGTAACCTGTAGACTAATAATACAAATATTACTTGCCCCAAGGGATAAGCAAAACTGGGTAAGCCATCAATCAGTACATTGACTTTATCAGATTCAAAAGTATAGTGTCCCCATACCCCGTCAAAGAACTCTAAAAACAAATTATCTCCTTTTTGAAATATAGACTAGTCACTTAAAAATCCATCTTCTCAGATGGATTTTTAAACTATTAACGTACTTCTGCTTCGACCTTTTCAGTGAGAGCTTTAGTAATTTTTTCCATGTATTTGGCAACTTCTTCGTCTGTAAGGTTGTCATTTGGATTTTGGAAGGTAAGGCTATAAGCCATTGATTTCATTCCCGAACCAAGTTTTTCACCTGCATAAACGTCAAAGAGTTTAACGGCAACCAAGCGTTTCACTCCAGCAGAGTAGATAGCATCCAGAACTTCTTGATGAGTTATTTCTGCCTTGAGAAGAAGGGCAATATCACGTGATACTGCAGGGAATTTTGTGATTTCAACAAATGGTTGAGCTGGTTGCAAGGCAGCTTCTACAGCACTAAGATTAATTTCAGCCACATAAGTCTCAGGAATGCCATAGTTTTTGGCAGTTTGTGGGTGAACTTGACCAAGGAATCCAATAGTTTGACCATCAAGCACAATAGCAGCTGTACGACCTGGGTGCATGGTTGCTAGGTCTTTTGTTGGTACATAGTCAACTGAAACTTCAAGTTTATCAAAGAGTGCTTCAACAATACCTTTGGCATAGAAGAAATCAACTGGCGTTGCTTTAGTTTGGAAATCTTTTTCAGCTACAAGACCAGAAATAGCGAAGGCAAAGGTATTGATTTCATTTGGCAATTCCTCTTTTGGATTACCCTTTTGTTCAAAGACCTTACCGATTTCGTAAATAGCAACGTTACTATTCTTACGGTTAACATTGTAAGCAACAGTATCAAGCATGCCAGAAACCATATTCTGACGGAGTGCTGAACGGTCAACAGTCATTGGCCACATTAACTCAGTCAAATTACTTGGTGTCGCAGCAAATTCAACGGCTTTTTCAGGTGTTGTCAAAGCATATGAGATGATTTCAGTCAATCCAGCACCTTCAGCAATGCTACGAACCTTACGGCGAAGTGCTTGTGTTTCAGTCAATTCACCGGCCGTTCCTGCTGCTTCTGGAAGTGTCGTAGGCAATTTTTCATAGCCGTAGATACGTGCAATTTCCTCAACCAGGTCTGCTTGGATACTGATATCCCAACGACGACGTGGTACAGATACTGTGAATTTATCGGCATCACCTGTCAATCCAAAACCAAGTTTCGCAAAGACATCTTCAATATCTGCAAAAGTCAATTCTGTACCAAGGCGAACATTCACATAGTCAAGACTTGTAGAAACTTGAACTGGCTCTGTATCAACTGATCCCGCTTGAACACGGCCTGCAAGCACCGTTCCATTTGCCAATTCTTGCAACATTGCTGCAGCAAAATCAAGCGCTTCAAGGACAGTATCGTTATTGATACCTTTTTCAAAACGTGATGATGATTCTGAACGAAGGTTGAGGCGACTACTTGTCTTACGAATTGATTTACCATCAAATACAGCAGCTTCGAGAACAACATTTTTAGAATTGTTGTCAATTTCAGTTGAAGCGCCACCCATAACACCTGCTAGGGCAACTGGTTTGTCAGCAACTGTAATAACAATATCTTCAGCAGTCAATTCACGTTCTTCACCATCGAGAGTCACCAATTTTTCACCCTCACGGGCATCACGGGCAACGATTCGTGAATCTTCAAATTTGTCCAAATCAAAGGCGTGCATTGGTTGTCCAAAGTAAAGAAGAACATAGTTTGTCACATCTACCACATTGTTGATTGGACGGATACCAGCATTCATAAGAAGGTTTTGTAACCATTGTGGACTTGGTTGAACAGTAACATTCTCAACCACACGGCTAGCATAAGTAGCCACTTTATCGCTTTCGATAGCTACTGAAATCTTATCAGAAGCTGGCTTGCTGTCTTCTGTGACTGTTTTTTCTGGGAAGTGAACAGATTTACCATAGATTGCAGCAACTTCATGGGCCACACCACGCATAGAAAGAGCATCCGCACGGTTAGGTGTGATTGACAATTCGATGATTTCATCATCAAGGTCGAGATATGGGAAAACGCTATCTCCAGGTACAGCATCTTCAGGCAAAATTTGGATTCCATCTGCAAATTCCTTAGGAATAATGCTATCTGGAAGTCCAAGTTCTGCCAAAGAACAGATCATACCGAGAGATTCCATGCCTCGAATCTTCCCTTTTTTAATTTTGTAATTGTCCGCAATGCGTGCACCAGGAATGGCAACAATGACCTTGATTCCAGCAGTGACATTTGGAGCTCCACAAACAATTTGACGTGGACCTTCAGCATCTCCTGTATCTACTTGACACAAGT
>OLOB01002433.1_pt1 | contig 10829 bp, 5 predicted proteins | sample 1671911 | NCBI WGS metagenome assembly OLOB01 (sample SAMEA3136625, study PRJEB25190) | human gut metagenome | biome: human gut; feature: human-associated habitat; material: faeces | place: Austria | collected 2013
GGCGCCGCCGGGGACGGGGATGATGCCGTCGTCGTCAGGTTCGAGGCGCGACTCGGCGACGCGGGCGCGGAAGTCGTCGAGGGATGAGGCCTGATCGGCCAGCACGAGGCCGGGCACGTCGACGCTGTAGCGGCCCATCGTGACGCCAATAGCCCAGGAGATGAGTTCGCGCGCGCTGCGCTGGTAGTGCAGCCAGCGGTATTCCTCCTCGCTGCGCTCGGGCGCTCCCTTCGTGGGAGCGAAGGCGAATCGCGGGTTGTAGGTAAGAGAGACACGCGAGAGCGAGACATCAATATCGACTTCGTCCGCGAGGCCGTACACATCAGCCCAGTAGCGGTTGTTCTCCGTCTCCAGGCGTTGGGCTTCGTCGGCGCTCTCGCAGCTGCGGCGGTACCAGTCGTCAAAGGCATCCTGAAGCAAGGAGTGTCCGCCGCGCAGGTAGGGGGGGCGGGCGAAGTCCCACGAGGTCTCGCGAGCGTCCCAGTCGGAATGAAAAAGCTCAACGAGCCGTTGCGAGATATGTGGATTGCAAACTCCTACATCAAGCGCTGGGAGGTTAGAAATTTCTCCAACATTCAGACTTACAGTTGGCGATAAAATTCCAATCAACATCTCTGCGGTACTTGAATTTAAGAAGCTCAGCAGATAGTCCGTCATTTTCTTTGAATTTGAAAATAATGCTTGTCCTTTTTGATCAAACATGAACTTTTCATTAAAATAACGAAATGAAGGAGAGCCGCTGGAAATGTTTGACCAAGAAACACAAGGTCGGAAGTAAAAATCCGGATTACGAATCACGGATCGCGGCCTGAAGTCCCAGAGTTCGCTGCCGTCGCCCTCCCAGTTGATGACGTAGTCCTGGTTGCCCCACCACTTGCGGAACTCGCCACCCTTGTTGTAGGGGAACCAGCGGGCACCACTCGCCTTGGCGTCCTCGCGGTCGCGGGCGCGCATGTAGGAGCGGTCAGCGCTTACCTCAAACCATTGCCGCAGGAAGCGCTCATTGTCGGCGGTCGCTAGCCCTTGCTTCGCGGGCGCAATCTCCCCTAGCGGAGTTCCAGCTGTAAAGGCATTGAGCATCTGCTGACTCGCCCAATACACGACGGGTCGCCCCGGGATAACCGCAAGCGCAGCCACAGATGTCTCGAAACGCACCGCGTGATCGTTATTCGCAGCCGCCTCGCAGAGCAACTGGGCTTTCTCCGCTTCGTTGCGCCCACTCACTAGGCGCAGGTACGCACCGGCACGATCAGCATCACAACTCGCATTCGTTGTCGTGAATGCAGTCGTTTGGACAACCTCTCCTCCGATCGAGTCGAAAGCCCGTGTGCCAAGGTGAGCCATCGAATCGATGCTCATGGCAGACAACATCCACGAGCGGAGTTCTCGATACGAGTCCAGGAACATCCACGCGTGCATCGTGATCATGCCGATCGCGCCACGACACTGCGCCAGGGAGGCGGCACGCTCGATGAACATCGTGCATAGGTCTGTGGAACTGCGCTTGTAGTGTTTGTTCGCGAACCGCTTGAGCGGGTCCTTTGCCTTTCTCATGCCTAAATACGGCGGATTTGCGATCAAGGTCGTGTAGCGCCCGTCCTCGAGGATCTCGCACATGTCGGCGGCGCGCAGCCACTCCTCACTGTCCGCGCCTTCGAGCACCTGCTGTCTCTCCCCCGCTTCGATGCGGCGCGCGATCTCGCGGAACAGGGCAGACGCACCCTCGGGCACACGGATGAGAGAACCGTAGGTGTCGGCATGACGGAGCTGCTCGATCAGCTGGGAGATACCGAGGGACACTCCGTCCCCGGAGGCATCCGCGATCTCTGCGGGACTCAGCTCATCGAGTTTCACGGACTGAACATGAACGATCCTGGGCCCACCCCACGAGGTCTCGCCGCCTAGCTGGCTCTGGCGCTCGATACGCCCCAAGAATCCTGGATCGCGCTCGACGGCCTTCATCATGAGGGCGAAGGAGGCGAGCTGCGCCGCGCGCCCATCCACGTCCGCCCCGTGCAGGTTCTTCTCCAGGATCAGACGGGCGATCCGCCGGGTCGGGTATCCGGCCTCTTTATAGATGCGCCACAGGACATCGAAGGCGTAGGTGAGCATGTGCCCGGAGCCGCAGGCCGGGTCGATAATGCGGAAGTCCTCCGGGTTGGCGATCGCCAGACCCTGATCTTCCTGTCCCTCGGCAGGGGTCACCAGGTACTCGAATTTCTCCCGGAGCGCCGAGTCCGGGTGTGCGCGCAGCCACTGCATCCCGAGCGTATTCTCCACCAGGTAACGCACCACCCAGTGCGGGGTAAAGAGCTGCGTGACGGGAGCCAACGTGTCCTTGTCAATCTTGACACCTGAGTCGTTGATTTCCTGCTTACGAGCTGAAATGTAGAACTGATAGAGCCAGCCGATTACCTCAACGTCCATGCCTCCTGAATCGTTGGGGCCGATCGCCGCCACGATATCGGCACGCACAGACTCACCAGCCGACAGCAGGTCCGTCGGCGGAACCAGGTTCGTCCAGTCGTCCGCCTCGGGAAATACGCCCGGCATGACCTGGTGCCACGAGGTGAAATACTCGCGGAGCAGCAGGACGTATGCATCAAGGTCCTGATTATCGAAGAGCAGCTGCGCTGCCCGCGCTCGCGCGTCCTCTCCGATGTGGCGATCGAAGTCGCCCCCACGAGCGCGCTGCACGCACTCGGGCACACCCGTCACCGACCCCTCAGTCGGAGTGACGACTCCGTAATTTCCTGAAATGCCCATCGCGTCCATGTAACGCAGGGCCGTCAGGCGGTTGAACCACGAGTAGGCGACCACCTTCGCGGCACCCATCACCCGGTTACCACCGGCCTCGGCGTGCTTGCCGACAGCCTGCGTCAGGCGCGCACGGTCGGCGTCGCTCACAAGCGGATCGGCCATCTTGCGCTCGATCGCCGCCACAGACATCTCGATGAGGCGCTCGCGCGAGGCGGACGCCAGAGACTCCAACGCTGAGGTGTTCATTGCCTACTCCTTCAGGGGCGCAGCTGCTTGCCGTCATTCACGGCCGCAAGCATCTGCTCGCGAACGCGCTCGACGTACTCGTTGACCTGATCCGGCGTCGACAGGAGGCCGGTCGTCTTCGGCAGCACATCCGCCAGGCGCACAATCGTCGGCCTCGGGGCAGGCTCTGTCGCCTCGTCTGCATCCGGTCGCTCCGCAGGCGTCGCCGACGCGATCAATGCGGCGTAGAGCTCGTCCACACGCTGATCGAGCTGGCGGCCGATTTCCTCCGCATGGCCCGGCTTCGACACCGAATTCACCGCAGCACAGAGCCGCTCCATCACCGCATCAACCCGCCGCTGAGCAACCTCCGAGGCGGCCTTGAACTCAGCGGATCCGCGAATACCCGCCACGGCCTCGTCGATGCGTCGCAGTACCTTGTCGCGCTGCGCCTGCACCAGCGCGCGACGCGCCGCTTCGATACGCCGAACCAGCTGCGCGATCTCCTGCGTGCGCATGTACAGCCTACGGTCCTCCGCGAGCTTCCGGAGGTCTTCGATCGCCTGCTTGCCGTCCCCCGTGAGCTCAAAGACCGACAGGCTATCAGCCTCCGCCAACGCGTCGCGAAGCTCCTGATCATGCTCCTCCACGAACTCCTGGTAGGGCATGAGGAAGTCGTCGACGATCTCGATCAGATCGTCGAATCCGCCGCGGATCTGCGGGGCGAGCATCTCCTCTTCGGTGTGCTGCGTCGTCGTGAGCGGCGTCAGCAGGTCAAGGGCTTCGGCGACCTCGTCATCGAAGCTATACCTCTCGGACTTATACTCCTTGAGAAGCCTTACCCATTCGGCTGCCTTGACCTCAACCGCACGAACGCGCGAGGGACCATCCTGCGGGGACTCACCGGGGACAAACTGGCCGACAAAACGCTGGAAATCCGCGAGCGCTGCACGATCCAGGTGCTTCTTTTTCTGCAGCAGCACGCGCCCCTGACGGTTCACGTCGCGCAGGGCACCCTCCAGCTCCGTGCGAGCGAGAGGCCTGTCGTTCTCGAGGGCCTCGAGCAGCTCCAGTCGAAGGGCCGTCGCTACGATAGCCAGAACCGCGTTCTTGTCCCAGCCGAAGGGCGGCTGACCGTAATACTCGATCGCGTTCTTCACGAACACGTTTTGGCCGTTGAGCACGCGCGCCTGCGCCACCCACTGGGCGCACTCGCTCGCCAGACGCTGCGCGATATCCACGCCCGGGTCGACGTCCAACGTCGCGTCCTCCTGATCGCGCAGGAAGGACGCGATCTGCCCATCCTTGAGGCCCGCTAGCGGCTTCGCATCCTCGATACGGGGATAGACTTTCTGGGCAAGACGAGTCAAACCTAGCTCAATCACGTCCTCCGGTGTCTTCGCCGTCCCCGTCTTCACTTCCTCACCGGCAACAAACAATAACGCCCGCATAAGCGCATCCTTCACGGCCTCGCCGATCACTCGACGACGCTGCTCATTGTCTTCCTTATGCGTCATGATGATTCGCTTACGCAGGCCCGATGCGGCACCCGCCTGGCGCTTCACGTACTCCTCCGTCTGGCAGAAGACTCGCACATCCTCAAGGATCTCGGAGCTGATATCCAGCCCCAACGAAAGGGTGTCATGGCGATAGGCACTCTCGTTACGAATACCCGCCTCGTCCAGGGAGGACTGCGGCGTGGACACCGAGATTACCAGCGGCTCGGCCTGTTCGCGGCGCCCATCGACGAACAGGGACACGCCCATGCGTCGGTTCGTTCCGGGGTAGACAAAGCTCGTCGCGGAGGTACCGACATGCTTGCGGATGTCCGTGCGGAGCAGATCCGCAACTTCCCTGGACTCCACGGTGATCTGACGAATCTCTCGACGGACTTCCTTTTCTTCGTTCGTCATGTACGCGTAGGTTCCATCCGCCTGACGCTGCACATACACCTGATCCGACAGGATGCGAAGCGCACGCTCAACACGCGTCTCGAGATCAGACGCATCCTGATCCAGGGACCGGCGCAGCAGGACCGCAATATTGCGCGGATACGCCTGGAAGGAATCGACGTAGCGAACGAGCAGGAGCACCTTCAGCACGCTCATCGTGAAGGAGTCGCGCGTGCGCGAATCCTGTGCGGCACGCCCGATATTGTCCTTCACGTCAGACTTGAGCATCGCCGCGATGCCGTCGTAGAAGCGATCGAACGACGCGACCGTGCCCAGCTCGTCATCCGTCAGCTCCTGCGCGATCTGCTGACACACGCCCAGCAGCGAACGCGCGCCGACCGACGCGTGACGGCCCGTAAACAGGTCGTTATCCGATAGGCCTCGCATCGCCTGTGTGAACATCTCGAACTGGTAGTCCACAAACGGGTACTTGGCGACGAAGCTATCCCTTGTCAAGTAGTTGTCGTACTTCTTCGTCCCCTCCGGAAAACGGAACATTGACGGGAAGCCCGCGCCCAGACGCTGCCACAGCGTGTCCAGCTCTTCCGCCCCCTGCTCGCTCTTCGTCAGGAGGCGGCGGGCGATCACGTCCGCGACCTCCTCCGTCGATAGACTCACCTTGATCGCGAAGCGCCCCTGAATCTTCGTGAAGTCAGTGCTGCGACGCTCGTTCATCTGCGCCGTAATACCACTCAGTTCCTCCTGTGAGGTCACGAATACCCATGCACGACCGGTGCAATGCGTTGCCAGCTGCTCCGTAATGGTCTGCAGGTTCAGCATCAGCTGCGAGTCGTCGCCGATAAACTGGCCGACCTCGTCGACGAAGAAGGCGATGCGCTGGTGAGGCTCCTGGCGATCCAGCCATGAGGCCACGTCCTGCGCGAAGGCCTCGGCCGACAGATTCATCTGCTCCCGATAGCTGCGGAAGGGCTGATCCACCTGGTGCCCAAGGCGGGACAGGGCCTTCGAGACAACTGCCTCTGAGAAGACCGTATTGACACGTCCGACCTCCCAGGACTGTCCAGTCTCCTCATAGTAGGCCTCGCGGAAACGCTCCAGCTCTCCCCGATCCTCCAAGTCACGTTCGAGCGCACCAACTCCCAGATCCTTCGAGTACAGGCGGCGCGCCTCAAAGTAGGCCTTGTAGAAGACCTCCATCATCGCCACGCCACGTTCACGCGGCGCCTTATTGTCTTTCGCATCGATATTGAAGAGCACCGCGCGTGTCGGCGTATGCAGGCTCCTCTTGAGATCCGCGATAAGTGTCTCGTCGCCTGCTACCTTCTGCTCGAAGGCTCGTTCGACATCTTCGCGGGTCACCGGCTGACTCCCCGCCTGCTCACCGAGCAGGTAGGACAGCATCTTCAGCAGGTGCGACTTACCCGAACCGAAGAAACCCGCGATCCACACGCCGTTCGACGGAGCATCGACCTGGTTCCACGCATCGACAATCCGCGACAGACCGCTGCGGATCTCGCTGGTCATGACGTATTCGTCGACCTCGGAAGCAACCTTCGAGACGTCATCAGCCTTGATGACACCGTCGATCGACCGGAAAATATCCTTCGCGTACAGACCCTTCATGTCCATGCGTCACACCTTTGTCTTTCAGTTCGCCGAGGGTTCTAGAGTAAGCGAGCCGTCCACCAAATCAAAAGCCCGGTAGTAGTTGTCCGGGGAGATTTGATCGAAGAGGACGAGCGCCGAATGAGTGGACGGCGACTGGTGGTACGACCCCGGGAAGGTCACAACCAGCGGCGCGCTCCCCAGCAGGGGCTGCAGGCAGTTCAGCAGCAAATGCGTGCGCACAAGCGGAAACAGGTGGTGCACCCCGGAGAGCAGGACGGCATCAACGCTGTCCTCTCCCCCGGCCTCGTCCACGGCCTCCTTAATGGCGGGCGCGAGCAAATCCTCGACGTCGATTACCTTGCTCAGCGCATCCCGGAAAGTCTCCGGAGGCAACGTCTTTTCCATCGCCAGCATTTGCTCGAAAAAAGGAGATCCCTTCCAGATGCCCACCGCGAGCGCAAACACGTCGACATCGGCCAGGCGGTAGCGCTCCTCGCGCAGGCTGCGACGCAGCCGCGAGAGCTCATCGTCGACAGTCGGCTCCCACTCAGGCTTGTAGCGCAGGACGAAGAAAGGGACCTCGTTGTTCAGGCCCTCCATCTTCTTGAAGCGCTCCGACGTAAGTACCCGGAAGGCGCAATCAAAGGTCTCCCTGAGCGAATCCAGATACGCCCCACGCTTCGACACCGACCGTACCTTCCTCTCGCGCAGCACCCCTTACCGGGCTTCTCATACCGTACCGCAGGCCGCCCACAATTCGAGCCTAATCATGGCTCCTACGTCACAATTTCCCGAATAACTGTCAGCCAAGGACATCAAACTGGAACTGCGCGACCGGGAACGACTCCCGCATCGGCCAGCCCCAGGGTTGGGGAGCTGCGTTCACCAAGCGGGCAACCCCCACGGGGACCACAACCGGTAAAGCAGCCCCGGCCTCGTCGATGAAACCCACATCGCGCATGCAGCGCAGAAACACCGAGCGTACTTTCTCGCCACTCTTCACCGTTAGAGTCGACATCGCGGGATCCACCCTGCGCTGGCGCTCCACGAAGTCATCGATGTCCGACGCTGTCAACGGAGCCTCATCGACGACCAGGCGCGGCCACGCAACCTCGCGCGCGCAGGCCGCAAACACGTAGGACTCCGTCACGAGAGCCAGCCACATGACAAGCTCCCAACCATACTCGCGACTGGCAACAAATCGGAGAGCATCATCCTCCAGGAACGACAGGTGCTTCGTCGTCGCGCTCGCCAAGCGTCGCCGTGTCGACTCCGAGCCCGCGACCACCAGGTTCTGCTCGAACAACACGTCGCTCGCCTCACGTGCGCTCATGCCGGCGGCCATCAGCTCGGCCGCCTCGAACGTTCCTGCGTTCGTCGCGCCGCCCACCGTGATAGTCGAGGCCAGTCTGCGATCCGACACGACGCCACCTCTCACGGTCTACCTCAATAAACGCGGCGGTATCCCCGCCAGGAACCTCACTATCATTGCACACGGTTGTCCCCGCGCGGACAGCCGCGCGGGGACAACACCATGATCGTTGCTGACACTAGCTGAGCCAGGTTGGCTGAACATGGCGGAAAAGAACGACACACACGACTGGCACGCACGCAAGCAGCAGGACACCCAGGATGTAGCGCCAGCCCGGAACGGGAAGATGGTCGATAAGCCAGGCGCTGACGCGACCCGCACGGTGCGCGGCTACTCGCCGCTCACAAAACTCCCGAATCATCATCCCAAGGACAGAAAAGCAGAGCACCGCTGTCGCGAGCATCGCCACAAATACCACCGAAACATAGCGGAAGGCGTTCTCAGCACTGAGCAAATCGAAGGCATCAACGAACGGTACCAGTTTCTCGTCTCCTGCAGCTTCAGACAGCATCCGACTAAGATCCGGCATAGACAGTCCAGATTTTTCCGTAGACAAGGTGAAGCACGACCAGTAGGTCACATAAGTAGACGTCACCGCGAAAGTGCTCGCAACGATGGAGGAGCCCAGAGTCTTCGACAGGTGCCTACACCGCAGGGACAGCCCTGCGGTCAGCAATGACGTCGTCATCAGAAACACAGAAGTGATCACGAGGAAACTCAACAGAGTCTCGTAGTACCTCAAAAGGAAAATCGCGATGACAACAAAGGCAACAAAGCCAAGCCCCAGGTACAGCCAAATGTCCCCATCACTGTCGGCCCTTCTTGAGCCACTCTCGCCGGCGACAGTCACGTGTGTCGAGTTGTCGTCACCAATATGCGTATAGTTTCGATTGCCGGCAACCATGGCGACATCACCATTCGCAGCCATCACCTGTTGGGTCACGGCGCCGCCTCCAGGTGACTCGGCAGGTTCCAAAGCCATCGAGCCATCCGGTATGAGTCTCGTCAGAATGATCCCGGAGAGAACACCGGACACAACACCAATCACAAGTTCAACAATCCAAGACACGATATTTCCCTTCACATCGATCACGGTCTTCATCGACAGCGTCTGACTGTCAGGCAGAGAGTATGCGTAGCCGTATACATCTGCGTACATGCGTCAAACCCCAGACTTGTACTCGCTGCTCAGCGAGAAGATGTCCACAACCAAAATCAGGGATTCCGCTTCCCTCCGCACATTTGTGCGTTTTCGGGAGTTTGGGTGGGAGGATTTGCGTGATGGTTGCGCAGCATTCTTAGTGTTTCGTGCTGGTTCTGCGCGTACCCTGAAACAGAAGGGCGCGCCTCCAACGACGGGGGCACGCCGCAGGGCACCTCACCGTGGAGGAGTACAACGCCATGACGGTTCCACCATTATTCGACCACCTCGATACCGAGGATGAGGATCAGCGAGGACACGACATATCCTCTCCGCACGAAGCAAGGCTTGAGGCCGACTGTGGACCAGGGGTTGATGACGACGCGCGCGCCGTGGGGGCCCATCCCCGACTGTGGGCGTGGCTGCACGTCGAGCCGTTCTATTGGACGATGCGCGTGGTCTACGTGTGCCTCGCCGCAGGAGCCGTCTTCGCCGTCTATATCAACGGCGTTGCCGAAGGCTGGTGGCACGCCTGGGGTGAGAAGCCAAGCGTCGCAGCCACGGCCCCCGCCACCCAGCCCACGCCTGCGCCATCACTGTCGAGCGAGGCCGCGATGTCGGGCGGCTACCAGATCGGACCCGACGGCATCCTCGTACGCCCCGCCCGATACGCCGCAGACACCTACACCAAACCTGAACTCCCCGAAGAGGCCAAGGAAAACACCGAACGCGGAGCAGAACTCGCAGCAGAGTACGTCGTCGAGACACTCACATACGCGTGGAATACCGGTGATACTCAGCCCTTCGCGGATATTACTGAGGCCGGAGTTAAGTTCCATGATTCAACTATCGATAGCGTCAATACGGTTTATAGAAATGGTTGGGTCTATGGTAATACATCGTCCATTACAGGCATCCTATCTGTTGAACCAATTACAGATTCAAAATGGGGTGCGCAACCCGATAGCATAGGCGTCATCTTCAAGGTTGCAACTACCAACGGAACAGCATGCATGGGACAACGAATTGTTGTCAGCGACTCCCCATTTGATGTGCGAGTAGTTCTATTTATGACATGGAAAGAAGGACGCTGGATTGCCACCGAGGGGAGCATTTCGAACTATGAAGAAAAATAGAGTGTCGAATATTGGCATAACGATCCTCACAGCAACAAGCCTATATGCTATTGTTCCTGCCACATTTGCCAACGATATCTCGTCCCCGACTCCGAGTTCGTGCTCCGGTAGTGAAAGTTCGCAATTTGGAATGTGCAGTACAGGACAGCAAGATGCTGCAGAAGCATACGCAAACAATCATCAACCAGCGCAAACTCCGGGACATCAGCAGTCATCCAATAGCTCATCAGCCGTCAGTGATCAACGGGCGCTGTATACCGCCGAATTATCGATTCCTGATGAAGCCAAGCGTTACTGGGATTGGGCAAAGTGCGCGTCAGTTTCGATCGGAACAGCACCCAACGACGCACGAGTATCCGACGAAGACTGTACCCTCCCACCCGAACTCGCCATGGCAGGGTTTACCCGTGACTCCGAGACTGTGCCCACGACTCGCGAGATTCTGCTGGCCGCAGCCACACTCATCCACGCTGACGGCGCCGGCTTACGTAAGCGCCCCACGAGGACGTCATACACGAACAAGTACGTCCCCACACTCGTCTCGGTCACCAACCCGACCCAGACTCACGTCATCAACCTGTTGGGACACGACATCACCATCACGCTGAAAGCCACCAATTACGAATGGGACTGGGGCGACGGCACCCCACACACCATCACCGCCTACCAAGGAA
>OLOB01002446.1_pt1 | contig 10774 bp, 7 predicted proteins | sample 1671911 | NCBI WGS metagenome assembly OLOB01 (sample SAMEA3136625, study PRJEB25190) | human gut metagenome | biome: human gut; feature: human-associated habitat; material: faeces | place: Austria | collected 2013
AAAAGGCTCGCCTACGCATCCGGGGATAAATCCCGCATAAAAGGTAAAATCTATGGCAAATACCCAACCACCCAGGAATCCCAACTTAAAAAGCAACGTCCGCATCCGCACCATCATTGCGGTGGCGGCGTTCACGCTGGGGGCATTTGGCCTGCTCATCTACCAGCTGTACGCCCTGCAGCTGCGCGATGCCGAACACTACCGCACCGAGGCCGTGACCCAGCAGCTCCAGGACACCGAGTTGCCCGCCACCCGCGGCAACATTTACAGTGCCAACGGCAAGCTGCTGGCCAAAAGCAACACCGTGTGGAACATCATCGCTGACCCGGCCCAATCCGAGAAGAACGGCGCCACGGAAACCGAGATCCGCACCGGCGCCGAGCATATCGCCGAGCTGCTGAACGACGGCACTTCCGCCGATGACATCTACGCCAAACTGACCGCCCGCAACAAGAATGGCGAGCTGTACCAGTACCGTGTGGTGGCCCAGAACGTGGAAAAACCGGTGGCCGACGCCATCATCGAATACTCCAAATCCTACCGCACCGCGCCGGAAAAGGAAGGGGAGACCGGCTACCGCATCGCCGTCCTCTCCACCGAGCAGTCCACCACCCGCAGCTACCCCTACGGTGCGTTTGCGTCGTCGGTCATCGGCTTCTGCAACAACGATGAAAATGGCAAGCTCGTCGGCGCTTACGGCCTGGAGAAATCCTACGAGGAAGATCTGGCCGGTACGCCGGGCCGCAGCATCGCTGAGACCAACGTCAACGGCGAAATTCTGGCCAACACCGAGGCCGACGTCCACGACGCCATCGACGGCAACAACCTGAACCTGACGCTGGACGAAAATGTGCAGGCCATCGTGGAAGAATATCTGGCCGAAGCCATGGATACCTTCTCCGTCCACGGCCGCGGCAGCGCTATCGTGATGAACGTCAAGACCGGCGCGATCCTGGCCATGGCCTCGCTGGAGCAGTTCGACCCCAACGACCCCATGACCGTCTACGATGACAAGATGCAGACCATCCTGGACAAGACTGACGCCCTGACCGCCGACGACATCGATTGGCTGGAGGGCCGCCTGGGTGAGAAGAACGTGGCCGGCATCATCGCGGATGGCGTTATCAGCCAGGAAACCACCGAGGATGAAAATGGCAATACCATTTCCAGCGAATACACCCAGCTGCAAGGTATGCTGCGCGAAGCCCAGTGGAAGAATAAGAACATCACCGAGCTGTACATGCCCGGCTCGATCTTTAAGCTTATCACCGCATCGGCAGGTCTGGATTCCGGCATCATGAACATGAACCAGACCTTCTACTGCAACGGTGAGCTGACCGTCAACCAGGGCAGCGAGCTGTGGGAGCACACCTACCACTGCGCCAACGGCGAGGTGCATACCCTGCAAAACATGGCCCAGGCGCTGGATAACAGCTGCAACCTCTGGTTTATCCAGGCGGCGCAGACCTTGCAGCCTACCGTGTTTTACGATTATATCCGGGCCTTCGGTTTTACCCAGCCCACCGGTGTTGACCTGCCCAGCGAGACCCGCTGGACCAGCGTGTACAACGCCCAGCAGATGGCCGAGGTCGACACCAACCTGTACACCGCCGCTTTCGGCCAGAACGAGGCCATCACCCCCATGCAGATGGCTACCGCCATTGCGGCCATCGCCAACGGCGGCTACCTGGTCACCCCGTATATCGTGGATTCCATCACCGACGATGCGGGCAACATCATCAGCCAGACCGACACCAGCGTCCGCCGTCAGGTCATCTCCGAGGAAGTCAGCCAGGAGATCCTCTCGATGATGGAGAACAACGTTGACCCCAACGGCACCCTGAGCATCCGCCACTCCTGCAAGAACGCCTACGTGGCAGGCTACCGCATCGGCGGCAAGTCCGGCACTGCCGAACGTACCGACCGCCACCTGCGCGGCGACGGCGACTACTACAAGGCCATGAGCTTTTCCGCCGTGCTGCCCATCAACGACCCCGAGATCGAGGTGTTCGTCCTGCTGGATGACCCCCGCTGGATCCATGATTATGCCAGCCAGGTCGTGGCCCCTGTTGTAGGCAACATCATCAGCGAAGTTGCGCCCTACCTGGGCATCGAGCAGGATGCCAACTACAACCCCACCGGCAACGTGACCGTGCAGACCTGCCTGGACTACACCTGGACCAACGCCCAGGTCACCCTGAACCAGCTGGGCCTGCAGCATAAGCTGATCGGCTCCAACGGCAACATTGTGTACCAGTACCCTGTGGGCGGCAGCTCGGTGCCCGTTGGTTCCACCATCTACCTGTACACCAACACCGACCAGGACGCCATGACCACCGTGCCTGACGTGACCGGCAAGAGCGGCAGTTTTGCATCCCAAATGCTGAAAGCCTCCAACCTCAACGTCCAGTTCGAGGGCGACAGCTCCGGCCGGGTAGTATCCCAAAGCACAGCCGCAGAGACCAGCGCCGCCTACGGCACCATCGTGACCCTGACGATGGAATCGGACGGCAGCGATACCGCCGATACGACGGACACCACCGATACCCAGGTTGAGGAAACTACGGAAGAAGCAGTAGAAGAAAATACAGAGCAATAAACGGCCCAAAGGCCCCCTCTGGGAGGCTTTCCGCCTGACATACTACTCGCATATCCATAGAATAAGGAGGCAATCCCATGCAAACCATTCCTGCCAACGAACTGCTGGCTGGCCTGACTTTGGCCGAGCCGGCGGACATCCACGCTGTTGTTACCGACAGCCGCAAGGTCGAGCCCGGCTGCGTGTTCGTCTGCTTCCCCGGTGAGCGCGTCGACGGCCATACCTTCGCCGCCGGTGCTTACCGGAACGGCGCCGCCTGTATCATCGCCAACCACCCCGTGGACGGCGTGCCCGAGGACCGCACTGTCATCGTGCCGGACAGCGCCCGCGCCATGATCCGCATGGCCTCCAACTACCGCATGCTGTTCAGCCCCAAGATGATCGGCGTTACCGGCAGTGTGGGAAAGACCACCACCAAAGAGTTCTGCTACGCCGTCCTCTCCGCCTTTGGCAAAACCCTCAAGACTGAGGGCAGCCAGAACAACGACATCGGTGTGCCCAACACCCTGTTCCGCCTGGATAACGACACCCGGTACGCCGTGGTGGAGATGGGCATGGACCACCTGGGTGAGATCGAGCGGCTGGCCCGCTGCGCCCGCCCCTCCGCCGGCATCATCACGATGATCGGCGTGTCCCACCTGGAAAATCTCGGCACCCGCGAGAATATACTGAAAGCAAAAATGGAGATCTGCGCAGGCCTGCCTGACGGCGCGCCCCTGGCCCTGAACGCCGACAACGACCTGCTGCCTACCGCCAGCGTACCCGCCCGCCTGCGCCCTGTATGGTTCGGCATCGAGAGCGAGACCGCCGATGTACGCGCCGCGGATATCCACACCGGCACCGATGGCACGACCTTTACGCTGGTGGATAAGGCCTACGGCAGCTTTGCCGTGTCCATCCCCACCGCGGGCCTGCATACCGTGTACGACGCCTTGGCCGCCTACGCCGCCGCCACCCGCCTGGGGCTGGACCCCGCCCGGTGCGCCGCCGCGCTTTCCCGCTACCAGGCCACCGGCATGCGCCAGCATATCGTGGAGAAGGGCGGCATCACCTTTATCGAGGATTGCTACAACGCCAGCCCGGACAGCATGAAAGCTGCCCTCTCGGTGCTGAAAGCCCTGCCCAACGCGCGCAAGATCGCCCTGCTGGGCGACATGCTGGAACTGGGCGACGCCTGCGAGAGCGGCCACCGCGCAACAGGGGAGTGGGCCGCCGATGCGGGTGTGTCCCTGCTGATCGCCTACGGCCCCAACAGCGCAGCCATGGCCGAAGCCGCTAAAAACCGTGGTATTGCAACTGTGCATTGCCAAACGGCCGCAGAAGTGTTACAATACTTGCAGCAGTCTGTCCGCCCCGGCGATGCAGTGCTGGCCAAACCCAGCCATGCCATGAAACTGGATGAGATCCTGGCGGACTTTTACGCTGCTTTGCCGCAGGCGTAACGCACAGCCCCGTGCAGCCGCGCCTACGTTTTACTTGAGGAATATGGAGGAATGACTGCATGGAGCCTACTGTCTCCGCAATTTTAGCCGCCGGTGCCGTTGGTGGCTTTGCCGTTACGGCTATCACCTGCTGGCTGTTGATCCCGGCTTTGCACCGCCTGCACTTTGGCCAGACCATCCGCGAGGAAGGCCCGACTTGGCACAACAAGAAAAACGGCACCCCCACCATGGGCGGCCTTGGGTTTATCTTTGGCATCTTGCTCACCATCGGCGTCGTGTACGGGGTGTTCCACAGCTCTGCGCCGGAGGTGCTTGGCCCCCAGCAGATGGCTGCCGGCATGCTGGTGCTGTTTCTGGCCTTCGGCAACGGCCTGATCGGCTTCCTCGATGACTTCATCAAGGTCATCAAGCACCGCAATCTGGGGCTTACTGCCTGGCAGAAGATCGTTTTGCAGGTCGCTGTCACCGTCGGGTTTATGATCGGCTTACACAGCCTGGGCCTGCTCTCCACCAGCGTCATGTTCCCGGTAGCGGGTATGGTCGATCTGGGGCTGGCTTACTATCCCATCGCGTTCTTCGGCATTATCTTCCTGGTCAATGCTGTTAACCTGACCGACGGCCTGGACGGCCTGTGCACCGGCGTGACCTTTGTGTCCATGCTGGTCTACCTGCTGGCAGGCAGCCTGCTGGGCTTTGTACATGTTTCGCTGCTGGCGGCCACCACCGCCGGCGCCTGCGTGGGCTTTCTGCTGTGGAACTTCTACCCGGCCAAAGTCTTTATGGGCGATACCGGCAGCATGTTCTTTGGCGGCATGGTCACGGCGCTGGCTTTTGTGATGGACCGCCCGGAGCTGGTGCTCTTCTTCGGCATCGTTTATATCTGGGACGCTATGACTGTGGTCATCCAGCGCATCTACTTCAAGGCCACCCACGGCAAGCGCATCTTTAAAATGACCCCCATCCACCACGCCTTTGAGCTGCGCGGCTGGAAAGAGGTCAAGATCGACGGCTTCTTCGCCCTCATCGCCGCCATCGGCGTGGCGATGGGCATTTTCTACATCTGCATCGCATAATCAACCATAAGCAACCATAAGCAACAAGGAGGCTTGCACCCATTGGTTACGCATCTGTATGGCATTTTGGGTGTGATCCTTGACCGCACCTTTGGTAATATCATCCGCATGCTGCGGGTCATCCGCCTGCCCAAAGAGGAACGGGGCCATCTGTCCTGGACCTTTGTGGGCACGCTGGCCGTCATATTGGCCTACGGGCTGATCATGATGTTCTCGGCCAGCTATTCCAGCGGCTACACCAACCATGGCGGCAACATCTACTACTTCATCAAGCCCCAGGCCATCGTGGCCGCGGTGGGCTTTGTCGTCATGCTGGGCGTGTCGCTTATCAACTACCGTGCGCTGCGGTATATGTTCTGGACATTTTACGTCATCACGCTGGCGCTGCTGGTGCTGGCGCTGTTCATGCCCAGTGACAATAACGGCTGCTACCGCTGGGTCTACCTGCCGGGCGGCATGTCCCTGCAGCCCTCGGAGCTGGCCAAGTTTGCCGTCATTTTGGGCACGGCGGATATTTTGGACCATCACCAGCGGGAGATCAAAAGCCTGTTCCAGTGTGTTTTCAAGCCCGCCTGCCTGCTGATCCCCATTCTGGTTTTGCTGAAGCTGGAACCCCACAACTCGGCCATGCTGCTGATGGCTATGATCTTTGCCACCATGCTGGTGTGCGCCGGGGCAGGCGGCGTAAAGCTGTGGGCTGTTGCTGTCCCGGCCGGTGCGGCTGTCCTGGCGTATTTTATCAAGTCTCTGGCCTCCGGCGACGGTTATGCGTCGGAGCGTCTGGGCGGCGTCTGGGGCCTGACCCCCACCGATACCGCCGGTATGCTGTGGCAGACCCGCCAGAGCATCTACGCCATCTCCACCGGCGGTCTGTTCGGCGTGGGCATCGGCAACAGCGTGCAAAAGCACCAGTGGCTGCCCTACGCCGAAAACGACTTTATCTTTGCCGTCGTGTGCGAGGAACTGGGCTTTATCGGCGCCATCGCATTGATCGTGCTGTTCGGTGCCCTCATTGTGCAGGGCATTGCCATCGCCCTCAACGCACCGGATTTCTTCGGCTCGCTGCTGGGCATCGGCATCATGGCGCAGGTCGCCTGGCAGGTGTTCTGCCATATCGGCGTGGCCACAGCGCTGCTGCCCAACACCGGCATCAGTTTGCCGTTCTTCTCCTACGGCGGCACCAGCTTGCTGATTTTGCTGGGTGAAATGGGCATCATGCTAAGCATATCCCGCGCCGGAAACGGCCGCCGTGAGGCCCGCCGCCAGCGGGAACAGGAGGAAATGGAAAACCGCCTGCGCCAGAAAAGCACCTACCGCCGCCGCAGAGTTTGACGGCAGAAATCTATAAGGCAACGCCGCAGGCCCCCAAAGGGGTGCGGCGGTCTGCCTGAAAAAGGGGAGTTAGTATGCGTGTTCTGATTGCTGCCGGCGGTACAGCCGGTCATATCAACCCGGCGCTGGCCATTGCCGGTGCCCTGAAAGCCGCCGAGCCGACCGCCGAGATCCACTTTGCCGGCCGCCGCGAGGGCATGGAGTACGGCCTTGTCACGAAGGCCGGGTATCCCTTCCATCACATCGAGATCAACGGCTTTCAGCGCCGCCTGAACGCCGAGAACATCGTGCGCAACGTCATTGCCCTGTGGCATCTGGCGCTGTCCGGTCCCCGCACCCAGAAGATCCTGAACGAGGTCAAGCCTGACCTGGTCATCGGCTGCGGCGGTTACGTCAGCGGCCCCGTCATTCGCGCCGCGCAGAAGCTCGGCATTCCCACCGTCATCCACGAGCAGAATGCCTATCCCGGCATGACGACTAAAGCGCTTGCAAAGCACGCGGAGTGCGTCATGCTCGCCGTGGAGGACGCGAAAAAGTATCTCGACCGCAAAGATAACTGCGTCTTTACCGGCAACCCCGTGCGCGTTTCCGTTTTGCAGGCCGAGCGCGAAGCCGCCCGCAAGGCGCTGAATCTCGACGATCGCCCGCTTGTGCTGTCGTTCGGCGGCAGCCTCGGCGCAGCGGCGCTCAATAAAGCCGCGGCATACATGCTCGGTGAAAGTGCCAAAGAGAAGAAATATCAGCACATCCACGGCTACGGCCAGCACGATGAAAAATTCCTCGACGAAGTGCACGCAGCGGGTGTAAAGGAAGAAGAAAATCCGCAGATTCGCATGCTCGAGTACATAGACAACATGCCGGAGTGCCTCGCCGCCGCCGACCTCGTCATCGGTCGTGCCGGCGCCATCACCTTAACGGAGATCGAAGCCACGGGCAAGTGCTCCATTTTGATTCCGTCCCCGAACGTTGCCGAAAATCACCAGTTCCATAACGCCGTGGCGCTCGTGAACCGCGATGCCGCCGTGATGATCGAAGAAAAAGACCTCACCGGTGAAAAGCTGTGGGAAACGGTGAACACCATCCTGTCCGAGCCGGGCCGCGCCGAAGAGATCGGCAAAAACGCGAAAGCCATGGCCGTGCTGGACGCAAATGACCGCATTTACAACATCATTTGCGAAAAAGCAAAAAAGTAAACCGTAAAACGCATTTCAGGCGGACATACCCCAAAATTTTTCCGCTGCATACTATGACCGTATCCAAAGGCGCGCTTTCTGCCGCCTTACAGAATACGGGGTGTGTATATGGAAGAATATGAACTGGAACATACGGGCTGTGCCCGGCAGGAAGCGGTTTTGGTGCGCGGCGGCAATCGCCTTTGCGGCGAGCTCACCGTGCAGGGCGCGAAAAACAGCACGCTGCCGCTGCTTGCGGCGGCACTCCTCTGTGAGGGCGAAACGGTACTGCACAACTGCCCCGCGCTGTCCGATGTGCACACGGCAGTCACCATTTTGCGGCGGCTCGGATGCCGCTGTACCCACACGGGCGATACCTTAACGGTCTGCGCGGACGGCATGACCCGCTGCGATATTCCCCACAGCCTCATGCGGGAGATGCGCTCGTCTATCGTATTTTTGGGCGCGATCCTGTCCCGCTGCGGCGAAGCAAGATTGTCGTTTCCCGGCGGGTGCGAGCTCGGCCCAAGGCCCATCGATCTGCATTTGGAGGCGCTGCGCAAGCTCGGCGCAGAAATTCGCGAAGAGCACGGCTGCCTGTTGTGCACCGCGCCCGGCGGGTTGCGCGGCGGGTTCGTCTCGCTTGCGTTCCCAAGCGTCGGCGCAACGGAAAACCTGCTGCTCGCCGCTGCCCGCGCCAAGGGCACAACGGTGCTCACAAACGCCGCGCGTGAGCCGGAGATTGAAGATCTCGCCGGGTACTTAAACCGCTGCGGCGCACACATTCACGGCGCGGGCGAAAGCTGCATTGTCATCGAAGGCGTGCCGCACCTTTACGGCAGCACATACACCGTCATGCCGGACCGCATTGCCGCCGCAACATACATGGCCGCGGCCGCCGTCACGGGCGGTACGATGCTTCTGCGTGATGTCAACAGCGAGCACCTTTTGCCGGTTTTGTCGGCGTTTGAAAGCACCGGCTGCGCCGTGATGCAGTCCGGCAGCGAATTATTATTGCGCGCACCGCAGAGATTAAAACCCGTGCGTCACGTGCGCACCATGCCGTACCCCGGCTTTCCTACGGATGCTCAGGCGCCCGTCATGACCATGGCGGCGGTGGGGGACGGCACCAGTATTTTTGTAGAGAATATTTTTGAAAGCCGCTATAAGCATGCCGGTGAGCTCAACCGGCTCGGTGCGAAGATCAAGTTAGAGGGCAAGGTGGCTGTCATAGAGGGCGTGCCGCAGCTTTCCGGTGCGCCGGTCTCGGCAGAGGATTTGCGCGGCGGCGCGGCGCTTGTCATCGCAGGCCTTGCGGCGCAGGGCGAAACACAGGTGATGCACCCGCAGTACATCGACCGCGGCTATGCGCACTTTGAAGAGAATTTAAGGGCGCTCGGCGCAGACGTATACCGAATATAGAGCGAAAAGTAAGAGATAAAACGTGAAAAACGGAGGCTGAACATGGCGCGTACTCCACGCAGCGCAGCGGAAAAGCTCGCAATGAGAAAGAAAAAAAGCAGGGCGCTGCTCCTGTTCAATATAATCGCATTCAGCGTCGTCGTCATCGGCGCGGTCCTTTTGTGCATCTTCGTGTTTTTCAAGGTGGGCAACGTCACATTCACGTCAGATGCCGGCTACGATGAAGCCGATATCCGCCGCGTGTGCGGCATCAACGAGGGCGATAACCTCGTGCTGCTGGAAACGGAAAGCCGCGAAAAAGCGCTTGAGCACCGTTTCCCGTACATTGAAAACGCAAAGATTGTAAAACATATCCCTTCCACCATTGAAATTGAAATTACCCCCGCCGAAACGGCGTTTTCCGTCGCGTGCGACGCGGGTTATCTCTATGTAAGTGCTTCCGGCAAGGTGCTGGAGATCGCTTCACAGCCGTGCGAGGGCACGACTGTGGTGCTCGGGGCAAATCCCACGAACACAAAGCCCAGCGAAACGATCACGTTCGGCGATGATTCCGTCAAAGAAGTCTATAACGCCATCGCGGAGCAGATGACGAAAAACGAGACGCAGAACGTCACGGAGATCAACATGACGAACCCCTACGACCTTACGCTGACGTATGATAACCGCATCACGTTCCGTTTCGGCAACATGAACGGCATGTCCTACAAAATGGCGTTTGGCCTCGAGATGCTGCGTCAAATGGAAACGAGCGGCGAGATCACCGAGGAGACCGTCGGCTCCATCGATCTTTCCGTTGTGCCGGAGAAAAATAAGGCGTTTTACGAGGAAGACCGCACCGCAGCCTCCGCCACGCCCGCACCCGGTGATGCCGCAGGCCGCACGGACGGCTCAGACAGCACCGCAAACGGCGACGGGGAGAACGGCGATACTGCCAATCCAACGGGTGATACCGACGGCATCACGGTCCCCGCAGCAGACGACAGCGGTGACAACACAGGCGACGCCGAAAACGTGTAAAATTTGGAAGCGTTCCCCTGTTTTTCACAAGTTTTTCGGGTAATTTGAACAGCCCCGGTACCATAGATTTCCCGAAAACCGCTGTAAAGTAAAAATATTTGCAAAGGCCCACTTTTTTGCCGCTTTCATCTTGAATTTTGGCGGGAAAAGTGATAAATTATAGTGTATGAAGCTATGTAAAGCTGAAAGACTGTAAAGAACTGTAAAGGTATGGCCCTTTATGGGACGCTATCCGGCGGATTTGATCGAAGCTCGAGAGAAAACCGTTTTGAATCCGGAGGCGGCGTGATGAATGAAAATCCCGGATCCGTGCGGATCGTTAACGGTTAAAGACCAAATCAAGGAGGAACATAAAATGCCGTTTGAAATTGATAACATGCTTGAAGAGACCCCCCAGACCATTAAGGTCGTTGGTGTAGGCGGCGGCGGCGGAAACGCCGTAAACCGCATGGCAGATGCCGGCGTGCAGCACGTCGAGCTCGTCTGCATGAATACAGACCGTCAGGCACTGTCCCGCTCGCAGGCCAAGACCCGCGTGCAGATCGGTGAAAAGAATACACAGGGCAGAGGCGCAGGCTCCAAGCCGGAGGTTGGCGCAAAGGCTGCCGAGGAGAGCCGCGAGCTGATCGCAGCTACCCTCAAGGGCGCAGACATGGTCTTCGTCACCGCCGGTATGGGCGGCGGCACCGGCACAGGTGCAGCACCGGTCGTTGCAGA
>OLOB01002451.1_pt1 | contig 10762 bp, 9 predicted proteins | sample 1671911 | NCBI WGS metagenome assembly OLOB01 (sample SAMEA3136625, study PRJEB25190) | human gut metagenome | biome: human gut; feature: human-associated habitat; material: faeces | place: Austria | collected 2013
ATAAAGGCTTAGATGATTTGCAGTGCCAGCGCCTTTTAAGCGAAAATCGCAGGTATCAGGAAGTTATGCTGCAATACCGATGTGCGCTGAAAGCACTGGAAAGCAGGTTGGAAATTCTAAACGAAGAGTTTTCATTGCAGCATGATCGCAATCCGATAGAAAGTATGAAAAGCCGCTTGAAGTCGCCGTCCAGCATTATGAATAAGATGCAGAAGCGCGGACTTCCTCTGGATTTTCCGACCATGCAGGCAAATATCATGGATGTTGCCGGTGTGCGGGTGATCTGCTCTTTCGAGGAGGATGTGTTCTTTTTGGCAAAGTGCTTAAAAGATCAGTCTGACATTGAAATCATCACAGAGAAAGATTATATTTCACACCCTAAGCCAAATGGCTATCGCAGTCTGCACCTGACGATCCGGCTGCCGGTATTCTTTGCGGAAAAAGAGATCCATGTGCCGGTGGAGATACAACTCCGTACAATCGCTATGGACTTCTGGGCAAGCCTTGAGCATACCATCCGCTATAAGAAAAACTTGCCGATAAATGCTGAAGTCGAAACTGAATTGAAAGAGTGCGCCGATTCCAGCAGAGAATGGGACAGCAAAATGGAACATCTACTGCACATCTTAACATAATGCGTTGGATATAAAAGGACAAGCATCCATTTTAGATGCTTGTCCTTCTGTATCATCAGCTAAATCATTCCAAAATGCTTCAGCGCTTCCGTAATGGCTCTTTCCTTCTCCGGCGGACATTGGGGCTGTCTGGCATCGTCAGACTTGGGCTTGTTGTAATTCTCCCGCTCAATGATACCACACTTCTGCTTTACCTGAGCAATATACAGGCTGCTGACCTTCAAGCCACTATGTTCAAGAACATAATCCTTGATCTGCCCATAAGTCGCCAGCCCTCTTTTGTCCTGCACCATTTCTTCCACATCCACATCAATGTGGATATAACTGTCGGCTTTTTTGTGGGACAAAAGTACCACCGTCTCCACATGCTTATCATTGTCCAAACTTAATTCCATATTTTCCCCAATGATTGGTAGCTTGAATTTGATTGATTTGAGCCACTGTCCATTGGGCTGGCGCTCCGGAAAGATTTGTATTTCTGAAATCAGCGCTTCTATAAATCTTCTCCGTTCTACGTCATTCATCACCCCGTATAGTTTTTCAAAATAAATCAGAACCTTGTAGATGTTGTCTGCGGTTAGCTTTTCAGCCTCAATGGCTTGCTTTTTCGCCCTTGCCTCAACCAGAAGGTTTTCTTCCTCTTCAATTTTATCATACATTCGATAAAGCCTGTCATCAAGATCTACTTTTCGTTTAATATAATGACGATCATCAGGATCAAGCGAATCTATTTCATCCATCAATTTGGATTTAGTGGAATAATACTGACGAAGCTGCTTTTCGTGATTCGCAACCTCCTGATCTATTGTGGAGGTGTCTACCTTCATATTGATTTTTTCCTGCATCATCGCGGCAAATTTAGGCTTGCTGACCAATGCTACTATGATTTCTGCGACTGCATCATCCAATAGTTCCTCGTTGATTTGCTTTCTGTAATCGCACTTATGTCCACGGGTCATGGTACGGTGCTTGCAACCATAGTAATAAAAATCCTTATACTTTGTCCCATCTTTTTTGTGTTTGATACATTTGTTTCCATACATTCCTGCACCACACACAGGGCATTTTACAATACCTGAAAGCAGATGAGTTTTCGTATCCTTTCCCTTGTTCACATGCTCATATTTTTTTGCTTGAGCAAGTAATTTGACCTGCGCCGCCTGCCAGACTTCTTCGGAAACAATGGCTTCATGCAATCCGTCAACCAGTAAATAGTTCTCTTGTTCTACAAGATGATATTCATTTCTGGTTCCATGTACTTTTTCTGTTCTTCTGCGTCCATAGGCGATTTTGCCACAATATACTGGATTTCTTAGTATTAGGCGAACCAAATGGGCATCAAACAGAGGATTTTTTCCATTTTGCCGTTGTATTTTTCGTATTCCGTGATTTTCCAGATATTTAGCAATGCCATTTGAACCAATATTGGTATTCACATATTGGTCGAATATCACGCGAATTGCTACTGCCTCTTCCTCGTTTATTTCCAGTTTTCCGTCCACAAGCTGATAGCCATACGGTGCAAATCCGCCGTTCCATTTTCCTTCTCTGGCTTTTTGGATACGTCCTTCCATTGTTTGGACACGAATATTTTCCCTCTCAATTTCAGCGACTGCCGAGAGAACGGAAATCATCAGTTTACCAGCATCCTTAGAAGAGTCTATCCCATCCTCAACACAGATTAGATTTACACCAAAGTCCTGCATTATTTGCAAAGCCGAAAGAACATCTGCCGCATTTCTCCCGAAACGGGATAATTTAAAGACAAGGACATAAGAAACTCCGTCTTTTCCTTCTTTAATATCATCCATCATTTGGGAAAACTGTACTCGTCCTTCAATGGATTTTCCGGACTTACCAGCATCCTCATATTCTCTTACAATTTCATAATCATTGTACTCCGCAAAAGCTTTCATTCTTGACTTCTGTGCGTCCAAAGAGTATCCGTCAATCTGCATTGCTGTTGACACTCTGGTGTAGGTATAAACCTTTGTTTTTCTCTTATCCATACACAACCTCACACATAGTGCCACTGATGTGCACTACATAATCTTCATACACCGGTTCAGTCTCAAAAATGTTTGGACTATATAATCACGATGTAATTATATCATGCAGCCTCTTTAATTTCAACAGATTCACACTTTAAATCGATAAACTCACTAATATTTTTCTTTTCTTTAGGGTCTGGCAAACTGTCAATATCTAAAACATCCACATACTTCTCGATTAAACCAGCAAGCAAATCCGCTAGGCCATTCCATTCATCTCCCATAAGCCATTTCTCCCAAAATCAAAAAGAAATAAGTATGAAATCCAATCAAACATTTATCACCTCTCTATATCAAAGCAGTGCTGCGCCGGTTATCCCGACGCAGCACCGCTTATCTCTTATTTTTTGTATCGTATTCTCTGGACAGCGGGACTGCCCATCAGCACACCCCCGATACAGGGAATATTCAAGCCGGTTCAGGGTTGGCCAGCCAAATGGCTGCTGAAGCCGCCGCATACCGCCGATAGGTGGTTGGCACCATATTCGCAGTAAGTTTCGGTGATTGGCACGGTTCCTCATGCTGCGCGTCCTGGCACTTTCCGGCCCACCACAGGCCGGTCATCAGCCACCAAATGACCGCTCGGCCCCTTTGATGTTATCGTATTGACGGATGCTCTGACCATCCGCAGGGGGTTATCGCGTTTGTGCTATGCGATGCTCGGCGCAGCACTCAAAAACTTGAATACTGAGTATGAACGGATTGCCCGTTGTTTTTCAAGGTACACAGTCAAAAGGGGGGGTCTAAAATCCCTTTCACTATATAGGAGGGAAAACGGGCAATCGTTGATAGTTACGCCGCAACTTTTTTTCGGATTTTCTTCAAAGCGGAATGCACGGAACGCATGACCGCCGATTTATTGCAGTCCTGCATTTTGGCAATCTCTGAATAGGAGTATCCGTAGAAAAAATGGAGAATGAAACGCCACCGCTGCAACGGGGGAAGTTTCTCCAGCACCTGGCCAATTTCCAGCAAGGTTTCCAGGCGCTCGGCGGTTTCTTCCAGCGGCTCCGTAGCCAGATCATACAGCAGGCAATCATCAAAAGATTTCCCTTCGATATGTTTCCGGCGCTCATACCGCTGCCGTTCCTCCTGCTTTCGGCTTTCCTCGTAAACGCGGTAGATTTCAAGGGATACTTCCACATCGACAGGGCGGTGATCCGCATTTAAGATTTTGACAAGATACATAGTGCGCCCTCCCTTATGCAACTCGAACCAGAGCGATGATTTTATCATCGTCCTGTGGATCAATAAGGAACGGGCTGGGCTGGGCATTCGCAGCGCCAGGCGGCACAGGGTTCGGCGTAGGCTCTGTCAAAATGAGAAGCGACTCACCAGGGGCCAAATGGATTACTTTAATGGTTTTCAACATATTGCAACACCTCCGATTATTTTCTGAGGGCTTGTCCCTCTACATATCGGAGATTTCAGCGCCCCTCAATTAAGGGGGCGTACAAATTTCTTGAACGGAATAGGCAAAGGCAAGGACAGCATCACAAGAATGCTGCCCTTGCTTTCACTTATTCAGCTAAGAAGCTGCAGAGCCGGTGAAAGGCCCTTTGAAGCAGAAGTGTGACCGCTGCCGGTGAACAGTGAAGGAGGACTGCAATCTCCTTGTACTGATACCCCTCCCAAAAGGCCAGCTCGATAGCGAACCGCTGCCGGTCTGTCAGGCGACGCAAGCCATAAGCCAGCTTTTCGTTTCGGACGGTATCAATAAAATCCTCCACTATCAGTTGCTCCGTAAAATCATCCTGGATATAGATAGACCGCTCCTTGTATGTAAGTTCCTCGCTCATGCTCTCCAAAGAGTAGCAGTGATACCGGAACCGGCGGTCAGAATTTGCAATGATACGATCCTCGCTTTTAAGGATCGCAGCCCAATCTTTTTCGGCCATAAGCCTGTTCTCCTTTCTGTCGTTTGTCTGCGTGGGCGGGCAGACAAACGGCGGAGAACGGCACCGTGCAATAATCGCAAAATAGGGACTAACACAAGTACAGGTCTTTCCCGTACTGGTATTAGTCCCTATTTGTAGATTTATATAAGTAACGCAGAGTTCCGCAAAAGACTGCAGATATTCAGCGCATACTGTGTGATGTTTTTTTGCCGGTAATCCGGTTCAAATGTGCTGAAATCCGGGCTATATCTGTTACACAAAGCCCTTTTGCAAACTCTAATAAATCATCAGCTCCTCTCTTATTGACTACTTAGAGTAGCTATTAAAAAGCGACGCTTAAATCATTTTGAATACCTCATAATCCAAGTACAATACTATTATGTGAGGTGACGGAGCGTGGCTAAGAAAAAGCAACAAACCGTTTATTCCTTTGGTTCCTCGTACCGATGTGCAAGAGAAAAGCGAGAATATACCCGCGAACAGGTTGCAGAACGGGCAAATATCAGCCCTCGTTTTCTCTCGGCAATAGAAAATGACCGTCGGAAACCCAGTTTGAATGTTCTGATCCGGCTGGTTCTTGCCATTGGAGCGTCTTTTGACGAAATACTGGCTCCGAGTGCAGTTTCGGATGAAGAAGTAACAGACAGGATTAAACGGCTTATTACACAATGCAGCCGACGAGACCAGGAGCTTATCCTGGGTCTTATCGACAAGATGCTGGATAACAAAGAAGAAAAGCAGTAACACGGATGGGTGGAAATCCAACCGCGTTGCTGCTTTTTCCATGAACGGGTGATTTCCCCTTCATTCTTCTTTATGTGTGTTGTAGGCATCGCGCAGATGCTCGAAGGACTCCTGGCTGATGACATGCTCCATCCGGCAGGCGTCCCGTTCCGCCGTTTCCGGGTCTACGCCGGCCTCGATTAGCCGGTCGGTAAAGAAGCGGTGCTTTTCGTAGATCTGCTCCGCCACTTCCCGCCCCACATCGGTCAGGTGCAGGAAATAGTCGCTGTCCATCGTCAGGAAGCCCCCGTCCCGCAGGGTCGCCACCGCATGGCACACGCTGGGCTTTGTGACCTCCAGGTGCCGGGCGACATCCACGGAGCGCACCATGCCTAATTTCTTTTTCAGCACCAGGATGGCTTCTAAATAATCTTCACCGGATGCGGTGGTATGTTGCTTTTCTTTCATGTGTTCCTCCCATGCCATTCGTACCAGTAAAGAAAACATATTGATTCCTTTTTATTACAGTGTCTTATCGCTGGACAGTTTCCAGTTGATTGCTTTTTCTCGGACATTCACAAAATCGGCATAAATGCCAGGCTGTTCCATCAATTCCTGATGTGTACCTTGTTGAGCAATTCCGCCATTTGCAATAACAACAATCTGCTGGGCGTTGCGAACCGTTTTCAGTCGATGAGCAATGATAATAACAGTCTTATCCTCTGTTAGTTTCTCAATGGCCTGCTGGAGTTCCGCCTCATTTTCCGGGTCCACACTGCTTGTTGCTTCGTCCAGAATGATGATAGGGGTATCCTTCAAAATAGCCCGCGCAATCGAAATCCGTTGCTTTTCGCCACCGGATAGAGTAGCGCCGCTCTCACCAATGACGGTATCATAGCCGTTTGGAAGTGCCATGATAAAATCATGGCAGCACGCACTCTTTGCCGCTCGGACGACTTCTTCATGGGTTGCATCCGGTTTACCAAACTTGATGTTGTTCTCGATGCTGTCTGCAAAGAGAAAAACATTCTGAAAGACCATGCTGATATTGGAAAGCAAGCTGTCCAGCTTATACTCCCGTATGTCGGTGCCTCCCAGTTTGATGCACCCTTCATCTACATCCCAAAAACGAGCAATCAAGCTACACAATGTCGTTTTACCGGAGCCAGACGGACCGACTATCGCCGTAGTGGTTTTTGCCGGGATTGTCAGGTTGACATGGTTCAAAATTCGGTGATCGCCATAAGAAAAGCCAACATCCTGCAATTCAATCGTGGTATCTTTCGGAGTAATATCTTTGCCGGACAAGTCCATTACTGGTGTATCGTCAATAGCGTCCACCTTGTCGATGGAACTTTCGATTAACCGAAGGGCAAAGGACTTTCCTCCCGCCGCCTCCAGTTCGCTGAAAATCAGGAAGGACGCAACACACATCAGCAGGCAGTACACCAGTGTCATGCTGCCTTGCAGATAGAACAGGATAGAGCAAAACATGATTGCCACACTCGCCAATCGCAAAACAAACAGTTGCACCATTCCGTAAGGTCCGAAAACGGTTTCCAGTTTGGTATTGCGTGCCCGGCTTTCCTCAATGGCCTGTTTCATTTTCTGGTTTGATCCGCCACCGAGATTGAAAGACTTTACAATGCCCATACCCTGGATATATTCCAGTGTGGCGCCTACCAAGTCCTCCTGTGCCGCCTGCCGTTTAGGAGATACTTCCTGGGATTTCTTTTGAAGTATAGAGTTACAGAGTAAAAACAGCACAATCCCCAAGCAAGCCAACAGACCAATCCTCCAGTCGAAGAAAAACATCACAATGGTAATGACCGTTACATGGATAAAACCGTGGATCACTGTAATCAGAACCGATGGCGCATTATTCTCCACATCGCTGATTGTTGTGGTGACGGTGGAAGTCAGATTCCCCAAACTATGGCTGTTAAAATAGCCCATCGGCATATACTTCATCCTGTCGCCTACATGGATGCGCTTATCCGCGCACATAAAATAGCCAACTCTTGTTTGAGAAAAGTCTGAAATATAACTGCAAACGATTTTTCCAATCACGCCTGCCAAAAGAAGCAGAAAAGCGAACAGAATATCCTGCCCTCTAATTCCCTCCACCAGCCCGTTGAGGATCAGAAAAAGAGCGCCGATCTGAAACATATCGAAGATTGAGTGCAATAGGCTGAACACCACTGACTTTTTCAGAACCCCTTTCCAGCGGCCGGAAAAAGCATAGATTTTCTTTAAGGCAGTAATCATGCTGTTGCACCTCCTTCATCACGGCTCCCAATATGGGCCTGCCACATTTCTTTATAGAGCGGACATTTTTTCAGAAGTTCCTCATGCGTGCCGGTCGCCTCGATTTGTCCCTGATTCACCACCACAAGCTGATCCGCTCCTGTCACCGTATAGAGTCGATGAGCGACCATAATCAGCGTTTTGCCCTGTACCAATTTTGAAATAGCTTCTTGAATTAGGCTTTCATTCTCAGGGTCAAGGTAGGCTGTTGCCTCGTCGAAAATAATAATAGGGGCATCTTTCAGCATGGCTCTGGCGATGGCAATTCGCTGCCGTTCACCACCCGACAAGTGGCCGCCTGCACCGCCCACAATCGTGTCATATCCATGCTCCAGGCCCATGATGAAGTCATGGCAGCCACACTTTCGGGCGACATCCTCCACTTCTTGATCGGTAGCCGACAACCGCCCCATACGGATGTTTTCACGGATGCTTTCGTCAAAAAGGTAATTATCCTGCGATACATAAGACACATAAGAGGAAAGCTGCGACAGGGGAATCTTCTTCAAATCCACCCCGCCAAGAGTAATCACGCCGGATGTTGCCTCCCAAAAGCCAGTAATCAATTTAGTAATCGTTGACTTACCAGAACCGGAAGGCCCTACTAAAGCTGTCATCGTTCCAGGTTGTATTGTCAGATTGATATGGTCCAATATCGGCTTCGGGGCCTTCAGGTCATAAGAAAAGGAAACATCCTGGAATTGAATAGACAGATTGGGAATATCAGCATCATGGTCCGGCCGTACCATTTCCGGTGCATCCAGCAGATTTCCTACCTCTCCAACAATCGTGCCAAGCTGCGAAATATTGTCAGTAAATTTAATTGCTCCCAAAATCGGGCCGACAATACCCAGGGACAAAATCATAATGGTCAGAAAAACCGGGGCGGACAAGGTTCCATGTTGATACAGAACTGCACCAATGGGAAGGACCGCCAGCCAAACACTGGGCCAGATAGTATTGCTCATGGACATAAACAACTGCGTGTCCTTCATCCAATCGACCGCATAACTGGCGTCATCATTTACTGCATCAGAATACTTCTGATAAGAGTTGGCCGACTGATTGAATGCTTTGATAACCTCAATGCCGCCTACATACTCGATAATGGTTGCGTTCATTTTTTGAACCCGTTTCATCAGGCCGGAAAAGCGTTCGCTATACCCTCGCGACATTCCCATATAGCACAGAAAACCAATAGGCAAAGTCACAAGAGAAGCCAGTGCCATGCGCCAGTCTAAAATGAACAAATAGACAATAATGCACAGGGGTACGAACAGGTTTGAGGTCATTTCCGGCACCAGATGGGCCAGAATCGGCTCCATGCTCTCTACCCGATCAACGATGACATCCTTGAACCGGCCAGAGGATTGATCCATGATGTAACCCATCGGCACCCGTGAGAGTTTGTCGGCAATTTTAATACGGACTTCTTTCAAAGTCTGGAATGTCGCTGTATGAGATACGGTTGTTGAAAGGGTAGAAAAAAGCAGTTTTAGTGTGAAACCAAGCAATATTATGCCGCACCAAAGCGCATAAGTGTTTAGGGCAGTCACGCCATCAATCAGACAGAACATGATATAAGCGATAGCGAAGTATGGGATCATCCCACAGGCCACGCCCAAAATAGCCAGGATGATGGAGAGCGCATAGGCTCTACGATGTGCGCCAGCCAGCTCCCATAACCGCTTGACTGGCGATGGTGTTTGTTTCATCATCTCTCACCCTCCATAAAAGCAATACGGGGCAGTCGGCACCTCCCGACCACCCTGCATCGCCAAACTGTGTTATTCTGCCGGAGTGATCTGTGTCACATCCAGGAAAGCATAATCAGAAGCAAAGTTATAATCTGCAATCTTGTCCGTGTTATAGACGATCATATCCATCTGGTGAGTGAGAGGAACATCCAACACCTGGTCAAGATCAGTATTGATAAGCAGTTCAAAAAGCTCACGTAACCGGGTATCATCGTTGCAGGTCTTAAACTCGCTCAGCGCAGAAATGAACTCATCGGAATTATCCAACAGAGGGATGGAAACATCTTCCGGCATCTGAGCCATCATTGCAGAGAACCAGCATTGCGGCATAGCATAGTTGAAGAAACCTGCGGTCATAGCGGTAATATCCCATCCCGTGGGTTCCATATAGCTTGCGTACCATTCCATCTTTTCCATGCTCTTGATCTCAACTTCAATTCCAACTTCTGCAAGCTGGCTCTGGATCAAAGTGGCGATGGAGCCGATGGTGCTGTCATCCGTGGGGCAGGTAAAGACTATATGAAGCGGTGTTCCATCCTTTTCCCGGATTCCGGTGGACTCATTCATTGTCCAACCGGCATCATCCAGGAGCTGATTGGCTTTATCCACGTCATAGCTATACTCAACAGTGCCGCAGATGTCCGAGTAAGGTGTTCCCTCCGGAACAATCGTATTTGCCACAGGCTCATAGCCATAGGTCAGGCCCTCAGAAATAGCTTCCTTGTCAATGGCATAGGCTAACGCCTGGCGCACGCTCAAATCAGCCAGATTCCCATTGAAGTTCAAAATGATATTGCGGATCGTCGAGCCGGAAGGCGCAAACTTGCCCTCAATCCCCTCAATGGCGGTGGCCTGGTTATAGTCCTCATAGCTCAACTCAGCGGAGCCGTAAATCAGGTCGATCTCACCGGTCTGTAATGCCTGCACACGGGAGGCATTGTCAGGAATGTACTTCGCTACGATTTTGTCGTAGTAGGGCTGCTCACCCCAATAGTTTTCGTTGCGGACAAAGGTGGTGTACTGGCCCGCCACATATTCATCATAGATGTAAGGACCGGTTCCGGCATAACCGTTGACGGTCTGGAAGTCTCCCTGGGTAATCAGTTTCGGAGAAATCATAGTGCAGACATCCGGCCAGCAAAAATCGTTGATGTATGCAAAGTATGGCGTATCATAGGTCAGACGGATAGTATATTCATCCACCGCCTCAATATTGGTATAGTTGACAACACCGGGCAGCGATGCGAAAGACGGGTTGATATGCCAGGACTCAATATTGGCAATCGCTGCCTCTGCATTAAAAGGTTCTCCATCATGGAAGGTCACACCCTGACGTAGATAAAAGGTAAGCTGTGTGCCATCTTCACTCAGTTCCCAATCTTCCGCCAGCA
>OLOB01002456.1_pt1 | contig 10748 bp, 7 predicted proteins | sample 1671911 | NCBI WGS metagenome assembly OLOB01 (sample SAMEA3136625, study PRJEB25190) | human gut metagenome | biome: human gut; feature: human-associated habitat; material: faeces | place: Austria | collected 2013
GGGCAACGTGATCACCGTATGTAACATGGAAAACCTGGACCCCGTCGGCATCCACACCGGCGACTCGGTGGTCGTGGCCCCCTCCCAGACCCTGACCGACCACGAGTACCAGATGCTGCGCACCGCCGCCCTGGACATCATCACCGAGCTGGGCATCGAAGGCGGCTGCAACTGCCAGTTCGCCCTCAAGCCGGATAGCTTTGACTATGCGGTCATCGAGGTCAACCCCCGTGTGTCCCGCTCTTCCGCCCTGGCCTCCAAGGCCACCGGTTACCCCATCGCCAAGGTGGCCACCAAGATCGCCATCGGCTACACGCTGGACGAGATCACCAACGACGTCACCGGCAAGACCTGCGCCTGCTTTGAGCCGGCCCTGGACTACATCGTGGTCAAGTACCCGAAGTGGCCCTTTGATAAGTTCGTCTACGCCGACAAGTCTCTGGGCACCCAGATGATGGCCACCGGCGAGGTGATGAGCATCGGCAACAGCTTCGAGGCTGCCATGATGAAGGCCGTTTCCTCCATCGAGCTGGGCATGGACACCCTGACCCACAAGCCCTTTGAGGAGCTGACCGATGACGAGATCGTGGCCCATATGCATGTGCAGGACGCCGAGCGCGTGTTCTGCGTGTACGAGGCCCTGAAGCGCGGCATCGACCACGAGACCATTTATAAGATCACCAAGATCGACTGGTGGTTCCTGGACAAGATGCAGCATCTGGCCGACCTGGAGAACGGTCTGGCCAAGTGCAACGGCGTCCTGACCGAGGAACAGTACAAGACCGCCAAGAAGTACGGCTTCCAGGATAAGACCATCAAGCGTCTGGCCCAGGTGGACAAACTCCCCGTGGAGAACTACCGCGCCGGTTTCAAGATGGTGGACACCTGCGCCGCCGAGTTCTCGGCCAACACCCCCTACTTCTACTCCACCTACGACGGCGACAACGAAGCCGCGGAGTTCATTGCCGAGAAGGAAGCCGCCGCCGAGGGCAAGCCCAAAAAGAAAAAGGTGCTGGTCTTTGGTTCCGGCCCCATCCGCATCGGTCAGGGCATCGAGTTCGACTACTGCTCGGTGCACTGCGTGTGGACCCTGAAAAAGCACGGCTGTGAGGCCATCCTGGTCAACAACAACCCCGAGACCGTCTCCACCGACTTTGACACCGGCGACCGCCTGTACTTCGACCCGCTGAACCCGGAGAGCGTGGACAACATCATCGCCACCGAAAAGCCGGACGCCTGCGTGGTGCAGTTCGGCGGCCAGACCGCTATCAAGCTGGCCAAGCACATGGACGAGATCGGCCTGCCCATCCTGGGCACCCCGGCGGACGCCATCGACGAGGCCGAGGACCGCGAGCGCTTCGACGAGCTGCTGGAGCGCTGCAAGATCCCCCGTGCCCCCGGCCGCACCGTGTTCAACCTGGACGAGGCCCTGGCCGCTGCCGACGAGATCGGCCTGCCGGTGCTGATGCGCCCCTCCTACGTCCTGGGCGGCCAGAACATGATCGTGGCCTACACCAAGGCGGACGTCATCGAGTACATGGGCGTCATCACCGAGCATGTGGATATGGACCACCCCGTCCTGCTGGACAAGTACATCATGGGTACCGAGTGCGAGGTGGACGCCATCTGCGACGGCGAGAACTTCCTCATCCCCGGCATCATGGAGCAGGTGGAGCGCACCGGCGTGCACTCCGGCGACTCCATCTGTGTCTACCCGGCCCAGCACCTGACCCAGGCCGAGATCGACACCATAGTGGACTACACCGGCCGCTTTGCCCGCGAGCTGCATGTCACCGGTCTGGTCAACGTGCAGTACGCCGTGTCCAACGGCAAGGTATACGTCATCGAGGTGAACCCCCGTTCCTCCCGTACCGTGCCTTACATCTCCAAGGTCACCGGTGTGCCCATGGTGGATCTGGCCGTGCGCTGCTGCCTGGGCGAGAAGCTCGTCGATATGGGCTACGGCACCGGCCTGCACCCCAACGCCCCCTATGTGGCCGTCAAGGTGCCTGTGTTCAGCTTTGAAAAGCTGCACGGCGTGGACACCCAGTTCGGCCCGGAGATGAAGTCCACCGGCGAGGTGCTGGGCATTGCCCCCAACTACCACGACGCCCTGCTCAAGGGCCTGATCGGCGCGGGCTATACCTTCAAGACCCCCGGCCCCGCTTCCTGCTGCATCTTCACCGTGAAGGACAGCGACAAGCCGGAGTTCGTGGACATCGCCTGGAAGCTCAAGAGCATGGGCTACAAGCTGTACGGCACCTCCGGCACCTGTGCCTGGCTCAACAAGCACATGGTGCCCTGCAACGAGGTGCGCCCCATGTCCGGCGAGTCGCCCAACATCGTGGACCTGCTGCAGAGCGGTCTGGTGGACTATGTGTTCTCCACCAGCGCCAAGGGCCGCGACCCCAAGCGCGACTCGGTGCGCCTGCGCCGCAAGGCCGTGGAGCTGAGCATCCCCTGCATCACCGCTGTGGACACCGCCAACGCACTGGTCAACTGCCTGCGCAGTGATCACAGCCTGGAGAACATCCCGCTGGTGGACATTGCCACCCTGTATCACCGCAAGTAATTGCCCACAGAGTTGCCTGTGAAATTACCCGCGTAGTTTCCCCATAGAACGACTTTTGACAGCGCCCGCCAAAACAGCGGGCGCTGTATTTGTGAAAGCTCGCCAGCAAATGCGAAGGTCCGTGCGCAAAACAGGATGTTTTGTGCGCAATCTGTCGCAAACAGTGTGGAAAGTATGTTATACTCATCAACGCAAAATTTGCCAAAAGGACGTTACTTTTGGACATTCCAGGAGGATACCGATACATGACCCGTTCCCAGATGATCGAAACCGTCGCCCGCAAGACCGGCTTTACCGAAGCTCAGGTCGAGACCACGATGGATGCTATGTTTGACCAGATCGCCGACTGCCTGCGTGCGGACGAAAAGGTGACCATTGCCGGCTTTGGCCGCTTTGAGATGCGCCCCCGCAAGCCCAAGGCCTACACCAACCCCAAGACCAAGGTCTCCAGCCGCCTGGAGTCCACCTCCATCCCCGGCTTCAAGGCCAGCGGCCGCTTCAAGCAGAAGCTGGAGGCCGGCAAGGCCAAGGCTGCCGAAGAGAACGCCTGATCCCACCTGCATAGCACAGAGCTGCACCACGCCAACAGGGTGCGGCTCTTTTTTGTGCTGACAAGGCCGCTGTTTCGTGATATACTGATTTCAACAGAAAAAGAACGGAGTTGTCTGAATGCTTTACAGTGAACTGCAGTGCAGCGAAGCCATCCGCAAGGCGGTGGAGCGCATGGGCTTTGCCGAAATGACCGAGATCCAGGAAAAGACCATCCCCGTCATGCTGGCCGGGCATGACGTGATCGCCAAGGCCCCCACCGGCACCGGCAAGACCTGTGCCTTCGGCATCCCGGTGGCGGAGCACATCCAGCCGGAAAACAAGTACCCCCAGGCCGTCATCATGGCCCCCACCCGGGAGCTGGCCCAGCAGATCGCCGAGGAACTGAGCAATCTGACCTATTTCATGCCGGAGGTGCAGGTGGCCTGCGTCTACGGCGGTGCCAACATGGAAAAGCAGGCAAAGCGCCTGGCAGAGGGCTGCCAGATCGTGGTGGCCACCCCGGGCCGCCTGATGGACCACTACAAGCACCACTCCATCGACATCTCCCATGTCACCCAGATCGTGCTGGATGAGGCCGACGAGATGCTGAACATGGGCTTCTACAAGGACGTGCGGCACATCATTGAGATGATGAAGGCCCGCAAGGCCCTCTCCATGTTCTCGGCCACCATCAGCCGCGAGGTGATGGACATCGGCTGGCTGTACCAGCACAACGCCGAGGAGATCACCGTGCAGCCCAAGGAGGAGAGCCAGCCCAAGATCACCCAGTACATGCTGGAGACCTCCGGCCGCAACAAGCTGTCGGACCTGGCCCAGATCATCATCGGGGAGGGCTACAAGCGGGTGATGGTGTTCTGCGACACCAAGTTCAACACCGCCACCCTGGCCAACCAGCTGGCACGGCTGGGCTTCTCGGTGGACTGCCTCCACGGCGACCTCTCCCAGAAGGAGCGCAACCAGATCATGCAGAACTTCCGGGACGGCAAGCTGGCCATTCTGGTGGCCACCGACGTGGCGGCCCGCGGCATTGATGTTTCGGACGTGGACGCCGTCATCAACTACGACGTGCCTGAGGAAAACGAGCACTACACCCACCGCATTGGCCGCACGGGCCGCGCCCGCAAGCAGGGCGCAAGCTACCTGTTCTACACCAAAGACGAGCAGAAGCGCGTAGACCAGCTGCTGCGCCTGACCCGCAACACCGACGACTGCAAGAGCGTGAAGTTTGATTTCAACCATGAGAAGCTGGTGGTTGAGGAGGCTGCCCCGGCAGATAAGTTCCAGATTAAATGCTACTTTTAATTTTTGATTTATAAGTTCATGCTGCCAAGGGGGACCACCATGCGGTCCCTCTTTTTTATTACGGCATCTTGCCGTTAAAAAAGGCCCTGCCGCAAGGTTGGCAGGGCCGGTCAGGCTGCATATTAAAAGCAACAAACCGCAGTGTTAGCTATGATTCTCCCACAAATTGCCGGGTACCTCCCGCCAATCGGTCAGGTCGTAGTTTTCCTTTAAATAGGCGCCCAGGTAGTCCGCCATTTTGGTGGCGCCGCTTACGTTCAGGTGGTGCGGGTCGCAGAAATCCGTCTCGGCGCTGATGCCGGCGTCCTCCATGTGCTCAAACATGTTGAGGTAGCCGCAGTTGTGCTCCTCGCAATATTCCTGCAGCACGTTGAAATACTGGTACTCCTCGGTGGACCAGGGGGCCACCCAGAACACCACCTGACAGCCTTTTTCCTGCAGGGCCGCCACTATGTCGTCCATGAGCTCCAGAGAGCGGTCTCCGATGACCCAATTCTCCATCTCGGTCCAATCCTTGACGTCGGCCACGAACACGCCGTCGCGGGGGTAGAAGCCCATCGTGTCCATAAAATCGATACTGTTAGACGTCCTGCCGAAGCTTTCCACCGTCAGGGCGTTTTTATTTTCATGATAGGCCACCAGCGGGAAATAGTAGGAAATGTACCGCTCTATATGATTTTCAAAGCACATTTTCAGGTAGGCACGCTTGTATTTCGACTCCGGGATGGGCGTTGTGTAGTAGATCTCGCCGTCCATGTCGGTGTCAAACTCGTTGCTGTTGATGTGCATGCCCTCGATCAGCGCCACCTTGGGCGTCTGGGTCGCCAGCGAGTCGTGGACAAACAGCCAGGTGGTGTCCAGGTGCTGCCAATTGGCGGCGTAATTGTAGGCGCCGATGCCGTACTTGTCGTACATCTCGTCGGCGTTCACGTTGCGCCAGGCATGGCTGGAACCGTAAACGATGACGTCGATGGAATTTTCCGGCAGTTTGTGGAAGTTTTCCACGTTGGCGATGGCCACATCGTCGCCCAGGGGCCGGGTCAGATGCCCCAGCGCCAGCACACCGACGAAGATGAGCACCGCGCAGAGCAGGATCGCTGCCAATTTTTTAGCCATACTTTCTGCTCTCCTCCCTTAAAACTGCGAATAGATGAAATTGGATGCCTCGAAGCCGGGACCGTAAACACCCAGCAGCAGCACCGTCAGCACGCCCAGCGCCACCACGGCCACCTGACAGAGCCAGTGCTTCTTTTCGATGACAGAGCGCACTTTTATCCGCTTGTACTTGCAGACATCGGCGGCAAAGATGACCAGCACATAGATACCCAGCAGCGCAAAGTTAAAGGCGTCGATGCCGCAGGCAAAGATCGAACCATCAGTGAAGATCTCAAAGTTATGTACGGTCAGCATGCTGATGAAGATGCGCACCGCATCCATCAGGCGGTAAGCGCGGAAGAACACCATCGTGGAGCTGAACAGCACAAAAGTGACCACCACCCGCAGCAGCTTGTGGGGGCGGGACTTGGGGTCGATGTGCAGCGCGCGCACCACTGCCGTGCGCAGCGGCATCAGCGCCGCGCCGATGACCTGGTACAGACCGTTCAGCAGGCCCCAGGCCATATAGTTCCACTGGGCGCCGTGCCACAGGCCGCTGACGGCAAAGGTGACCAGCACGTTTAGATATTTGCGCAGCGTGCCCTTGCGGTTGCCGCCCAGGGGGATGTAGAGATAATCCCGGAACCAGGTGGACAGCGAAATATGCCACCGCCGCCAAAATTCAGCGATAGATTGCGAAAAATAGGGTGCATTGAAGTTGTCGATGAGGTCGATGCCCAAGATCTTGGCCGTGCCCATAGCCATGACCGAGCAGCCGCCGAAATCGCCGTAGAGCTGCAGGCAGAACAGCAGCGTGGCCACGATGTAAAACCAGCCCTCGTACTCGCTTTCCGGTGCATAGACTGCCGCCACAAACAGCGCGGCGCGGTCCGCCACCACGATTTTGAGGAAGTAACCCCAGATTAGCAGCAGCACACCGTCCTGCAGGTCGTCAAAGGCGGGGCGCTTGGCCGCCGAAAGCTGGGGCAAAAGCCTGTTGCCCCGGCTGATGGGGCCGGAGACCATCTGCGGGAAGAAACCGACAAACAACGCAAAATCCAGCAGATTATGCTCGGCCTTTTCGCCCCGGTAGGTATCCACCAGGTAGCCCACAGCCTGCAGCGTGTAAAAGGAGATGCCCATGGGCAGCAGGAAGTCGAACGCAGGCGGAGCAATCTGCACGCCCAGATGCGCCAGCACCGACAGCACGGATTTGGTGAGAAAGCCCAGATATTTGAACCCGATCAGCGGGGCCAGGGCCAGCAGGATGCCTGCCGCCAGCACACCCTTGCGGGGCTTGCCCTCCAGCAGGCGGCCGCCGAGATAGCCTACGGCGGTAACAAAAGCCAGCACCGGGACATGGGCCGGGTTCCAGCAGAAATAGAAGAAATAGCAGGCCAGCAGCAGCCAGGGCCGCCGGGCCTTTTGGGGCACCGCAAAATACCCCAGCGCCGCCAACGGCAGAAACAACAAAAATTGTGCCGAATTGAAAACCATAGATACTCCTCAAGTAACCTTTTTTAGCTCCTTTTGGGAGGGAGCTGGCTGCGCGAAGCGCAGACGGAAGGAGAGACCATCTGTTTAGCTGCTGCTAATTTCTTTGCCTCTCCTCCACCCGCTTCGCGGGATTGCTTACGCAACCGGCCCCTCTGTCGCTACGCGACATCTCCCCACGGTGTGGGGAGTTACCCTCGCAGAGGGGGACATTTGCAGCGGCATGCTGCTTTTTTACCCGTAAATTTCCGCAACCGGGGTCAGCCAAAGGATGCAATCCTCGTTGGAATAGCATTCCAGCGTCAGGGTGTCGCCCTCGGTCAAGGGCAGGCTGTGGAAAACGACCGTGCCGTTGAACCCGTCCCCGCCGTAATAGGTCAGGTGGTACGAGCCTTGTGTATCCCAGCCCAGGAAGCCGCTGCCCTGGTTCCAGTTCACGTCATACACACCCGCCGGGATCTCCTGCCCCACAGTGTAGGCTTGAATGTCATCTCCCCAGGCGCACAGCTCGAAAGACTCGCCCGCCGGGTTTCCCTGGGGTTCAGCCTGGGTGTCCAGCTGGGCGTTGCCGCTTTCCAGCGTCAGGGTGCCGCTGCCCTCCACCCACAGGGTGCCGCCTGCCGCCAGCTGCACGTTGGTCAGCACCAGTTCAGGCTCCCCGCCTTCGGGGCAGCTGAGCATGGTGGTCTGGTACCAGCGGTCGTGGGCTTCGTCGTCGTGGGTCATCGTCAGCGAGCTGCCGTCATCGGGGGTGATGGTGTAAACGCCCTCGGGAATCTGCTGGCCGATAGTGTAGTAACCCGGCTCCAGAATGCAGCCAAAGCCGCCGCCCGCAGTGGGCAGGCCCCAGTCCATCCCCTCGTAGGGGTTGACGCCGGTCATATCCACGGCGGGGGCTTCGGCATTGAGGCTTGCTTCGGGCGCTTCGGTTTCCGCATAGCTGCTGTGTCCGCCCAGGTCCGCCAAACTGTAAAATACTCGCTCGGACAGGTTGAACAGCATAGGCAGCAGCGCCAGACCAAAGATGATGAGCGTGACCAGCCAGCCGCCGCGCCGCTTGTCCCGGGCCGGACGGCGCGTCTGGTTCAGCTGCCGGGCCGGGGCATGCAGGTGGGGGCGTGCGCCTTCCAGGTCGATGCGGTCCTGCTCGTCCTCGGCATCGCAGGTATAGACGGGGTCCTTGCCTGCGGCGCTGCGCACGCGGTGCAGCACTTCCTCGCCGTTGACGTTATGGGTGTGGGCGGTTTCACTGCGCAGGGTGTAGTGCGGTTTTTCCGGGTACGGCATACCGCAATCCACGCACCGATGGTTCACGATTTTGCCGCCGCATAAGCTGCACTTTTCCATAGGGGCACCTCCTAGCATAAAAATTTACATTTTATATTATAGTAGATGTAAACACAGATGTAAACGAAAAAAAGCCAGAAGAAACGCGAAATCTGGCATTTCCTCTGGCAAAAAATCGAAATTTTTCAATATCCGTTGGCGGCACGTTTGGCGGCAGTCTTGCGGTGCAAGGCGCGGGACATAACGGCCATCAGCACCAGTGCGGCCAGCAGATACCATGGGTACAGGCTGATGCTGATATACTGCGCCAGCAGCCCGAACAGCGGCGGGAACACCACATTGCCCACATAGGCGGCGGCCATCTGCACGCCGGTCAGGGCCATGCTTAAGTTGCGGCCGAAATTCAACGGAGTTTCGTGGATAATGCTGGGATAAATAGGCGCACAGCCCAGGCCCACCGTAACCAGCCCAGTCACCAGCGCAGCGCTGCCCAGCGGCAGCAGAATGGGCAAGATGCCCAGCGCCACCAGCACAAACCCCAGGTTGATCATTTGGTGGTCGTTGAGTTTCATAGCGATAAAACCGCTTAAAAACCGCCCCACCGTGATGCCCACGTAAAACAGGCTGGCCCAGCTGGCGGCAGTACCAGCGTCGATACCGCGCTGAAGCGTGCAATAGCTGGACGCCCACATGCCTGCCGTAGTCTCGACCACCGAGTAGCAGGCGAACATCGCCATGACCTCGGGCACGCCGGGCACCCGCATCAGTTGGGGCAGGGTGCGGTGCTCGCGGGCGATTTCCTCGCCGGTCTCCTCGCCCGGTTTTTTCCACAGCGGCAGGCTGAAAATGATGATGGCCGTCAGCACCACCTGCAGCACAGAAATAATGCGGTAGCCGCTCTGCCAACTGCTGTGGGCCAGCGCCCAGCCCATAATGACCGGCCCGCCGCTGGCGCCCAGGCCCCACATGCAGTGCAGCCAGCTCATGTGGCGGCTCTCGTAATGCAGGGCAACGTAGTTGTTGAGGGCGGCATCCACGCTGCCCGCGCCCAGGCCGTAGGGCACGGCCCACAGACAAAGCTGCCAGAACGCCGTGCAGGTGGAAAAGCCAAACAGCGCTGCGGCCGTCGTGCCCACGCTGATGGCCGTGACCCTGCCGGGGCCAAGCCGGGCGGTAAGGGCGTCGCTGGCCAGGCTGGACACTACTGTACCGGCGGAGATGATCATGGAGATCATGCCCGCCCAGGACAGGCCCGCGCCCAAGCCCAGGTACATGCTGGGCCAGGCCGCACCCAGCAGGGCATCCGGCAGGCCCAGGCTGATAAAAGCTAAATAAATTACGGGTAAAAGCAGGGATACCATAAAATTTTCTCCTTGACAGGCGTTTTTACTTGCCCTATGATTATATCATCAAAGTTGACGGATGTATCGTATTATTTCGCCGAATAGGCAGGATTATTTCGCCAAAAAAGGAGGATTTGCCATGGCCTTGTCCGCCTGCAATACCGAGACAGATTCCGCTGGGCGGGAACTGACCGTCCACGGTACCGCGGCGTTTCCCATCGCCTGCTACCACGACGATCTGGAAGCCGCCCCCGTACCCTGGCACTGGCATGAGGAGCTGGAACTGCTGATTGCCAGCGAGGGCGGCGTGCTGGCCGCTGCAGCCGGGGAAAAGTACACGCTGGCCGAGGGGGACGGCTTGTTCATCAATGCCGGGGTGCTGCATGCCGACTGGCCGCTGGCCGTCGGGCGCTGCCGGCTGCACAGCGTGGTATTCCATCCCCGGCTGGTGGGCGGCAGCCCGGACAGCGTGTTTTGGCAAAAATATCTGCAGCCGCTGCTGACCGACCCCAGCCGCCCCTGCGCCGTGCTGCGCCGCAGCGTGGATTGGCAGCGGGAAGCCATGGGCTGCATGGAGCGGGCGTTCCGTGCCGTGGTCAACGAGATACCGGGGTACGAGTTCAAGACGCGGGCTGCGCTTTCCGAGATGATGTATCTGCTGGTTACCCGCGCCCCCGCCACGCGCGCCGTGCCCAAAAAGGCGCTGCGCAGCGCCGACCGCATTAAAACGATGCTGCAATTTGTGCAGACCCACTACGCCGAGGACCTGACCGTGGAGCAGATCGCTGCCAGCGCGTCCATCAGCCCCAGCGAGTGCCTGCGGTGCTTCCATGATATGATCGGCACCACGCCCAACCAGTACCTGCGCGGCCAGCGCCTGCAGCGCGCCGCCGAGCTGCTGTGCGGCACCACCCTGCAGGTGACCGCCATCGCCGCCCAATGCGGCTTCGAGGATTCCAGCTATTTTGCCCGTTCCTTCCGGCAGTTGTATGGATGCGGGCCGACAGAGTTTCGGCGCAGAACGTTGAGAGCGGGGCAATAAAAAAGGGATAAGGCAATACCGCATAATTCTAAGTGCCGATACGGCGAGCGAGGTGCGGCAG
>OLOB01002457.1_pt1 | contig 10747 bp, 7 predicted proteins | sample 1671911 | NCBI WGS metagenome assembly OLOB01 (sample SAMEA3136625, study PRJEB25190) | human gut metagenome | biome: human gut; feature: human-associated habitat; material: faeces | place: Austria | collected 2013
CGTGGGACGCCCGCGAGCGAGCGCCTTTTGCGGGCCACCAGCTGGGCCGCGCGCTCCGCCTCGTCCACGCGGTCAATCTGGGACAGGGCGCGCTCGATGGTCGCCGAGTCCAATCCTTTGCGCACGAGGATCTCGCGTAGCGCGCGGCCGGAGGCACCCGTGCCCGAAAAACGAGATCGGACGAGCGCATCGGCGTAGGCCTGGTCGTCGACGAGACCGACAGCCTCAAGGCGGTCAACGACCTCGGCGGCGAGCTCGGCGATACTGCGGCCCTCACGCAGATCGAGCCCGTTGGTGCTCAGCGGCACCATGAGGTGGTCGTCGACCCGCGAGGGGTTGATGGGCCACTCCGGACCCTGGTCGGGCAGGTCGGTCTCGGAGTGGGCGCCGCAGCCGTGGTCCAGGGAGACGACGCTGCCGTCGTCGGCGGCCCACTCGTTGGCGCACACGCCGAAGATGGCGCGCAGGGCGCCGGCCATCGGCACGAAGAAGCCGCAGGTGGAGCAGGTGGCGTGGGCCTTGCGGACACCCTCGGCATCGGGGCCGTGGTCGCCGCCGTACCAGCGCTCGGCAGCACTGGCGACGCCCTGAGCGCTCAGGACTCGGGGACGACCCAGGTCGAGCTCGTCCAGGGCGACGGCGTCGGCGTCCTCACCAGTGGCCTCCCACCCGGGCTCGAGGCGCTCGTCGGTCTCCTTGCGGGGCAGGCGGTCGGAGCGGGTGATGTCACCGGGCTCGAGGCGCTCGGCCCACGGGACCCAGGCGGGCGCGAGGAGGGCCTCCTCTCCGGGGAGGAGCTCCACCTCGCAGACGGTGGCGGTGCGGCCGCGCGGGACGCGACTGAGGGTGACCGCCCAGCGCCAGCCGCGGTAGCCGCTCAGGGTGCAGTCGAATAGGTGGGTGACGAGGCGCTCGGCGTCGGGCGCGGCGGCCACGTACTCGCCGACGGTGATGGGGTCGGTGACCTCCTCCAGCGCGTGGCGGGCCAGCTCGATGGCCGCCGGGGAGGTGAGGGTCTTGTCCTTGGCGGCCAGGGCCTGCTCAGCGGGGGTCGGCAGGGCGCCGGCGCGCGGCACGGCGGCAGGCGTCGGAAAGGGCGAGGCCGCACTCGGTGCCGGGGCCGGGCGCTCCAGGGTCGCCGTGGAGGTACGCACCCCGGTGGTGGCGCCCGCCGGTGAACCCGAGTCGGTCCCGGTTGCGGGCTCGCCTGAGGCGTCGGTGTGAGGGTCGATCGTGTCGGTCACTCGGCCAGTGTAGGGGAGGCTGCTGGAACTACCCCGGCCCGCGCGGGTCGGCCTGGGCACACAACCCCGCCCGCCCACACTTCGACCGAATCTTCATCATCGACCCGGAGCCGCGTCGTTTATGAAGTTTTGGTCGAAGTGAGGCGGGGTCCCCGCCCAGCTGCGGTCTAACGCAGGGCTGCGCCGGCAGCCAGCCCGAGTCCGACGGCGCCCAGCGTCGCCGCCGTCATGAGGGTCGCGTGCGCCAGGGCTGGCCCCCACCGCCCGGCCAGCAGCAGGCGCGCCCCCTCGACACAGGCTGTGGAGAAGGTTGAGTACCCGCCCAGGAAGCCTGTGCCCAGGACGGTGAGCGCGGTGGCGGCCCAGGTCTCGGAGTGCGGCGGGTCTGCCGTCCGGCCCACGAGCAGGCCCATGAGGAGGCAGGCGGTCACGTTGACGACGACCGTGCCCCACGGCATCCGTAGCATCCGCGACATGCAGGGCGCTCGCACCCCGGAACGACGCCGCTGCCGGCCTCCCGCCGCAGCCTCCCGGGCGACTCGGCCGCTGAGGCGGCTGATGGAGGTGTCCACGCCCCAGCGGCAGGCCGCCCCCATCCCGCCGGCCAGCGCCAGGGGGAGCCAGTCGGCAAGCCAGGTCCCCATCCCGACGGCGGCCCCGCTCATGACACCTCCGGGAGGCGGCCGCTGCCCGCTCGGTCCACTCGGCCTGCTCGGCCCACACTGCCCACACTGCCCGTGCGACCCGTGCGACCCGTGCGACCCGGGCGGCGCAGACGGCCGGCCAGCCACAGCCCGAGGCCGGCCGCCACCAGCCCGGCCACCATCGACCCCACCAGGTAGGCGGCGCCGAGGACCGGGTGGCCGCCGTCCCCGCTGGAGGTCAGGAGCCGGTGGCTCTCCAGGATGAAGGTTGAGTGCGTCGTCAGCCCGCCCAGCACCCCCGTGCCCAGGGCCAGTCGCAGGCGGGGGCGTCCTTCGCCGAGTGCCCCGAGCAGCAGCCCCAGGGCGAGGGCCCCGACGACGTTGAGGGCCAGGGTCGTGACCGGCAGGTGCCCGGGGGAGGCGGGCCAGGCCCGCTCCAGGGCCGCGCGTACCAGCGTGCCCGCGCATCCGCGGCGACCAGGGCCAGGGAGGCAGTCACGGACGGGGCCCGCCCGGCTGCCGATGGGGAGCCGGCTGCCGGTGGGGAGCCGGCTGCAGAGGGGGACGCAGCCATGGACGGGGCGAGGGACGCAGTCACGGCTGGTGCGCGCCCGGCCGCCTGCGGGGAGTCGGTCGCCGGTGGGGAGTCTGCGGCGGCTGCCGAGGCTGAGCTGGCTGCCGAGGGGGAGGGAGTCACGGCCGGGGCCGGCTCAGTCCCCGACTCTGCCCCGACTCCGACCCCCGGCGCGGAACCGCCCCCGGCCTCGGAGGTGCCGCGGCTTCCGGCACCGGTGCCGGGGTCGGCCTCAGCCATCGCGCTTGGCGATCTGGTAGTTGTCCTTGTTGTAGATGAGGGTGTAAGTGGCCCCCTGCTTGGAGTGCTTCTTGCCCCAGGCGGCGGCATCGCTACTGCCCCACTGGTTGGCGCTGGTCGGGGTCATGACGATGTACTCCTTGTCGGGGCCGCTCGTGCCTGCCCAGGAGACCTCGGCCCGGGGCACCAGGTAGGCCAGGAGCGACAGGTCGGTGACCACCGTGGCCCCCTCGGGGATCGTGGCGATGACCTCGTGGGCGACGGCCACCCGATGCGTCTCGGTTCTCTTCGCCTCGTCGCTCTGCTTGGCCTCGGCGGCGAGCGGGTCGAAGTTCTTGTTGGTGGCCTGCCACAGCGGGAGGTAGGGGGCGGTCAGCACCCCGGTGGCCACCGCGGTGAGGATGCTCGTGGCCACCACGAAGCGGTGCCGCATCGGCACCGTGAGCCAGGTGGGGAAGGCGGTTGGGCGCCGGCGCGGGCCGTCGACGTCGGACTCGCCGGCGGTGCCTGCCTCCCCGGTGGCCCCGGCAGCCAGGGCGCCCCGGGCGGAGCGCCCCATGACCGCTCGGCCATCGACCCCCACCTGCCTGACGGGGTGGTCGGCCACGTAGGAGCCGTGCGCCCGGCGCCGGGCGACGACGTCGAGCAGCGCCCCCAGCGCGATGGGCATGAGGGTGGCGTTGTAGTGCCAGTTGTCCCACACCCAGTAGAACTCCACCGACCCCAGGAACCGCCACGCCAGCGTCGGCAGCACCACGAGCAGCCACGGCGAGGTGACCCCGACGATTCCGCTGGTGAGGATCAGCATGACGACCACCGTGGCCTTCTGGGTCAGGGCGTCGGGTGAGGTGGGCTGGTCCTGTGAGCTCAGGCCGTAGTCCCACACCCCGTTGATGTTGAAGGCCGGCAGGAACACCTGGATCGCGAAGAGGAAGGCCGCGATCCCGCCGACGATCATGCCCACGCCCAGGCGCAGCCCCCGACGCCGGTTGCGGGCGGCATCGTCCTTGGGAGCGCTTCCAGCGGAGTTCCCAGCAGCATCCCCAGCGGCGTCGAGGCCGTCGGCCCCACGGCCACCGGGCCGGATGACCGTGCACGTGCGATACCAGGCCGGGACCGCTGAGGTGAGGATGACGGCCACTCCGATCATGAGCACCGTCAACCCCATGTCCTCCTTGACCAGGACCAGGGGCGCCGACCAGGCCGTCACCGCCCCCCAGCGCCGCTCCACGAAGGCCACCGAGGCGTAGGCCAGCAGCGGCATCGCGAAGGCGATCTCGTGGAACTGCGCCGCCACGGCCCCCTGCATCCCCCAGGACAGGACGTAGACGAGCCCCAGCCCACCGGCCACCCACTCATTCGTCAGGCGGCTGGCCAGGCGGGTCAGCGGCCAGGCCGAGAACGCCAGCAGCAGGTCCTGAGTGATGAGCAGGCTCAGAGGAGTGGGGAAGAGCCGCCAGATCGGCCCCAGCAGAATGAGGATCGGGTGGAAGTGGTCACCCAGGAGGTTGTATCCGTCACCCTTGACCGGCACGATCGGGGTCTGGAAGTGGGCGTAGGCCTTGGCCAGCTCGGAGAAGATCGCCAGATCCCAGCTGGGCACCGGCTTCATCGTCTCCCACTGGACGATCGAGTAGTAGATCATCACCCAGGCGCCAATGACGACGACGATCGCAGCCGGAATCGAGTGGCGGATCTGCTCCTTGAGGTTCACGGCGCCGAGCCTACCCGTGTGAATCGGGGATGAACCTGGTAGCGCTAGGCTCGTGGCGTCACCCACGATCAGGAGACGAGATGCCCCTCACGCCGCCGCCCGCCGATTCCACCTCGGCGGCCGAGTTCTCGCCGCCTCAGCGGCCTGACCTCGACCAGATGGTGGACCACGACGCCGAGCCCCAGCTCCAGCGCCACCTCACCAACCGCCACGTCCAGCTCATCGCCATCGGCGGGGCCATCGGAACCGGGCTGTTCATGGGGTCGGGGAAGACGATCTCCCTGGCCGGCCCCGGTGTGTTCCTCGTCTACGCGGTCATCGGCGCCATCCTCTTCCTGGTCATGCGGGCCCTGGGCGAGGTGCTGCTGTCCAACCTGTCCTACAAGTCCTTCGCCGACGTCGCCCACGACCTCATCGGGCCGTGGGCGGGCTTCTTCGTGGGCTGGACCTACTACGTGTGCTGGCTGGTGACGGCCGTGGCCGAGGTCATCGTCATCACCGGCTACGTGAGGTACTGGTGGCCACACCTGCCTCTGTGGATCACGCCAGTGGTGACCGTGGTCCTGCTGTTCGGCCTCAACCTCGCCACCGTCAAGGCCTTCGGGGAGATCGAGTTCTGGTTCTCCATCATCAAGATCGTGGCCATCATGGCGCTCGTCGTCGTCGGTGTCTTCATGGTGCTGCACGGATTCACGGCGCCCAACGGGGCTCACGCCCAGATCTCCAACATCTGGAGCGGAGGCCTGTTCCCCAACGGTGCGAGCGGGTTCTTCGGGGCCTTCCAGATCGCCATCTTCGCCTTCGTGGGCACCGAGCTCGTGGGGACCGCGGCCGCCGAGGCCAAGGACCCGGAGGTCACCCTGCCCCGGGCCATCAACGCCATCCCGGTGCGCATCGTCCTGTTCTACCTGGGGGCGCTCGCGGCCATCATGGCCGTCACCCCGTGGCAGGAGATCAACCCCGAGGCAAGCCCCTTCGTGGCCATGTTCGCCCTGGCGGGGCTCGGCGTGGCCGCCAGCGTCGTCAACTTCGTGGTGCTCACGGCCGCGGCGTCGTCGGCCAACTCCGGGGTTTACTCCACCTCCCGGATGCTTTTTGGCCTGTCCTGGGCGGACAACGCCCCCCACGTCTTCCGCAAGCTGACGGCCCGTTCGGTGCCGGGTGTGTCCCTGGCCGTCACCTGCGCCAGTCTGCTCACCTCGATCCCGCTGCTCTACACCTCCAAGTCCATCATCGCGGCCTTCACGACGGTGACCACGGTGGCCAGCGTCCTGTTCATCCTCGTGTGGTGCGTCATCGTCGTGAGCTACCTGCGGTTCCTCACCCTGCGGCCCGAGCTTCACCGCGCCAGCACCTTCCGCCTGCCCGGTGAGCGTGGGGCGGCCTGGCTGTGCCTGGCCTTCTTCGCCTTCGTCATCTGGACCCTCACTCAGGCCCACGACACTCGCATCGCGGTCTTCGCCTCGCCCCTGTGGCTGGTGGTGCTGGGCGTGGCCTGGCTCGTCCACAGCAGCCGGCTCGCCAGGCAGCAGGAGCTCCAGTCGTGAGTGCCGGTAGTGGGTCAGTGACACCGGAGCCGTCGGACGGGCCGACGTCGTCGGCCTGCCTGGAGGAGCTGCTCGCCCGCGGGGTGGCTGCGGTCCGCCAGGCGGCCGCCTTCGCCCTGGACCCGGGTGAGGAGCTGCGCATCGAGGCCAAGGCCCACCGCAACGACCTGGTCACCCAGGTCGATCGCGGCGTCGAGGAGCGCATCGCCGGCCACCTGGAGGCCACGGGCATGCCCATCCACGGTGAGGAGGCGCACCGTGTCGAGGACTTCGAGACCTACCGCGGGCGGGCCTGGGTGCTCGACCCCATCGACGGGACCCTCAACTACGTGGCCACCCACCGCGACTGGGCCATCTCCCTGGCCCTGGTCGACGACGGCGTGCCCACGCTCGCCGTCCTCGCCGACCCCGTGGCGGGCCGGCTCTACACGGCCATCCGCGGGCGGGGCGCATGGGTGCAGCCGCTTCTGGCGGGGTCGGCGGGCACCGACGACGCGGCGCCGCGGGCCCTGGAGCGGCTGGAGGACCTGCCCTTGAGCGAGGGCATGCTCATCGCCCACTACCAGCTCACGCAGGACGCGGGCATCGGCCAGGCCATCGAGGCCTCGCGCGGCATGCGCTGCTACGGGGCGGCCGCCCTGGAGATGGCGGAGGTGGCCGCGGGCGGCGCGGTCGTCTACGCCCAGCCGCGGCTCCAGCCCTGGGACGTCGCGGCCGGTGCGCTGCTGTGCACCGAGACCGGCGCGGTCCTGACCCGGATGGACGGGGCGCCCTTCGACGTGCGCCGCGCCGGCTCGCTCCTCGTGGGCACCCCGACCGCCCACGCCGAGGTGCTGGGGCACCTGCGCGCCGTCGGGGCCTGAGGCTCGCTGCGGTGGGCAGGGTGCCCGCCTTCGCGCGGTCGTGCCTTATGCCTCGAGATCGGGGGTTCAAGGGTGCGACCGCGCGACCTACCCTACGACCGCGCGGTCGTGCAGCCGGGTGAGCGCTGCGCGCAGGCGATCGCCCCGGTGTTAATCTGTGTGGCGGTCGTTTAGGTCTGGGGGCGCGTGCCGCCACCCGGGAACCCTCGCGAAAGGTGCGCCATGTGAGGCAGACACTCGTCTTGCTGCTGATCTGCACCGCCAGCTTCATGAACGTCCTGGACGTCACGGTCGTCTCCGTCGCGCTGCCTGACATGGGGGCCGCGCTGGGGGCGTCGCTGAGCGAGCTCCAGTGGGTCGTCAACGCCTACACCCTGCCGCTGGGGACACTCCTCATGTCGGCGGCGACGCTGAGCGGGTCGGTGGGGCGGCTGCGCCTCTTCCGCTGGGGCGTTGTCCTGTTCACGGCCGGCTCCCTGGTCTGCGCGCTGGCACCGTCGGTCGGTGTCCTGGACTGGAGCCGCTTCATTCAGGGGGTCGGTGGTGCGATCTTCCTGGGCGTCGGCGTCCCCATGATCTCGGACCGCTACCAGGCCGGCCCCGCCCGGGCGCGCGCGATCGGTGTCTACGGCGCGGTCTCCGGTGCGGCGATCGCCCTGGGACCGCTCCTTGGCGGAGGGCTCGTGCTGATGGCGGGCTGGCGCTCGATCTTCTGGGTCAACGTCCCGGTGGGCCTGGCGGTCTGGCTCGGATCGCGCTGGGTTCCCGAGGTCGGCGCGGACCGGGGCGGCGCTGCGGGCAAGGCGGCATCCAGGAAGGTCGACTGGCCGGGCACGGTGCTGTGCGTCGCCATGACGGGGGCGCTCACGCTGGCGCTCCTCCAGGGCAACACGTGGGGATGGGCCTCGCCCGTGATCGTCTCCCTGCTGGCCGGCTCGGCGGTGCTGCTCGCCGCGTTCTGCCTCGTCGAGAGACGATCGGCCAGCCCCATGGTCGACGTCTCGATCCTCACCGAACCCACCTACGCCGGCAGCGTCCTGGTCGGCTTCGTCATCCAGGCGGCCCTCATCGGCCCGATGGCCTTCCTGTCCCTGTACGCGCAGAACATCTACCGGCTCACCCCTGCCCAGACCGGACTGTGCTTCCTGCCCTTCAGCGCCTCCGCCCTCATCGTGGCCGCCACCTGCGGGGGTGCGGTCAGACGCCACGGAGCCAGGGCGAGCCTGCTGGGAATCGTGCTGGGCGGCGTCGTCGGCTCCTGCCTGCTCATGCTCCTACGCGGATCGAGTACCTGGCTGGTCCTCATTCCCGGGCTCGTCCTGGCGGGGGCCGCCACCGGGGCCACCGGGACGATCGTCAACCAGCTGGCGGTCTCCTCGGCCGATGAGGACACCGCGGGGATGACCTCAGGATTCTCCGCCTCGGCTCGGCAGCTCGGCATCGTCATGGGGGTCGCGGTCATGGGTGTGAGCTATGAGCGCGTCATCCGGAGCGTGATGATGATGGCCCCGCAGATCGGTGTCCTGGGGCGGACCGCGGATCGGGAGCGTCTCATCTCCCTGGTGGCCTCCGGCAAGGGGCTGCGGGCCCTGGATGGCTGGCCCACCGCCACGCCGGCAGGGATGCGCTCCCACCTGGCACCGCTGGTCCGCTCCGCCACGGATGCGGGGCTCAGCGTCAGCCTGGGGGTGGGGGCCGCGGTGATGCTCGCCGTCGCGATCCACCTGGCCCTGACCGTCCCCGGACGGCGCCAGAAGGGCGAGGTCTCGCACCTGTTCGCCTCGTGATCGTGCTCCCGCGCCGTCGAGGGTGATGCCGCGAGAGGGTTCAGGGTACGACCGCGTGACTTACCCTACGAACACGCCGGGCATATGGGGGACACAGGTGGCTTTCGTAAGATGCCGCGCATGACAAGAACACTAAGGCGGCGTCCGGTCGATTCAGGGCGCGCCAGCGCGGCGCAGACGTCCGCGCAGTCCTCGATGACAGGCGGCGCACCGCGCCGTCGTCGCACGGGCATCAGTGCCCTGGCGGTCCTCGTCGGCGGATGCCTGAGCGCCTGCGGGACGGGACTGTCCGCCGCAGCGGGCGGCTCGGCCACCGTCCCGGGCCCGATTCCCTCCGGCCTGGAGTCCTTCTACCGCCAGGCTGTCACCTGGTACCCCTGCGCCGCCACCGACGGCGTGGAGAAGGCCTCGGAGAAGACCGCGCAGGCGAGCGCCTCCACGACGGCCGCCGCCACGGCCTCGGCGCAGGCAACCGCCACCCCGAGCTCCGACGGCGCGACCGGCGCAACTGGGACGGCCGGCTCCTCCGAGGAGGAGACCGACACGGCCACCTTCAGCTGCGCCGTCATCACCGTCCCCCTGGACTACGCCAACCCCAAGGGCGAGACCATCTCGATCGCCGTGAAGAAGCGCGCCGCCACCGGCGGCCACGCCCAGGGGGCCCTGTTCATCAACCCCGGTGGCCCCGGCGACTCCGGGGTCTCCTTCGCCGAGCGGGCGAGCAACGCCTTCAGCCCCGATCTGCTCGAGGCCTACGACATCATCGGCTTCGACCCACGCGGGGTCGGCTCCTCCACGGCCATCACCTGCTCCAGCGACGACGACTCATCCTCCGGCACCGCTGAGCCCTCCGCCTCGGCTGGGGCCACGGCCTCGCCGTCGGCCTCGGGCACGCCGTCGGCAGGTACTGAGCCCTCCACTGGGGCCTCCGCCGGGACCGCTTCGGGCGGCGACTCCTACGAGGAGTGGGCGGAGTCGACCCGGCAGTCTTTCCAAGAGCTGACCGAGCAGTGTGCCGCCAACACCGAGCCCGCCGCCCTGCTCGACCACGTCGACACCGTCTCCGCAGCCCGGGACCTCGACATCCTGCGGGCGCTGGCCGGCCAGGAGAAGCTGAACTACCTGGGCTTCTCCTACGGCACCTACCTCGCCTCCGTCTACGCCGAGACCTTCCCCGGCAACACGGGGCGCATGGTGCTCGACGGCGCCATCGACCCCTCCCTGTCCCTCGCCGAGCAGGGACTGGGGCAGGCCAAGGGCTTCGAGCAGGCGCTGCGCACCTACGTGGACTACTGCCAGAACTCCACCGGCTGCCCGCTGAGCGGCGGCACCGACGCCGGAGTCCAGCAGATCCGCGACCTCATCACCTCCGCCAACAGCACGCCCCTGGCGACCGGTGACCCGAACCGCACCGTGACCGGTGCGGACATCGTCACCGCCCTGAGCGAGTACCTCTACACCACCGAGCAGAACTGGGAGCCCCTGAACAAGGCCCTCGACCAGGCCATCAACCACCGCGACGGCTCGGCCTTCGCGGCCTCCGAGGAGCAGGACACCTCCTCGAAGGATGACGGCGGCGGGGCCTTCCAGGCCGTCACCTGCCTGGACTACCCGGTGGAGGGCGACAAGACGACCTGGGCCGCGCAGTACGAGCAGGCCCAGCGCGAGGCCCCGATCTTCGGGAACACCGCGGTCGGCATGGACCTGGTGTGCAGCGTGTGGGGGCACAACGGGACCCGCAAGCCCACGCAGATCCACGCCCGCGGGGCGGCGCCGATCCTCGTGGTGGGAACCACCGGTGACCCGGCCACCCCGTACGCCTGGTCGAAGTCCCTGGCCGAGCAGCTCGACTCCGGCCAGCTGCTGACCTGGGAGGGCAATGGGCACACCGCCTACGGCGGCGACGCCTCCTGCGTCAACGACGCCGTCGACGCCTACCTGATCTCCGGCACTATGCCCAAGAAGGGTCTGACCTGCCACGGCAACGAGTAGGTGCGTCACCATCGAGTGAGCGGGCGGGCCGAGTGCACCTCGGCCCGCCCGTGTGCCCCCAGTGCCCGTAAGCCCGGGCCGGATGGAGGCGGCTGGCCAGTGTCGGCGGTGCGCTACAGGTCTCCGACCTTCTGGAGGCGTT
>OLOB01002458.1_pt1 | contig 10743 bp, 6 predicted proteins | sample 1671911 | NCBI WGS metagenome assembly OLOB01 (sample SAMEA3136625, study PRJEB25190) | human gut metagenome | biome: human gut; feature: human-associated habitat; material: faeces | place: Austria | collected 2013
AAAAATCCCTATGACTTTTAAAGGTTGATTTATCCCTATCCAATTTTATATATTCGGTATTTTAACACAAAATATAAGTGGTTTATAGAGAGGAGATATATCGTGTTTAATTTTCATACAAAAAATTTGTAACACCATCATATTACCAATAAAAACTTATAAAAACCTATATTGCTTTATAACACCACCGTAATACTGTGAAAAACTGAATGAAACCGAGCTAAGGCAAAACCTAATCATAAACAAATCATCAGATATTGTTGATAACTTGGAAAAGATTCGAGATAATCAATACTCATTATATGAAGTCTTGAAAGATGTAAACCGAACTATTAAGACACTTTCTGAAGAAGCTCGAAAATTGAACGATACTTCTGAGCTGACTCAGTATTATGCTGAAACAGCTGCTAAAGCTGCATCGGCTCCGAAAATTGTGTAAGCTTATACTAGAGAAATCGGATAAAACACGATATAACACATTAGGATTCCTTAAATGGAGTCTTTTTTTATACCCTTCTCTTTTCTCGAATCCTCTCACAACGCTCTCGAAAACCGACAACGACGAATTGCACACTTTGGTAAATAATGTTTTCGTAGGATTAGTTATAAAAGTAACTTTCGTTCTACGAGAGCGTTCTTAAAACAATCGAGAAATAGTTTAGCTTTTCCAAGAAAACAAAAAAGACTTGCCTGATATCGTTCCTATCAAACAAGTCATAGCCTTTATTGTTCTGCAATCTTTTTTCGTAAGCTTTCATTTGTGGTTTTTAAAACTTGCTCGGCCATATTTCCGCCGTTGTTGGTAATATCCTCAATGATTTCATTACTTGAATAGTCTATGGAATACATGTAAACGGTGTCGTCTGTTTTATAAATATAGTAAGTAAAATCAATATCCATATCTGGCGTCAATAGATAAATGTTATTACCTTGTAATGAAAGTGTACATGGAATTGATTCCTCATCACTCTGTCTTTCGTAATTGAAAGTTGAATAGGTTGCTTCATTTGTATCTTTATCAATACTTAAACAATCAACAAGTGTATATCCTTTTGCGTTGATTCTTTGTTCTCCATAGTAGTCTGTAGAAGTTGCGGTTTCCTCCTGAATCTCATCTATACTTGGAATATTCAAATCCTTCATTTGATATGGTAGAGGATCAAAATCATATTCTTCATAATCGATATCAAATTCTTCCTGGAAATCATCAATTATTGTACAGCAGCTTTGGATTGCTTCATTTAAAAGTGGAACATTATCATATGTAATGCCATCTTTATTGATTGATATTGAGCCAGTTGCGTCTTCTCCATATGTGTAGTTTCCATTCTCAAATTCGTAGTAATTATATTGGATATCATACTTTGTATATTTCTTATTCGTTGAATTAATAGTTATTGTCTTTTGATATTCTTTTGTATCTTCAATTACATCTGTTGTATATGTATAGGATATATATTCTTTATCATTTTGGTTTTGCAAAGCAAATATGGTAGTAGTTGTTTCATTGTCGTTTTCTACGATATAGCGGGCAGCCATATTTTGATGCTTTTTGCCTTCATCTGAACTTATACCAATATTCCAGTTGTTTTTTAAGTACGCATTATCTTTGGATTTGGATTGAACAGCATCAATGGTAGCTTTCCAAAAATCTTGCTTTTCATCTTGGTGACAAGCTGTTAAAGATATAGCGCAAAATAAGCAGAGAATATATTTGAATAATTTCATGATTAAAGCCTTCTTTCTTTATCAAACAATTTTGGATGATAAATATCCTGAATTAGTGTATTTAAATACAAGCAAAAGAACATCTATATATTTATGTTTCTAATTCATGGATACTATAGTTCTTAAATAGATGAAAATCAAGAATATAAAAAGCCAAACCTGATAAAGATTTGGATTAAAATAATAAACTTCTAGGTCTTAGGTTTTTTGAATTGAGAAATTGCTCCATTTTTTACAATTCATTTGAGGACATCTTATCAATAGAAAAATAGCATCCATAAAATTTTTTAATTTTTTTGTTAGCTCCATATAAAAAACATATGTTATCTATATATGTATAATAGCTTAAATCATCATATGATGAGACTTCTGGATTTTTTTATACAGAACATGACTGCAATATTCTTGATTCAAGACAGAAAACAAACAAAATCCCGTTGAACACAAACATTTTCCCGTCTATTAATGAGTTTACGCTGGCATAAAACCTAAAAACAAACATTTTCCCCGCCCTTTCCATTAGTTTTCTATTCATTTACACATTTTGTATAGTAATATTTTGATCTGGATATAGATTCGAAGGCTACGAGAAGGTCTTTCAGAAGATTTGACGTGGATTTTAATTGTATTGCAAGGATTTTGTTTGTGTTTATCCATAGAAATGACGAGAAAATGTTTGGATTTGAATTGTGGTTCAATGTAGGCAGTAAGGAGGTATTTGGAATGAGATGAAAAACATAAAGAAATTTATAACATTATGCGGTTTCTTAGTCTTAGGATCAATTGCCTGTGGTGATGTAGATGTTGTAAAAGCTGAGGCTGTCAATAATCAGGCAACTGATACGTCTGGTTATACGATTACAATCCCGTCCGATGTTGATATAGATAAAGACAGTGGTAAAGGTTCATTTGCGGTAACTGGTAAAATGGATGCACAGACTGAATTAGATGTCAGTGTAAGTTTCCAAAACGGATACAAATTAAAGAACAAAAATCAAGAAATCTCCTATTCACTTGATAAAGGTTCGTTTCATATAGACAACATAAAATCAGCTGACATGAAAAGCTTTGATGAGAATTTCAATATTACATTAGCTAATACAAATACAAACTATAGTGGAAACTATGAAGATAGACTTACATTTAATATTCAATGTCATAAATACACATATGAGTTAGATATGAATTCAATTCTAGATGGAGTGTGGGAATATGGTTATCAAAATTACGGTACAGTTGATGTTTATATAAATGGAGTATTAAAAGCAGAAGACACCAATGATTTTAGTGAAATATTGAATTATGGCGACACATATGAATTTAAAAACATAAAAGCCACAGATGGTCATCATTTTGTTGGGATAAACTCATGTGCAAACACATCCATAAAAGGGCGTATAGGTGCTGATGACAATTACTTAGAAGCAAGGCATGACAATCCTTATAATTTGGTTTCCCCTATTTACTTTGAATTCAATACAAATAAATTGACCATCAATTACCATGCCAATGGAGCTCAAACTTGGAAGACAGCAAATATAAACAATGCGTCAGAGATTGATGTTACAGGCAAGGATATAATGGAAACAGAAGCACTTAAATATGATGAATTATATGGTGAAGATGCTGAAAAGCAACACTTTTGCTCTGTTTCAAGAATAAAACGTGATGGATATACAGCAAAATCAAATACTTGGAAAGTTGGTCAAAACGGTTCACTAGAAGTTCAAGATAATAAAATTCTACAAAAAGCACAGGATGTTGCGGAATATTGTGGAGTTTTGGATGAATTCAAAACGAATGATACAGTGATAGACTTGTACCCAATATGGATTCCAAATACTTATACATTGAAATACATTTTGGATGGAGGATCTTTTAATGCTTCCACAACACAGCTTTTTAAATATGGAAGTGGGGATGCTATTAGTTCAGAAATACCTATTAAGGCTGGATATGTATTTACTGGTTGGAGATTCAATGAGGTAATCATGCAGCCAGGAGATAAAATCAATAAAGGATGGGGCAATTTCACATTAACTGCTCAATGGGAGAAGGCCCCTTATCCTGTTGGAACAGTATTAAATATTGAGGGTTCTGATTATATCGTCATGTCTCAGACGGATGATGATACTTACTTGGTTATTGATGGAGAAAGTATTGGAAACATGCAGTACCAGCCAAATGTGGATTCTGACGAAAACTACAAAGTTGGAACATATGAAATACCAGATGAGAAGCGTCCTGATGGCCAGAATTCCAACACTTACGAAGGCAGCTATATTGATAACTATTTGGAAAACACATGGTATAAACAGCTTCCTGAGAAGCTACAGAAAGCGATTCAGACAACAAAGATCAAACAGTCGGCATACAATATTACTTCATCCAATCCAAAATGGAGATGGTTTGATCCAAATGGTGGTTCAAATGGAGACTGGTATTATAATGAAGGCACTACAGAGAATCCAAAATGGGCCATCTATCATAAGGCAAACATCCCTGATGACGCACAAAGTGCATATCCTTTGAGCTATTGGGAACAGAGTGAAAAAGGATATAATGATTCTGTTTACAATACGATTTCAAGACATGTATTCTTGCCAAACGTTGAGGAAGTATCCAATCTAGTGGATTTAAATAGTGCTAACAAGATTTACAGTTTCTTGAAAGGCACAAACAATTCTTTAGGCCATATGTGTTTCAGAGACAGCATCTTTAGTTCGCCTCGCACTGCGATGAGTCTGATTTACAACGGTCGTTCAATGTACGACAACAGTGTGACGTATGCTTGGATTGGCATGCGCCCTGCCTTTGTTATAGACCTATCAAAAGTCGATTATACCGTAACAGGAACAGTCAACTACAAATAACACAACACAGAATCTCAACAAAGAGGTTCTGCTTTTTCATGTCTCCCTCCTATCAGTTCCCTATTAGTTTTCCCGTTTTGACACGTTTGCACTGTTTTGGTTTTGCTTAGGTGATTATTACTTTGGTTAAAAAAGTCATTTCTGACTGATTGGATTTCTTATAGGGGTCGTTAAGTTCTTGTAAAACGGAAAATAAGCGTAAAAAAAAAGACCAACAATGGAAGTTGTTAGTTTTGGAGAGACATCTTTGTTTTCATGAAACTAACAGCTTCTTTAAGAAACTAACAACTTCTTTTAAGAAATTATCTTGTTTCTTCATTATGAAACTAAGAACTTCCAAAGTTTGCTTCGTTTGTTTGTAAAAGCACAATAAAACAAAGAAACATTGAGTCTCTTTGTTCTATGCATTCGAGATGTAATCACAGATGTTCTTAGATGCAGGTGCTTTCGATGAAGATCTTCTCTTTTTACAACTTGGACAAACCATCCTCACGGAAACCTCCAAAACACTCCCCATAGTTAAATAGAAGGCATAAAAAAAAAAAAAAAAACGGGTAAATTGATGAGGTTTACCCGTTACTAGTTTTATCTATACATCAAAAAATTTCTTTGCGTTATTATAGAAAATATCTTCTAAGCCCTGTTCATCAACGCCACACATTAATACTTTTTGCATCTCAACTGTAGGATGATGGAAAGGACCATCCGTTCCAAATAGGATTCAATCGTGTCCTACTGTATCATAGGCCTCTTTGATTTTTGTATGCATTGGCATACCCGACATTTCCAAGTAAATATTTGGATATCGTCTAGCCATTTTTAATGCTGCATCAATATAAACTCCATGACCATGTCCCATATGAATCATTAGTACTTTACAATTGGGATGTCTTTCAGCAAGTAATCCAATTTGCCAAGGAAGTGAATAAGGAGGATGGCCTGAATGAATACAAACAGGAATTCCATATTCTTCGGCCTTATCTAATACGGGATCTACAATTTCACTATCCGCACAATACGCGTGGCGTAATGGCTGCAGCTTAATAGCTTTTAAACCAAGCTTTACATATTGATCAATCAAATCCAAACAATTTGGCTCTAAAGGATTCACATAGACACAACCTTCAATACGTCCTGGATATTTCTGCATAGCTTTATAAGCTTCTTCATTATCCAAAACACAAATCATTGTCGTTTCAATTTCATACGTGTCCATTAATGAAATCAATTCATCGGCATCCATTTTTACATTGGCCCATCCGCCAATATATCCTAAATGTGCATGTGCATCGATTTTTTTCATGCGACAACTCCTTGTAAAGATAATACTTTCGATTTAGCCAAAACATTCGCAATAATCGCATAAATAATTAGACCCATAATCGTTTGAGCTAAAAGTCTAGGTACAGATGCGAATGCGACTGCTGCTGTAAATAAAGGAATCTTAAATAGTGTATATGCGAAACATTGAAACAAACCACCAAGGCTAGCTCCAACGATCCAATCTAATTTTTCATTGTTTCCCTTTTCAAGTACAACACCCATAATATATCCCATAATGAATTTAAAGATAAATGTAGGAAGCACCCAAATCATGGCTCCAGTCAATAAATCACTTAATGCGGCTCCTAAGCCTGCAGCTAAAGCCCCGTCTTTTTTACCTAAGACAAGTACAGCTAAAAATGCCATACAATCCCCCATATGTGTATATCCGCCTGTTGCTGGATTTGGAAGTTTAATTGTAAATGTACATACGAAGATCAACGCGATCATTAAAGCTATTTTGGCAATTCTTCTTGTAGTTTCATTTGTCATAATCGTTTCTCCTTTTTAAAACTTGTCCCTATATTATCATTTTACTGTATTCTTTAAAGCGTACAGTTTTAACTTAATTTTAAAGGACAGTAATTTAAGAAGCATTTAAGGATTACATGTTTTAATAAGTCCATGAAAAAATTATTAATGTCACTCTTATTGATTTTTTGTATAGGATGCACCTTTACTTTACTCAATGAAACAAATATAAACGTTTCTGCCAAAAGCAAAAAAGAAACCATTATGATTGATGCTGGTCATGGAGGATATGATGTAGGGGCTGAAAGCAACTATGGCGATTATGAAAAAGATATCAATTTAGATATCGCACTACTTATTGGAAAACAATTGAAATCCTATGGATATAACGTTGTATATACGCGTACAAGTGACTCTGTTTCATGGCCAAATGATAATACAGAAGATTTACAAATGCGTTGTGATTTAGCTAAGAAAAAGAATGCCGATTTATTTGTATCGATACATTTAAATTCAAGTGAATATGATGCGAGTGGATATGAAATCTATTGTGATTTTACCAACAAGAACACTGTGAAATTGTCCAACTCTATTCTTGATCAATTGGATAAACTCGATTATTCTTCGAATCGAGGCTTATTAGATACAAATGAAACACCTTTGTATGTGGTTGCCAAAAACAAAGTCGATGCGATATTAATTGAAGCTGGCTTTATATCAGATGATTCGGATTTATATTATCTTAAAAATTATACAAACAACGTTGCCACAGCCATTGCCAAAGGCATCAAAAAAAGTCTGAGCTGATCAGACTTTTATTTTGCGAATTGAGCATTATACAATCTTGCGTATACCCCATTTTTATTCAATAATTCTTCATGCGTACCTTGCTCAACAATATCCCCATGTTCAAGCACTAAAATTTTATCTGCATTAATGATTGTAGATAAACGGTGTGCAATCACAAAACATGTACGATTTTCCATGACACGATCCATTGCACCTTGAAGACGTCTTTCAAGTCTTGTATCTACACTACTCGTAGCTTCATCTAGAATCAAGACTTCTGGATTCTTTATAAGAGCACGTGCAATCGTTAATAATTGTTTTTCACCCTGAGAAACATTGCTACCTTCTTCATTGATCAAAGTATCATAGCCATCGGTTAAAGTACGTATAAAGTGATGAACATTAGCTTGTTTTGCGGCTTGGACAATTTCATTTTTTAATGCTTTTTCATTTCCATACGCAATATTTTGTTCAATACTTCCCTCAAACAACCACGTATCTTGTAGAACCAACGCAAAAAGTTTTCTTAAATCATGATATGACAATTCTCGAATATCAATACCATTAATTTTAATACTTCCACCCTTTACGTCATAGAACCGTAGTAATAAGTTTGTCAATGTTGTCTTACCTGCTCCTGTAGGACCTACAATAGCGATGGTTTGACCTTGATGTACATCAATATTAACATCCTTCATTAATAGATTATCATCATATCCAAATTGTACATGATCAAATTCAATAGTACGTACTTCATCAATTTGACATTTGGATATAACATCCTCTTCAATTGGTTGATTTAAGAAAGTGAATAAACGTGACATGGCACTAAAGGCAGATTGTACAGCACTTGATAATTGAGATATTTGAGAAATCGGATCGTTGATTTGCCAAATATAACGAATAAATGCTTGTAGTTGCCCTAATGCGATAGTTCCATTTAATACTTGAAGACATCCAACAAGGCTTGCACAACCAATACTTAAATAGGTAATCAAAGAACATAATGGATTGATCAAGCTCGATACAAACTGCGCCTTAAAACTTGATACACGCATTCTTTCATTATCTTTTTGAAATCTTTCTAAAGCATGTTCTTGTTGATTATAAGAAAGAATCTCACTATATCCATCGTACAATTCATTGATGGTACCATTCAAATCGGCTAATGTATTTTGTTGATCATCAAATAAAGGCTGTGATTTCTTAACGACAAATTTTGATAAAAGCGCAATAACAGGTAATGCCACTAGAATAATACACGTCATTAGTACATTGATTCTTAGCATCATGAATAGCACAAAAGTAAATGTACATATAGCCGAAATCACTCGTGATAAAGTTTGTTGCAACGCATTCGATAATGTATCCACATCATTTGTGATACGTGATAATAACTCTCCCGTTTTTTCTTGATCAAAATAAGAAACAGGTAAATGATGAATTTTATTCTCAATCGCATTGCGCACATCAAACATCGTCTTCTGAATCGCATCCGTCATAAAAACAGCCATTAAAAATTGAGATATTGTCTTCACAATATAGATGGAAAATAAGATACATAAGATATGTACAACTTTATCTACCTGAATTGGTTGATGCGCTGAAATATCTTTAGCTAATTGCGTAGTGATCATACCTTCTACAGTCGGATTTAAGGCAAAAGTCACTTGGGCTGTAATAACCATTAAAATTCCAAATAACAATTTAAAGCGATATGGCTTTATAAACACAAACAGATGAGATAGACATTCAGTAAACTTCATTTTCTTAGTTTCTTTCATAATCATCCAACTCCTTTTGTGTTAATTGTGAATGAGCAATCTCTTGATAAACACTACAATCCTTTAACAATTGTGCATGTGTTCCCATTCCAATAATCTGACCTTCATCCAAAACAATGATCATATCCGAATCCATGATGGTAGAAATTCTTTGGGCAACCACAAAGAAAATCGCATTCTTTACTTCTGGTTTCAATGCCTTTCTTAATGTCGCATCCGTTTTAAAATCTAAAGCACTAAAACTATCATCATAAATATAAAGGGATGGCTTTTTTAAGATAACACGAGCAATCGATAGCCTTTGTTTCTGACCACCCGAAATATTCGTTCCATCCTCTGCAATTTCATCTTCATACCCATGCTCTCTTGTCGAAATAAAATCGCTGGCTTGCGCAACCGTTGCTGCATGAACCATCTCTTCAACACTAGCCTCAGGCTTTCCAAAACAAATATTCGATTGAATACTTCCCTTAAACATATGTGCCTTTTGTGCAACATATCCAATTTGGGTACGTAAACTCTCTAAATTATATTTACGAATATCAACACCATTGATTTCAATCGATCCACGACTTACATCATAAAATCGATTCATTAATTTTACTAATGTACTCTTACCAGATCCTGTACTTCCAATCACGGCAATCTTTTGCCCTTTATGACATGAAAAATCAATGTTCTTTAAAACGGCTTCTTCTCCATTTGGATACGAGAACGTAACATCTTTAAAACTCAATGTTTGAATTGAATCCAATTGAATAGAATTTTCATCATTGACAATACTTGGTTTTGTATCTAAAACCTCCATAATACGCTTAGCCGATACATTCGCTCTAGGATACATCATAAACACCATACAGAAAATCAAAACAGACATCATAACGTGGAATAAGTATTCTACAAAGGCCACTACATTTCCTAAGGTAACAGCATTCGAATTTAGTAAAGTACAACTTAAATAATATACAATCACCGTTGCGATATTCATCAAAAAGAAAAAAGATGGTTCCGTACAAGACATCAATTTAAATAGTTTTGCGCTTTGATCTCGATAGAAATTATTTTCATTAGAGAAACGTTTCTTTTCATACTCTTGTTTATTAAAAGAACGAATAACACGAATTCCCGTAATATTTTCACGCAAAATTTGATTAATGTGGTCAATCGACTTTTGTTGATTCTCACTCAATGGTTCACTTACTTTGGCAACAATGATCACGCCCAAAATAACAATAGGAATCGTAGCTAAGACTACATAAGATAGTTCTAAAGAGATTTTTAAAATTAACATAACCGAAACACACATCATAACCGGTGTTAATAATGCAGATTTTAAAATCACATTTAAAAATAACATAATTTGATAGGCATCATTATTTGTACGTGTAATCATACTGGATACACCAAACTTTTCCATTTCAGCAGCCGAGAATGCTTGTGCATGTTCAAAAACGTCATTACGAATATCACGCGTAATATTTGTCGATATTTTTGAGCAGCAATAGCCAAGTAGCACAACCCCACTTACACCAATCACACTAATGAATGCCATCAATCCAAAACGACTATATAAATAAGTTGTGTCTTGTGTTTCAATACCATGATCGATCATATCCGAAATGATTGTTGGAATTCCAAGTTCTACAAGAGCAAAACCAAATACACTTATAAAATCCAGTAAAAACCATTTCTTATATTTCATTAAATATTTCCATATAAGCTTCATAAGTAAATTTATCTCCTTCTCTAAAATAAACAGTTGGAGATAAACTCCT
>OLOB01002465.1_pt1 | contig 10728 bp, 12 predicted proteins | sample 1671911 | NCBI WGS metagenome assembly OLOB01 (sample SAMEA3136625, study PRJEB25190) | human gut metagenome | biome: human gut; feature: human-associated habitat; material: faeces | place: Austria | collected 2013
TTATTATATTTTAATGAATATGAAAATGATTCATCACTTTCTTTATCGTATCCTAAATTTATAATATTATCATCTATTAATATACCTGTTATTATTACTTTTTTGGGACCTAAATTAGCTATTTCCTTTGCTAATTTTAATGTATCTTCTAATGTATAATTTGTGTGATATTTATTATTAGTCAAAAGACATGCTTCTGTTAAATTAGGTGTTACTAAATCAGATACTTTTACTAAATCTTTTATCTTATTACAAATTTCATCATTAAAAGTTTGATAATAATTTCCACCATCGCCCATAACAGGGTCGACAATTACATAGGCATTTTTGTTTTGATTTATAAAATGATATTACTGAAAAAGTTAATTTAAGTATAGTTGAAAATAAAAAAATAAATCTTGATGTCAATGGAAACTATATTACTTTATATTCTAATTTTAATGATGCTGAAGTTTTTATAAATGATAAATATACTGGATTATCAGCAAAAGATATTGTTAATTTTGGGCCTATACCAAGGGATAAAGAAATTTTAATTAAATTAAAAAAAGAGTTTCCTTGGGGCAAAATAGAAAGTGAAGAAGTTGATATAAGTAATAAAGAATATTTAAATGAATTAATCGAAACACTTAATTTAAAAAGTCGTGTAAATCATTTACCTAATGAACTATCTGGTGGTCAACAACAAAGAGTATCAATAGGTAGAGCTTTAATGAATAGACCTAGTATTCTTTTGGCTGATGAGCCGACAGGTAACTTAGATAGTAAAGCAAGTAGAGAAATAATTGACTTGCTAAAACTATCTAATGAAAAATATAAACAAACTATTATTATGATTACTCATGATCATAATTTAGCTTTAAGTGCTGATCGTATTATAACTATCGAAGATGGAAAAATCATATCAGATGAGAAGGTAAAATAATGAATATTTTGAATAAATTAACGATTAAGCATTTAAAAATGAATAAAAAAAGAACTATCGTTACTATAATTGGTGTAATTTTATCGACTGCTTTGATGGTAGGTATTGGTTTACTTTTTTCAACTATCAGAGATAATACAATAAAAGAAATAATTAATAATAATGGTAGTCAACACGTTATAATCAATATGGATTATGACAAATTAAATCTAATTAAAAATAATAATAAAGTTGAATCATATAACTATATATATCCATTAGGATATGCTAAGATTGAAGAATTAAATGATAGTAGAAATCCTTATATTGAAGTAGTAACAGCAAGTGATAACTACTTTAGTAACTTAAAATTAGTAGAAGGAACTATTCCACAAAACGATAGTGAAATAGTTTTACCAAAACATTTATTTAACGAAAAAGTTGATATTAAAGTAGGCGATATAATTACTTTAAAAGTTGGTACTCGTTACTTAAATGGTCAAATTCAAACATTTAAAGATTCCTATGATTTTGAAGAAACTTTAGAAAATATTAGTACTAAAGAATATAAAGTAGTAGGAATAATTGAAAGAGATATAACAGAGTCTTATAGTGATCCTGCTTATATGGCTTTTACTAAAAGTAAAGTAGAAGGAAATAACTTTGCTAAAGTTCTAGTTAATTACAAAAATCCAAGAAATACATATAAAGTAAGTTCAGATATTGCAAAATCATTAGGTTATGAAAATCTATGTGAAAGAGTATCTAATGAATGTTATGAAGACGTCGAATATAATGATTCACTTCTTTCATTAAGTGGCGCAAGTAGATATTCTAATATATTAAGTGGTATGGCTGGAGTTATAACAATTATATTAACACTTGTTTCAATAGCTTGTATTATTGTAATATATAATTCATTTGCAATCTCAGTTATGGAAAGGAAAAAACAATTTGGGTTATTTTCAAGTATAGGCGCAACTCGTAAACAATTGGCAAAAACAGTATTTTTTGAAGCCTTTATTGTTGCTTTAATTGGAATACCTCTTGGTATATTAAGTGGTATTGTCGGAATAGGTACAGTATTAATAATTATTAATAAATTACTTCCTAACTTATTCTCATATCCACTAGCTTTAAGTATATATCCTTTGTTTATGATAATTCCTGTTATATTTATGATTATTACAATTTTTGTTTCAGCTTATATTCCAAGTAAAATCGCATCACGTGTAAGTCCTATAACAGCTATTAGACAAAATGATGATATTAAAAAAAATAGTAAATTAAAAACACCAAAATTTATTAGTAAAATATTTGGTGTAGAAGGTGAATTAGCTTTAAAAAACATGAAGCGAAATAAGAAAAAATATAGGGTTACTATTATTTCCTTATTTATAAGTATTGTTTTGTTTATTTCATTTAGTGCATTTACAGAATATGGATTAGATACAGCAGTTGATATGACAGATATTCCTGACTATGATATTCAAGTATATTCATATTCATTAGACGCTACTAAAATACTAGATAAAGACCAATATTTAAATTTAATTAAAGAGGCTCTTAACCATGAAGAAGTAAAAGAAGCAATTACAGTATCACGAATATCTGATTTATATGTAAAAAAACAGGATGATGACTTTTACACAAAACCAAACGTTAAAGAAATTACACTTGATGAAGTTCAAGGTGGTGATACTTCTTTTGAAAATGGTTACTTAAATACATTTATAACAATTTTAAGCAATGAAGATTATCAAAAATATAAGAAAGAAATTGGTCTAAAAGAAGATAGAGTAATTATAGTTAATAAGAATGAATATAATGATGGTAAAAGAAAAAAGATGAAAGATATACCTTATAGTGGTAAAAATGTTGATTTACAATTATATAAAGTAACAGAAAGCCATTATGAAGAAGATGGCTGGAAATGGGGAACAATTGAAGTAGGATTACCACTTAACAATTTATATTATACTGATAAGTTACCAAAATTTATAGATTTAAATTCAAGTGGATATAATGTTTCAATCATTATATCAGAGGATTTAGCTATTAAATATGAAATAGATACACCATTATATTATTCCAATGAATTTTCAACTTTCATTAAAGCTCCAAAATATGGTAAAGTATGGCCATTGTTAGAAAAGATAGTTGAAAATACAAAAGATGATGATAATGTAAGACTTTATGCCTATAACGTAAAAGAAGATTTAAAACTTATTACTAATATAGTTATTGTTGTTAAAATATTATTATATGGCTTTATTTCATTAGTTACACTAATAGGAGTTACTAGTGTGTTTAACACAATAAATACTAGTATTAATTTAAGAAGAAAAGAATTTTCAATGTTAAGAAGTATAGGTTTAACACCTAATGGCTTTAATAAAATACTATATTTTGAAAGTTTATTCTTTGGACTTAAATCTTTAATATATGCTATACCAGTGAGTCTTGGAGTAACTATCATCATACATTATGCTCTTGCAGATATGATGAGTATAAATAGTATTGTTATTCCTTGGAAGGCTATTATTATATCAATTGTTTCGGTATTTGTAATTGTACTTCTTACTATGATGTATAGTACAAGTAAGATAAAGAAACATAATATTATTGAACAAATTAGAGAAGAAAATATTTAATAAAAATACTTTCTTTTTCTTTTGATATGATATATAATTATGGTAGAGAGGAGTGAAAAATATGGCTAAATTTTGTCCTAATTGTGGAAGTGAAATGATTGATGAGGCCGCAATGTGTGTTAAATGTGGTACTATGGTAGGGGAAAACAATACTAATAAAAATAATGAAGAAAAACCTACTGCAAGTGGTGAAAAGAAAAAAGGATTACCTGCTTGGGCTATTGTTTTGATAGTTTTAGGTGGCTTAGGATTATTAGTTGTTATTGCTATTATAGTTTTTGCTGTTATCGGAATTAATGCTCTTAAGAAAGTAGACCCAAATGAAATAAAGGATAAACTTAATGATTACATAGAAGAAAATACTGATTCTACTTTATATGGTACTATAGGTGATACTTTAACAGATGGAAGTCTTAGTTTAACTTTAACTGGGGCTTATAAATATGATTCTATTGGAGAAGGCTACTTTGTTAATACACCTGCTGAAGGTAAAGAATACTTGGTATTATTCTTTGATATAGAAAATATTTCAACAGAAAGTAAATATGTTTCACATTATGATTTTGATGGTTATGTTGATGATGTAGCTTGTGATATTACAGGTATACTTGGTGATATAGAAGGTATTAGTGATTTAGCAACTGACTTAGCGCCTAGCAAAAAAGCGCAAGGATTTGTGGCATTCGAAGTTAATAAAAATTGGGAAAATTTTGAAATACATTATAAGGAATTTCTTGGTGATAGAACTTTAGTATTTAAAGTTAGTAATATAGAAGGTGCTTAAATGCATCTTTTTTTCTTTCTTTTTTTTATATAATAGTATATAATGTTATTAGGAGGATAAATTATGAATGTAACAGATATTGTTATTTTGATTGCCTTAGCACTAGGAGCAATTGGTGGATTTAAATCTGGAGTTATAAAAAAGACTGCTAATTTTGTTGGTATATTTATTATCATTATTTTGTCATTTTATTTAAAAAACTATTTATCGGTTATTATGTATGAAAATTTACCATTTATTAACTTTGGAGGTTTTATAAAAGGAATAGAGGCTATTAATATTTTGTTCTATGAAGTACTTGCTTTTGTTATTGTATATTCCTTGCTTTATTTAGTTTTTAAAGTGGTACTTATGTTAACTGGTTTAATAGAAAAAATACTTAAGGCTACAGTTATACTTAGTATTCCTTCAAAAATACTTGGTATATTTGTTGGTATAATAGAAATGTATGTTTATGTATTCTTAATTTTAGTAGTTATTACTTTACCGATTATAAATATTCCTTATATTAGAGATTCTAAAATAGCTAATTTTATGTTAGATAAAACACCGATATTATCTAAGGTTTCAGAAGAAATGGTTGATACATATGATGGCGTTTACAAAATAGTAAAGGAAAAAGATAATAAGAATAATGAAGAATTAAATGATGAGGTAATTAAATTATTATTAGATAAAAAAGTTATTACTAAAGAGTCTTTAAGTAAACTTATTGATAGAAATAAAATTCATATTAAAGATGAAAGTATATTAGATTAGGAGGTTTGTTATGGGTTTAATACATTATGAAAATGATTTTTCTTCTTTAATTAAAGATAAAGCAGTCGTTGACTTTTATGCTACTTGGTGTGGCCCTTGTAAGATGTTTGGTCCAGTATTTGAGGATGTTTCTAAAGAAAATGAATTTAACTTTATTAAACTTGATGTTGATAAATATTCAGATGTTGCAAGGGAATATGGTGTTATGTCAATTCCAACGATTATATTATTTGAAAATGGTAAAGAAGTTAAGAGGTTTACTGGCTTTATGAACAAAGAAGAACTTGTCAAATTTTTGAAATAGTTTTGGAACTATTTCTTTTTTTTAATTCAAAACTATTGTTTTTTTTATAAAAATCTGCTATTATTAATTTATGATAGAAGAGAGGAGATAAGTAAATGGAAAAAGAAGATAAGAGAGGAATATTTTTTGGAGTAATTGGAGTACTTACTTTAATTGTTGCTATAATTGGTGCATCATTAGCATACTTTTCTATTAATGCTAAAAGTGAAGATAATGCTTTAACGGTTAAAGCTGCTACTGTAAAAATAGTTTATGAAGATGGTGACAAATTAAATGTAACTAATATTATACCTTCAGATCAAACTATAGCTCTTAGAACTTTCACTAGAACTGGTGATGATGATGGTCAAGGTGGTACATATAAAACTTGTATAGATGATAAGGGATTTACAACTTGTGGGTATTATGATTTTACTTTAACTAATGATGGACCTACTGAAATGGAAATTATTGCTAAAGTAATTCCTACAGCCTTAGTAAAAGAAGAAAAGAATGAGCAAGGTGAAGTTACTACTAAAGGTGAGATACCATTTAAACATTTAAAATTTGTTTTATACGATAGAACTGGTATTTCTGGAGAATTTGATAATGGTTCTAATATAGTTTATACTGGTACTATTCCATATAGTGAAGTTTCTGGAGAATATACAGAATTTAGTTTACTTGGTGCAACAGGTGATGAAACAATGAAAATAGCTGGAAATCATACTACAAAAAATCTTCGTTTATTTGTTTGGCTTGACGAAGCTGGTGCTGATAATGATGCTGAACAAGGTGCTACATTTAAGGGTACTGTTAATGTTGAAGTTAAAGGTGCTAAAACTATTACTGGTGAAGCTACTCAATAATAAAATTAAAAGCAATTTAAGTATTGCTTTTTTTTGATGTTTTTGGTATTATTATACTAGGAGATTGATGATATGAATAATAGTAAAAGTAGGACAGATATATTTTATTTTATTGTTTTGATTCTTACACTACTTATAATGATTGTTGGAGTAACTTTTACTTATTTTTCTTTGATTGCAAGTGAAAAAGAGGATAGCACAAAGATCAAAACTGGTACTTTGGCTATTAATTATATAGATGGTATTGCTATTGATACTTATGCACTTATGCCTATTAATGAGCCTAATTTAAGTACTAAGTATTCTGTATATAAAAAGAGTTTTTCTGTTAAGAGTACTGGCACTTTAGATCAAACACTTAATATATCTATGTTTGTAACTGATAATGATTTTGATGATAAGGCACTTAGTTATGCTTTGTATGATAGTACGGGTTATAAAATATCTAAAAATAGTATTCCTAAAACTGGTGATATATTAATTGGTTCTAATATTTATTTGAAGAGTAATGAGAAAAAAACATTTACTGTTTTAATATGGCTCCAAGAAAATAATAAAAATCAAGATTATGAGATGGGTAATACTTTTAAGGGCGGATTTAATATAGATGCTAGTCAAATAAAATACCAATAATGACTAGTTTTTTTCTTTTAATTATATTATAATTGTTATGGAGGCTACTTATATGAATGGAAAAAGAATAAAAGTTAATGATTTTAAATTTAAATATGGACAAGAGACTATATTTATTAATGTATTTGGAGCTTTTAAATATAAGAAAAATAACAATAAGTATGTTATTTATAGTTATGATAATAGTAAATTATATTATGGTTCTTTATTTATAAGAGATAATGAACTTGTTATAATGCTATCTAAAAATGATGGTGAGAATTTAATCAATAAGTTTTTAGATGATATTTTGACTGGTAATAGCGATAGTGATTTTGAAGTTATTTCACTTGATAAAATAATTAGTGCTCAAATAATTGATGAAGGTGTTATTAACAAAAAAATTGATATCAATAAACTTGATGAATTAACTATACCGAAGAAGAAGGCTTCAGAAGTAGTTAATGAAAATAAAAAGAAAAAAAGAATATCAATATCTGGAATATTTTTTGCATTATTTATAGTTGTTGTAGTGGCTTTCTTCTTTTTTAATCCAGAAGTTATTGTGGGAAAAGATAAGAACTATGTTTGTGATAGAGAATATAATCATAATGTTTTATATGTTTTTGTTAAAGAGGAAGTTAAACTTACTTTCAGTGGTAAAGGTAAAATTAAAAATTCAGTTGTAACTAATAATTATATCTTTAATAGCGATAGTAGGTATAATAAGTTTAAAAACAATGGTGAATTTTATAAATATATGAATGAAGGGGATACTTATAAGTTTATTGATGAAGAAAAGACTTATAGAGTTATGTCTAATATTAAAGATTTGAGAGAGTATTTTTCCTCTGAAGATGAAGATTCAATATTAGAATATTATAATGAAAAAAACTACAAATGTAAAAAAATAGAAAAAGAGTGATAGATATGAATTTTTATTTATTATATGGAACTGACACCTCTATTATTGGTAGGGAAATTGATATTATTAAAGAAAAATTATCTATTTCAGATAATGATGTTATTTATTATAATATAGAAGATATTCAGAATGTTGTAGATGAAGCACTTACTATTTCTATGTTTTCTGCTAATAAACTTATTGTTATTGATAGTACTATTTATTTATCACAAAAGAAAGATATTGAAAATATTAATTTACTTGAGAATTATTTTAATAACTATAATTCTAATAGTTATTTAGTATTTGTATCTAATAGTGATACTATTGACTCTAGAAAGAAATTGGTAAAGTTTATTAATAGTAATGGTACTACAAAAAAGGTAGAGGCTAATAATGAATATTTAAGTGATTATGTTAATGATTATTTAAAGAAAAAGAATTATAAAATGAGTAGCATGGATATTAATATTTTTATTAATAGAGTTGGTAATAATATTGATAATATTAAAAATGAGCTTGATAAACTTATGTTATATAAAATAAATGATAAGGTTATTAATAATAGTGATATTATGCTTCTTACAGAAGAGAATACTGATAATAGTGTTTATGATTTAGTTAGTGCACTATTAAAGAATAATAATAGTAAGGCTATTAAACTATATAAAAATTTTGTTATGAATGGTATAGATCTTAATCAGATAATTGCTATTATTGCTAGTCAAATAAGATTATTGTTTCAAGTTAAAAGACTTTATAATAGTGGTAAATCTAATGATGAGATAGCTAAAATATTGGAGTTTAAAAGTGTATATAGAGTTAAGTATTTGCTTAGTGATAGTTATTATTATAGCGAGGATACTTTGATTAAGTATTTGTCTAAACTATCTAATATTGATAGGGATATTAAAATTAATAATATTGATGGCAATATACTATTAGAACTTTTTATTGCAGGTAAAGATTATTAAAAAAAGTATGCTGCTTGTTACATACTTTTTTTTATGTTTGATAAGATATTTTGTTTTTCTTCTTCATTTGAATTATTCCATAGTAATTCAAATAATACTCCAAGGCCTATTAAAGGATCATCTTCGTGTGAGGATATAGAGTCTTCGATGGAATTTTTTATATCATCAATACTAGAATCTTTAAAGTTACTGATGATATATTTTCTTATATCTATATTATTCATTTTATCACCATTAATATAATGGTATAATATTTGATGTTTTATTCATTGTAATTTAAATATTACTATGTTATTATATTGGTGGTGATGTTATGTCTATATATATTCATATTCCTTTTTGTAATAGTATTTGTACATATTGTGATTTTTGTAAAATATTTTATAATAAGAAATATATTAATGATTATTTAAATAATTTAGAACAAGAAATTAAAGTGAGATATAAAAGTGAAATTGTTAATACTATTTTTATTGGTGGTGGTACTCCAAGTAGTTTAGATGATGAAGAACTGATTAGGTTAATGAATATTATTGAGATATTTAAACTTAATGATAATTATGAATTTACTGTTGAATGTAATATTGAATCTATTACCGAAAATAAACTTAAGATAATGAAAAAATATGGAGTTAATAGAATTAGTATCGGAGTAGAATCTTTTGATAATAGTATTATTAAATTACTTGGAAGAAATCATACGAAGAAGGATGTATATAATAAGATGGGAATAGTAAAAAGATATTTTAGTAATATTAACATAGACTTGATATATGCTGCATATGATGATATAAATATTTTGAAAAGTGATATTGATTGTTTTTTAAAACTTGATATTCCGCATATTTCTACTTATAGTTTAATAATTGAAGATAATACTATGTTAAAAATTAATGGAATGAAAAATATCGATGAAGATATTGACTATGAGATGTATAAGTATATAGAGGATGCTCTTGAGAAGAATGATTATATTCATTATGAGATTAGTAATTATGCTAAGAATGGATATCAATCTAAACATAATTTGGTATATTGGAATAATGAAGAATATTATGGATTTGGTTTATCTAGTACTAGCTACATAAATAATGAGAGAATAACTAATACTAAGAATTTAAGAAAATATTTAAATGGTGAATATCTAGATACTTCTGTTTATGAAGATAAGGATATTAGGATGGAAAATGAAATTATGCTTGGACTTAGAAAGCTTGATGGTATAGATTTAGACAGATTTAAAGAAAAGTTTAATGTATCTTTAGAAGATATATATAATATTGATAATTTAGTTAGAAATGGATATTTGATAAGAGATAATAATTGTATTAAAATTGATAAGAAGTATATGTATATATCTAATGAAATTATTGTTAGGATACTTGAATAAAGTATTCTTTTGTGATAGAATATTAATTCATGAAAAGGAGGGTTTATTATGGAAAATAAAGATGATATTTTAAAAGGGTTATATGGTATAAAAGAAGAACTTTCTAAAGAAATATTTGAGTTAGAAAATAAATTATATTTAACTAGATGTTCTTTAGATGATATTAATGATGAAATATGTAAGATTGGTGGACATTGTTTTGGTGATTGGAAACAAGTTATTAATCCTAATTGGATTAATGATGAAAATGGTAATAAAGTATATTGTTATAAGAGAGTATGCAGTATTTGTGGTAGAGAAGAAATTGCTTTTGATATAAATGATACAAAGATACTTAGTAAAAAAAAATAATAGTTCAATATTTATTTGGACTTTTTCTTTACTTATTTACTTAAATATTTTATAATTATTATGTGAGGTAGATGTTATGGAAAAATTTATAAAGTTTATTACTAATGAGAAATTTTATTTACCAATTGTTTATATAGTTGTTGGCCTTATATTATATTTGGTAATAGAAAAAGTTATTAATAGAATATCTAAGGGACATATTGGTAATAGTGGTAAAGATAAGAGAAAGGACACTATTATTAAT
>OLOB01002471.1_pt1 | contig 10706 bp, 9 predicted proteins | sample 1671911 | NCBI WGS metagenome assembly OLOB01 (sample SAMEA3136625, study PRJEB25190) | human gut metagenome | biome: human gut; feature: human-associated habitat; material: faeces | place: Austria | collected 2013
GATTTATTTAATTTGATAGATTCTATGTATGAAAAGGATGATGAAGATGGAAACGTTTAAAAGTGTTTTACCTGTAATATTATATGTTTTACTTGCTATACTAATAGTAGTGCTTATTGTCTTTGTAATTAGACTTATAAAGACATTGGGAAAAGTAGACAAAGTAGTTGATGATGTTAATCGTAAAGTAGGTAAATTAGATGGTGTTTTTAACATTATTGATACTACAACTGATACTTTAGCACTTTTTAGTGATCGTATTACTGACTTTGCTGTAAATAAGATTGCTAATATATTTAAAAAGAAAAAAAGAAAAGAGGAAGATGAAGATGAGTAAAAAGAAAAAAGGATTTGGAAAGTTTTTAGCTGGTGCTTTAGTTGGTGCAGGTTTAGGAGTTTTGTTTGCACCTAAAAAAGGAAGTGAAACTAGAAAAGAATTAAAACTTAAAATGGATGAATTAATTTGCAAGTTAAAAGAAGTTGATGTAGACGAAGTAAGAAATGAAGTTGAATGCAAAATAACTGAAATTAAAAATGAACTTGCTGATTTAGATAAAGAAAAAGTTTTAAAAATTGCTAAAAGAAAAGCTAATCAAATTCAAGATATGGCTTCTGAATTAGTTAGTTATGTTAAAGAAAAAGGTACTCCTGTTTTGGAAGAACTTGCTCTTTCTGTTAAAGAAAAAGCTATTAATGTTACAAAAGAAGTTTTAAACAAATTAGAAAATGAAGATTAAGGTTGCTTAATCTTTTTAGTTAATGAAATGATAAAATAAATGAAAAAATCAAAAGTATATTACACTAAAGAAATAAATGCAGAAAGATTACTAAAAATATATTAACATTTAAATACAGAATTAAAAGGTAGAGTAACTATTAAAATTTCTACTGGAGAATTAGGTGGTCATAACTATTTAAAACCAGATTTAATAAAAGGGTTAGTTAATAAATTAAATGGTACTATTGTTGAATGCAATACAGCTTATCCCAGCAAAAGAATGAATACTGCTGACCATTTAGAAACAGTTAAAGCTCATGGCTTTTTAGATATTGCTAATGTTGATATTATGGATAGTGAAGGTGAAGTAGAACTTCCTGTTAACTATGAAGGTCATTTTAAACCAGAAAACTTAGCTTATATAAATGTTTTAAATAATCTATCAATCGATTGTGATTGTGATTCAAATCCTAAAGATCCAGAAATGGCAGATATTGGCATATTAGCAAGCTTAGATCCAGTCGCATTAGATAAATGTAGTTATGATTTTATCATTAATTCTAGTGACTCTAAAAAAGAATCTTTAATACAAAGAATGGAAGAAAAACACGTTATTCATACAGTGTATAGTTTAGAAGAATTAGGTTGTGGAAGCACTAACTATGGATTAATAAAAATTGACTAAAAATTCTTACATCATTTCAAAAAAAGTGATACAATTTAAGTATAACGAGTAGCTATTAACGAGCGTAAGTCCAGTTAAATAGCTACTTTTTTTGGAGGTAAATGATGTTTAAAATAAATGATTATGTTGTTTATAAAAGAGATGTCTGTCAAATAATAGGTATAAAAGATGAAAAATATTATACATTAAGACTAATAGACGATAATACTTTGAAATTAAGTGTTCCTATTACTAACGATTTTGGATATTTAAGAAGTATAATTAGTAAAGAAGAAGCAATAAATCTAATAAACGATATCGTTAATGTAGAAGTTATTAATAATAATGATAGATTAATAGAAAATACATATAAAGAATTAATTCGTTCTAATAAACTATTAGATTTAGTTAAAATAATTAAAACAACTTATTTGAGAAATGATAATAGATTAAAAAATAATAAAAAAATAAGTGATAAAGATAATTTCTATTTTGATAAAGCTGAAAAATATTTATATAATGAATTATCTATATCTTTAAATATGAATTATGAAGAAGTAAAAAAATACTGCTCACTAGCATTAAAAATTAAGAATCATCCTAAAACATATATTAATGAAATTTTTAGTTGGAATAATACTGTATATGATTTACTAGCAATTAGTTCTTATTATTTAAATGAATTAGATAAAGAAAAATATATAATTGATAAAGAAAAACTTGATAATGAAGAAGCTAGAGCCATATTGGCTCAATACATAGAATCAGTAATAAGGAAAGCATTAAATTATGTAAGAGATAAAGCTAAGGAAGATAATGAAAAACTTCTTAAGCAAATAGAAGCATGTAATAAAATAGTTTACATATTAAGTGAAGTGTCCAATGAAGATGATATTAAAAAATATAAAATAAGTGAAAATGGAGAAATGCTTACAGCTCTTTATTCTAAAATAAATAATAAAAGAGCAATATCTAAAGAAAAAGCCATAAGGCCAGTTACACCAATATCACAAAGTTCGCTTTTTACAGGTGCAACAATGGAACCTAATATGCTAAGTGAACTTAATAAAGAAATCCTTTCATGTGATTCAATAGACTTACTTGTGTCCTTTGTTAAATGGAGTGGAATAAGATGTTTAATTGAAAGTTTAGAAGAAGCAGCTTTAAATGGCAAAAAGATAAGAATAATAACAACATCATATATGGGAGCTACAGATGAAAAAGCCATATATGAATTAGCAAAATTACCTAATATAGAAATTAAAATTTCTTATGATACAGAAAGAACAAGACTTCATGCTAAGGCGTACATGTTTAAAAGAAATACAGGTTTTACTACAGCTTACATTGGTTCCTCCAATATATCAAATGTTGCTTTAACTTCAGGATTAGAATGGAATATTAAAATTACAGAACAGGATTCTTTTGATATAGTTAAGAAGTTTGAAGCTACTTTTGAAAGTTATTGGAATGATGGAGAGTTTGTTTTATTTACTGGTACGGATGAAGACAAGCTTAAATTAAGAATGGCATTAAGAAAAGAAAATAAGGAAGTGGAAAGAGAAAATAATTTTCTTTTTGATATTAAGCCATATTCTTATCAAAAGGAAATACTAGAAAGATTAGATGCTGAAAGAAAACTATTTAATAAGAATAAAAATTTAGTGATTGCTGCTACAGGTGTAGGAAAAACAGTAATATCAGCATTTGATTATAAAAATTATTGCAAAGAAAATAAAGGTCAGGTAAATAGACTTTTATTTGTTGTACATCGTGAAGAAATCTTAAATCAGGCAAGAGATACATTTAGAGCCATTTTAAAGAATAATAATTTTGGTGAACTTATGGTAGGTGGAAGAACTCCAGAAAATATAGATCATTTATTTGTATCAATCCAAAGTTTAAATAGTAAAAAATTATTTGAAGTAACTTCAGAAGATTATTATGATTTTATAATAGTAGATGAGTTCCATCATGCAGCAGCACCTTCATATCAAAAGCTTTTAAGTTATTATAAGCCTAAGATATTATTAGGACTTACGGCTACACCAGAAAGAAATGATGAAAAAGAAATCTTTTCATATTTTGAAGATAGAATAGGTGCTGAAATCAGACTACCAGAAGCAATAGATAGAAAGCTTCTTAGTCCATTTCAATATTTTGCAGTTACAGATAATATTGATTTATCAAAGGTCAAATGGACTAGAAAGGGATATGATATAGCAGAACTTAGTAATGTTTATACTAATGATGATTTAAGAGTTTCTCAAATAGTTAATAGTTTAAATAAATACATTACTGATATAAATGAAATTATAGGATTAGGTTTCTGTGTAAGTATAGAACATGCTATTTTTATGGCTAAAAGGTTTAATGAACTTAATATACCATCAATAGCTTTAACATCAAAAAGTACTATAGAGGAAAGAAATAAAGCTAAAGAAAATTTAGTAAATGGTAATATTAAATTTATTTTTGTGGTTGACCTTTATAATGAAGGGGTAGACATACCAGAAGTAAATACTATTCTTTTCTTAAGGCCAACAGAAAGTCTTACTGTATTCCTACAACAATTAGGAAGAGGATTAAGACTTAGTGAAGGAAAAGAATGTTTAACTGTTCTTGATTATGTTGGGCAAGCACATAAGAATTATAATTTTGAAGAAAAGTTTAGAGCACTCATTGGTAAGAGCAATAGATCTGTAAAAGATAATATAGAAAATGGATTTTTAACTTTACCTAAAGGGTGTTATATTCAATTGGAAAAGCAGGCCAAGGAATATATTTTAAGAAATATAAAATCCTCAGTAAATAATAAAAATAAAATAATAAATCTTTTAAGAAATTTTAAAAATGAAAGTTTTGCAGAACTTACTTTGGAAAATTTCTTAAATCATTATGAATTATCATTAGTAGACTTTTATGGTAAATCAGGAGATAGAAGTTTTGCAAGAATGTGTGTAATGGCAGGAGTTAAAGAAGATTTTAATGAGGAAAATGAAGTTGAAATAACAAAGAAGCTAAGAAACTTATTCCATATAAATTCAAGAAGATTAATAGAATTCTTTAATAAGATTATCGATGAAGAAATTGATATTTATAATGTAAATAATGAAGAAAAGTTAATGATGAATATGATGTATTATACTTTTTATAATAACTGTCCAGAAAAAGAAAACCTAAATTCATTACAGGAAGGTTTAGAAAGACTTTTAAAGAATAAAACTATGATGGCAGAAGTTAAGGAAATATTAAAATATAATTATCATAAATTAGTATTTGTAGACAAAAGAGTTGAACTTGGATTTGATTGTCCTATGGATTTACATTGTAATTATACAAGAGATCAAATAATGGCAGCTTTAGATTATTTTAATGGAGAAAAGAAACCAGCTTTTAGAGAAGGAGTAAAATATTTTGCAGATAAAAAACTAGATGTATTCTTTATAACCTTAAATAAAAGTGAGAAAGATTTTTCACCATCTACTTTATATGAGGATTATGCTATAAATGAAAAGCTATTCCACTGGCAGAGTCAAAGTACAACTTCTGTAGAAAGTGTTACAGGAAAAAGATATATTAATCATAAGAAAGAAAACTCTAAAATAGTACTATTTGTAAGAGAAAATCAAAAGGATAATGGAATAACCTCTTCATATACTTATTTAGGATTAGCAGAATATAAAAGTCATATGGGAAGTAAACCTATAAGTATTACTTGGGAGTTACAAGAGGAAATCCCTAGCTGGATGATTAATAAGGCAAATAAGAGCATCATTATTTAAAAGAAAGAGGTTGATTTATAATGAAAGAAACAATGGAAAGAATAAAAAAGTTTAGAGATGATAGAGATTGGCAGCAATTTCATACGCCATCTAATTTAGCAAAAGCAATATCAATAGAATCTGGAGAATTATTAGAAGAATTTTTATGGGATAATGATAATTTTAATTTGCAAAATGTAAAAGAAGAATTGGCTGATGTTATGATTTACTGTATACATATGGCTAATGCTTTAGATGTTAATATTGAAGATATAATAAATATGAAAATGGATAAAAATGAATTGAAGTATCCAGTTGAAAAGGCAAAAGGAAAAAGCACTAAATATACAGAATTATAAATATGAAGAAAAATATTAAGGAAATAGGTATTAAATATGATTATATATAAAGCAAGTAAAAGAGAGTTTATTGAGCATGTTGATAATGATAGTATAAGTATAGTAATAGAAAAAGCATATAGAGAAAAGGTTGGAAAAGTAAGTTTAGCAGAAAAAAGAGCATGGAAAAATTCTATGCTGTATATGTATAAGGCTCTTAATGTTTCAGAGATACCTAATGATGCAACCATTGCCATTGAGTATAGAATACCTGCAACATCAATGAGAATAGATTTTATTATTTCAGGTGTAGATAAAGAAGATAAGCAAAATGTTGTTATAATTGAATTAAAACAATGGGAAAGTATTGAAAAAGTTGAAGATGAAAATGCAATAGTTAAAACATTTATTAATAAGGGTATAAGAAGAACAACACATCCATCTTATCAAGCATGGACTTATGCTTGTGCTATAGAAGATTATAATGAAGCGGTAGAAAAAAATAAGATATTATTACATCCATGTGCATATCTACATAATTATATTAAACATGAGGATAATGATCCTATAGTAGATAGTTGCTATGATGAATATTTAGAAAAAGCTCCTGTATATGTTCAAGGGGAAGTTAAAAAACTTAGGGAATTTATATGCAGATATGTTTATAAAGGAGATGAAGGAAAAGGTTTATATAGTATAGAAGGTGGAAAAATAAAACCATCAAAATCTTTACAAGATGCATTAGTGTTAATGCTTGATGGAAATGAAGAATTTAAATTAATTGATGCTCAAAAAGTTGTTTTTGAGAGAATAAGAAAAACAGCCATGAAAAAAATTATGAGCGGAGAAAAAAACGTGTTTATAATTAAAGGTGGACCTGGTACTGGAAAATCAGTATTAGCTATTAATTTATTAGTAAAGTTAAATTCAGCAGGATATATAACACAATATGTATCTAAAAATTCAGCTCCTAGAGAAGTATATTCATTAAAACTTAAAGGAAATTATACACAGAAATATATAGGAAATCTATTTAAAGGATCTGGAAGCTATGTTGAAGCTAAAGAAAATGAAATAGATGTTTTACTTGTGGATGAGGCACATAGATTAAATGAAAAATCAGGACTGTTTCAAAATAAAGGTGAAAATCAAATTAAAGAAATAATAAATGCATCAAAATTAGCTGTATTTTTTATTGATGAAGCTCAAAGAGTTACATTAAATGATATTGGATCAGTTGAGGAAATAAAGAAATATGCAAATATATTAGGTGCAAAAGTTCATGAAGATACTTTAACAGCACAATTTAGATGTAATGGTTCAGATGGATATTTAAATTGGTTAAATGATGTTTTAGAAATTAAGGAAACTGCTAATTTCGATGGATTTGATTTTAATTATGACTTACAAGTAGTAGATAATCCTACTGAAATGAGAAAAATGATAGAAGAGAAAAATAAAGTAAACAATAAATCAAGACTATTGGCAGGTTATTGTTGGAAGTGGGAAAGTAAAAAGGATTTTAATAAGTATGATATAGTATTTCCAGAGTATGATTTTAAAATGAAGTGGAACTTAGCTGCTAAAGAACCATGGGCTATAGGAAAAAACTCTGTAAATGAAATTGGATGTATTCACACATGTCAAGGACTTGAATTTGATTATGTTGGAGTTATTATTGGGGAGGATATAAGATATGAAAATGGAAAGATAATAACAGATTTTACAAAGAGAGATAGTGGAGATAAGAGCATAAAAGGAATTAAGAAATTATATAAGGAAAATAAGGAAGAGGCATTGGCTAAAGCTGATGAAATAATAAAGAATACTTATAGAGTATTATTAACTAGGGGAATGAAGGGCTGTTATATTTATTGTAGAGATGAGGCACTTCAAAATTATTTAAAAGAAAGAAGTAATATGATAAGTAGAAATATTAGCTATAAGGATGTTGAAGCTGAATATAAAATAAATGCATAAATATATTATTAAAATATAAAATACATTAATACAGGGACTGTTGAAAGAATTGTGTAATATCAATTCTATCAACAGTCCTTTTTGTATGATTAGTTGGTAGAAATGGAATAATATACTTAAAAATTTGTAGGAGGAATTTTTATGACAAAAAAAGATGATATTAACTTTGATTACAATGAAGAAGTGAAAAAATGTAAAACAATCGATGATGTTATTGGAAAAGATGGATTAGTTCAGAGATTAATTAAAGATGTATTGGAAAATATATTAGAAGTTGAAATGGGCGAGCATTTAGGCCGTGACAAATACGATCGTCAAACTGATATAGATCAAGATGATAGAAATTATAGAAATGGTTATAGCAAGAAAACACTAAGAAGTTCATTTGGTGACGTCGATCTCGACGTACCACGAGATCGAAAAGCAGAATTTGAACCACAAATTATAAAGAAATATGAAACTGTATGTAATGAATTAGATAAAAAGATTATATCTTTGTATGCAAAAGGTATGAGTACACGTGATATTCAAGCTGAAGTTGAAGATTTATATGGTATAACACTATCACCATCAATGATTTCAAAAATAACTGACAAGGTCATAGCTACCGCTACCGAATGGCAAAACAGAATGTTAGATGAAATATATCCAATAGTATATTTAGATGCTATGTACTTTAAAGTTAGAAGTAATGGGAAAATAGTTAATAAAGCTGTATATATATGTCTAGGTTATACACTTGAAGGATATAAAGATATTCTTGGCATATGGGTAGATGAAGCAGAAGGTGCTAAGTTCTGGTTAAGTATATGTAATGACTTAAAAAATCGTGGAGTAAAGAAGATACTTATTGCATGTATGGATGGATTAAAAGGATTACCCCAAGCTATTAAAACAGTATTTCCAACAGTTGATATACAAACATGTATAGTTCATCAAATAAGAAATTCAATAAAATACATAGCATCAAAAGACAAAAAAGCTTTTATGAAAGATTTAAAAGAGGTATACAAGGCTACTACAGAGGAACTTGCGTTAGCGCAGCTAGATAACCTAAAGGAAAAATGGGGAAGTAATTATGGAATGGTAATAGATTCTTGGTATAATAATTGGAATAATCTCGATACTTTCTTCAAATTTTCACCTCAAATACGAAAACTTATATATACTACTAATGTTCTAGAAGGCTTTAACAGACAGGTTAGAAAGTTTACTAAAGTAAGAACCATTTTTCCAACTGATGAATCATTGAATAAATGCGTTTATCTAGCGACAATGGAAATAATGGAAAAATGGACTCAACCTATTCATAACTGGAGAACTACGTTGGCGGAGCTATCACTATATTTCGAAGAGCAACTTAGAGATGAATTAGCTTAAGAGCTTGTACTTTTTTAAAATTTTATGTATACTTTGAAACTTTTGTTAGATACTATAAGTAAACATAAAATCACAGTATTAGTATTTCTGGTTAATAAAAAAATATTACTGGAAATCAAAATTTCCAGTAATATTTTTTAATATATAAAATCATTTACACAAATTTATCGATAGTCTCGGAGAATGAGTTTACTAGGGCTTTGATTGGAACTTTAAATGATTTTACATTATCACTTTATCTAGTATATTACGGATTTAATGCAAGTGATAATTGTAATGGATTATGTTATCTAAACCAAGATGTTATATTAGAGAGAATGGGTTTTTCGGCTAGTGGACAAAATTTAGACAAGCTTAGATTCGCCAATGCATTACTTAGAAGCAATGGATTAATAAGACAAGCTTATGAAATAACCAAAGATAGCAATGGAAGAGAAGTTAAAAGAAAACTTATAACGGTAGTTCCAAAGTATTGGGAAACTAAGTTATATGATGAAGTTAAGAGAGGTATTCATAAGTTTGATAAAGGCGATAAAGCTATTAAGGAATATTTAGAACTGAAATAGTAGGGAATTTTATCACTAAAAACGGGAAATTTATCAGTAAACCCTTAAAAAAACGGGAAGTTTATCATTAGAAAAAAGGAAATTTATCGCTGAAAAAAGGGAAATTTAATCTATGTAGTAATAGAGGAGTAATAGATAGTAATAGAAAAAGTAATAGAAGTAATAGACTTAGAGAAGCCTAACGGATTTTCTAAGAGTTTTCTATTTAAATCTTATTATAAATGGAAAGTAAAGGAGTAATTATGTTAACAAATGAGGAATTTAGAAGTAAACTAGACCATAAAAACTATATGGCAAGGGAAAAGAAATTAAAGGCTATCTGTGAATTGAATTACAGTAAACCTAGAATGGAAAAGCAACTACTACTAGATGCAATAGAGAAAGAAAGACTAAATGTAGTTGTACCAGTTGATACGGAAGAAAAGTTTTATAGGAGCAATTATAATACTATTTGTACTAGTGGAGGAATTAATATAAGATGCAGAAGATTCAAGGAATACTATTGCATAAGTGATATTAGTATTGGTCTTATGTCAATATTTTGGACACAAAAAGTCAAACTTTTTTATGCTGCACTTCTAGCTAATAATTCACATTGATCTGGAGTCATGTAATTAATAGAAGAGTGTAGCCTTTTTCTGTTATACCAACCTTCAATATATTTAAAAATAGCCATATTAGCTTCTTCGAAGGTACGGTATGTATTTCTATATATTTCTTCCTTTTTTATTAATGAATGAAAAGATTCTATACAAGCATTATCATATGGACAACCTTTTTTACTAAACGATTGTATAATATTAAACTCTTTGCATAGCTCCCTTAAATCATTGCTAGTGTATTGAGAGCCTAAATCGCTATGAAATATTAATTGCTTATTCTTATCGGGAGATTGGCTGTAATAAGCATTTTTTAAGGCTTTAACAACTAAATCATTAGTCATTCTCTGACCGAAAGCGTAGCCAATTATTTTTTTAGAATATAAGTCTAGAACTGAAGCTAAATAGCACCAACCATCTTTGATAGTATAAATATATGTAATATCTCCTACCCATTTTTCGTTAATAGAAGTAGTAGTAAAATCTCTTTTCAAAACGTTTTCTAAATCTTCTGCTACCTTTTTACTTGAATGAGGTTTGTATTTTTTTACAGTTACTGCACAAAGGCCAAGTTCAGTCATTCGTCTTTGAACTCGCTTCAATGATACATTGAATCCTTCTATACCAAGTATATGATGAATCCTAGGAGCACCATATATGCCTTTATTCTCTTTATATATCCTTTTAATAGCTGATT
>OLOB01002472.1_pt1 | contig 10706 bp, 9 predicted proteins | sample 1671911 | NCBI WGS metagenome assembly OLOB01 (sample SAMEA3136625, study PRJEB25190) | human gut metagenome | biome: human gut; feature: human-associated habitat; material: faeces | place: Austria | collected 2013
GTGTATGACAAATTATATAAAAAGACTAGAGGCTATAATTAATAAAAATATAGAAAATAATAAACAAAAGTATAAAGATAAATATAAATTAGGTAATTATATAGAACAATTACTTTCAGATATAAATAAAGAGCACTTAAATAATGATGAAAAACTCGAGGATATAGTAATTGCTATTGAGTATAAGGTGTTAAATGAACTAGAGAAAATATCTTCATCTAGATCAAAAGACGAAATAAAGTATTTTGATTATTTTGAACAGTGGCATCAATATTTAGATAGAACAGATGTATATAAAAAGTGGTGCGACAGTAGAAAAGATATTTCACCATTAACATTAATATTGGAGAATGATAAAGATGTTTAGATCACAAATGGAAATACTATTAAAAATAATGATATTTCCTTTTTCATCAATTGAATGTTATAACCATGATTATATTGCTGATTTAGCAAATAGTAAAGATTATAGTGAGTATAGAAATAGCTATAAAAAAGAATTTAAAAATATATTATTTGAAAGTTTAAAGAATAAGTATTCAATTCATAATTTAGATTATATAGATATGATAGTTGAAAAATACTATAGTCACTCTTTTATAAAAGGTAAAAGTAGTAATAATATTGCTAATGAAATATTATCACTACTTGCTAAAAGTTTTATTTGTCATAGAAATGGTAGATTAGCTTTAAAGTATTGGGAAAGTGAAAATGATGATCAATTTATTGGTCCATATAAAGGTATAAATAAAATTGCGTTATGGAATACATTAAATAGAATGATGTGTACAAATCTTATTGCCATTACTTATTTATTAGATAATGGCATGAAGGAAGAAAGATTTTTAAGTGGTTATTATTCATCGATTATGTTAGAAGATGTACAGCTTGAAAAAATTCTTTCTAAGGGGGAGGCAGAAACTCATCTTCATAAAAATGCAGGTATTAACTTTACCGTTTCGTGGACACATTTAATGAATTTAGGTACAGTAGAAAATGAAGATTATAAGGAAGAGTATTTAATTAATTTATGCAGTAAAGAAAAAAATATAAATTTATTAGTAGCAGCTACTGCTATTTTAAGGCTGATGCTAGTTCGATTCCTACAATCGCAAGAAGAGTCATTTAATTTGTATATAAGTGAGTTTAAAGAAAGCCATCACAAAAATGATAATAAAATCATAAAAATAATTAAAAAAATATATAATGGTGAAGATTTTAAAAGTGAAGAGTGGGAGTTATATGATTTTAAAGAGATATGGGAAAAGCTACAATTTAAATTTGATATAAAACTATATGAAGATGATGAGGATTATATAGGACAATTTTTATCTTCACCTGTAAAATTAAAGACAACAGGAGAAAATTTATTTAAAGCATTGAAACACATAAAAGAAATTAATCCACAGGATGAAACCTTTGCAAAATTATTTTTTCAATATGTAAAAATAAAAAATGCAGTATTTCAAGCCAAGGTACAAGAAGATAGTATTAAAGGGCTTAAAAACTTTCAACCTATATATGGCAGATCATCTAAGTTGTTTGGTTATGATTCCCAATATCATTGGCTAACTTTAATGCATTGTCAATTCCAAAATAGGCACTTAAGAAAATTGGAATTTAGATTTGGATTTGATAACTATGATGTGAAAAACAAGAGAAATGTTGATAGTTTTTTTTATATAAACTTAAGGAATAGTGTAAGAAGCTTTTTAAAGGCTTATTATAAATATTTAGAAGAGTGGAAAGATATGAGAGATAATTATTTATCATATGAAAATCCACCACAAATTGGTCTTGTATTTCATATGATTAAAGAATTAGATAATCAGTGGTATGAAAAGTGTTGGCAAAATACTTATTTTTTAGAGGATGATAGGGATATTGATAAAGAATTATTTTATACTGCTAATCAAAAATACTATCTAAAACAAATAGAAGCCTTTAATAAATTAAGAAGAGAAATACCATATTTAGATAAATTTTTAATAGGTATAGATGCTGCCAGTATTGAAGATAATACAGAACCATGGGTATTTGCACCAGTTTATCAAAGAGCAAGAAATAGCCAAGATTCCTGCCTTATTTATAATAATGGAGAACCTATGCAGACACTAGGCTTTACTTTCCATGTGGGAGAAGATTTTAGACATATTTTAACTGGTTTAAGGCATATTGATGAAGTTATAGAACATTTTTCTTATCACGCTGGGGATAGAATAGGACATGGGATTGCTTTAGGAGTAGATACAGAATATTGGTGCAGAAATAATGAAATAGTAATGCTTCCAAGAGGAGAATATTTAGATGACTTATTATGGGTATGGGGATTATCCAAAAATAGAAAAGGATTAGAATATGTTGATATTAGTTATCTTGAAGAACAAATAATGAGCTTAGCAGAAGAAATATTCCAATGTATTGATGGAATTACTGTTTATATGTTATGGAAAGCATATAAGGCAAAATTTAATGAATTTCAAATAGATGAAAAATTTAAATGGGATTTTTGCACTACTAAGGATAATAAAATGTTTTGTAAGTATTTACCTGAAAATTTAGAGTCTCTTGGTCAACACTGGAGTTATGAGGCACTAATATATGTACAACACTGCCGATGTTATGCAGAGAAGCTACTGGAGCCTATTCAAGTGGAAATTGATAAAAGTAATATTAATTTATATAGCTATTTACAAGAGCTTTTACTAGATAAAATCAATAATAGAGGGATTATTATTGAAACAAATCCCACATCTAATTTATCAATAGGTGAAATGAAGGATTTATTTAATCATTATATCTTTAATCTAAATGATTTGGATATTAACAATAAGCATAGCAAGGCTATGATAACTATTAATTCTGATGATCCTTCTGTATTTAATACTAATGTAAGTAATGAGATGTCATATATTTTTTATGCTTTACAGAAGAAAGGCTTTTCTAGGGAAGAGTCTTTACAATGGATAGATAAAGTAAGAAATTATGGTATGCAGTCAAGCTTCTTACAAAATGATGATATAACATATGAAGGGTTATTAGAGCAAATTAAGAGTATTTTAAAGGAATTAGAACTATGATATTAAGATTGAATATATTAGTTTACCAATGTAAAAGGATTGATGTGATTAGTTATGGATAAAATTAAAAAAGTTAGTTTTTTTGAAAGTTGTAATGAAAAAAGTAACAGGGAATTTAGAGAATATGAAATCAAATCTATGGGAGGAATAAAGACTACCGCTGTATATGAAGCTTATTGGAGGTTTGCAGTAGAAAGGCAAAATATATTTTTTAAAAGATTTAGTGGAGAAAAAGCACCTTGGACTAATGATGAGATTATACAGAAATATAAGTTTACTAATGCATATAGAGCATCAGATAGAGTAAGTCAATACTTATTAAAGAATGTTATATATAATGGAAATATTTATAATCCAGAGGATGTCTTTTTTAGAATTATGTTGTTTAAATTCTTTAATAAAATAGACACATGGGAATATCTTGAGAATGTTATAGGGGATATTAGCTTTAAAAATTATAAATATGAATTATATGATAAGGCTTTAATTAAATTATTAGAAGATAAACAAAGTATATATTCTGCTGCATATATTATGCCATCAGGAACTAGAGAATTTGGTAAGCTTAAAAAGCACCAAAATAATCTTGTGCTATTGGAAAAAATGATGAGTGATAACATACCAAGGAAGATAGCTGGAATAAAGAGCTTAGAAGAATTATATAATTTATTATTAGATTATCCAACTATAGGGAGTTTCTTGGCTTTTCAATACGCAATAGATATAAATTATAGTGAATTATGTGATTTTGATGAGAATACTTTTGTTGTTGCAGGTCCAGGTGCTAAAAGAGGTATAGAAAAATGTTTTAAAGATATAGGTAAGTATAAATATGAGGATATTATACGATATATGACAGAGTATCAAGAAGAGGAATTTGAAAGGTTAGGTTTAAATTTTAAAACATTATGGGGAAGGAAATTACATCTAATTGATTGTCAGAATTTATTTTGTGAAACAGATAAGTATGCCAGAGTAGCATTTCCTAACTGTGATAACAGTATAAAAGGAAAAAGAATAAAGCAAAAATTTAATGCTAATTATACTAAGATTAATTATTTTTATCCACCAAAATGGGAGATTAATGAATATATTTAATGATGATTTAGAAGAGATATAGATAATGAAATTGTATCTTTATGAATTAAAGCGGATTGAAATAATCCGCTTTTTATATAATCGTTTATTTAATAAGATAGTTTTAAATTAAAAGTCCAATAGAAATTTACAACCTAAAGTTTATTTTAATATCTCACATAGAATTGAAAAAATTTCTTCTTTTGTTTCATATGGATAAATCTTAAAATATTCATTTCTCCCCTTAAGCTAAATATCAAGCTATCTTTTTAAATATATTATATTATTATTGGAAAATATTTAAAAATTCAAAGCTTTTAACAAAAAGATTTGATGTTTAATTAGCAGGTGTAGCAATAAGCCATTGTTGTACATCTTGATCTTCAGGTAATATTTTTTTGTCAAGCCACATATAGAAGAATCTTTCAGCAGGTACTATATGATAGCCATCTTGCATATGATCAGAAGTATCATATGGATCAGCAAGGATTATTACATCATCTCCAAAAGAATCAGTACCCATAGTATCATAACCAATTATATTTGACCAATGCCCTGCCCAGTCTATCCATTCTACCATTATAGGAGTATTATCTTTAAGGTTAGTTATAACCCAGTCTCTAAAAAGAGTAGGATCATCAAATGTATATCCACCTTCTAGAGTTCCTTCATTTAAGCTTGAAGTAACATTCCAACCTATTTGCTCAAAGAAGCTAACCATTCTATCAGTAGAAGTTCCATATTCACCGCGTTCATTAGCAACACCAGGATCTTCTGTATTATTGTTATTTAAATCTTTATGGCATTTCATCATTTCAGAAATTTGAAGCTCATCATAATTTTTTTCACCAAAATGCTCTAAAACCATAAGTGCAGTTGCAGGTCCACATGTATACTCTTTAGTTTGTTGATATGTCTTAAATTTGGGTAAAATAGTAAGTGTATCAGTAGATTTTAAATTATAAACGTCTAATTGGGCAAAGTACTTTGAATTTAAGTGATCTCCTGAGTTAGCATAAGAAGATGCGCCTTGAGATGTAGTATCATATCCTTCAGGATAAGAAATGATGTTATCCGCTACTGATGTGCTAGATACCTCATTAGAATTATTTTTAGCACAGCTTGTAAAACTTAAACCTAATAAAACTGCTGAAGTTAAAGTTATTATCTTTTTCATTCATAATTCCCCCTATTTAAATAAAATATTACATACTTTTACAATAATAACATATAATGAATATATATGCAATCATTTGAATAGTTGAAAACTATTAAGTTTCTTGATGAAGAAAAAAATATCATATACAAATTTTCATATAGGAATATAATATATTATTAATATCATTGAGGAAAAGTAATGAGGCATAAATATAAAAAACATCATAAAGTAGGGAAAAAGAATATATCTGAAAAAGATCAAAAAATTTTATATTTATTAAATATTCAGTTGCAAGCAATAATGATATATTTAACTGCAGATGTATTCTTTTGTAATTTTGCACTTATATTACTTGAATCAGCATGTGGCAATAAATCAGACCATAAGCCCAATGAAAATGTATTTTTAGTTAATGGTTGTGTTTTAGCACTTATAGCTAGTATATTAATATCCCATGTAAGTTTTACGGCTTATGAGAATATACACTTTAGAGATTTAAATGGGGAAATTGATTATAGTACCAATCCAGAAGAAAGTATAGCAATTTCTTCCTTATATCTAATATTACTTTTTTTTATTAATTTAATTGGTGCTATAGAGTTATACAAAAGAGTGAACATTTGCACAATAAAAATAACTCCTCAATGGATTGTGGTATTAAAGATTCAGCTTCAAGCATATAAAATTAGATTTTTAGGAGATTTTTCATTTTTAATTGCTACTTTAGAAAGTTTTGAACTTATAAATAGTAAGTATGATAATAGTAAAAGTAATGCTCAAAATCCAGATATTCCAGCATTAATTGGAGCATGTTTATACTTAGTTGAAAGAATTTTGTTATTGTATGTAAGTTATCAAGTGTATTCACACTTAGTTAATGAATGTGGCGATGTTATAGATTCTAAATACTTAGAACCTAATAAGCTTGCCATATTAGCAAATATAATAGGGATTATTGCAAATAGTATTTCTTTACAAGCTTTTATAGAAATTTATAAGAGAAATGTTGATAGACCTATATTTGGAAGATGAAAAATCAAACTTTATTGTTATAGAAGTGTAAAAATAAAGTTTGATTTTTTACTTTTAATAATAAAATAGACATAATAATAATATGATATATTGATATAAGATTTTTAAGGTATATAAAGGAGCGTAGTATGAAAAGAGAAACTGAGCAGATTATTCAGCAAACATTAGAAAATGTAGTAGGTTATATTGATCAATTACCTAATGGAGAGTTTATTTCTTCAGAATGGCAACCACCAAAAGGATTTAAAAATGAAAGATTTAAGGTTAATGATATACCAGTTGAGCATTTAGTGCCTAAGGAAAAAGGGACAAACAATATTATATTTCAAATCCATGGAGGAGGATATATAGTGGCATTATGTGCCCATATAGAGATACGGCAGTGAAGTATTCTGAAATGGTTGGGGGAGCAGAAGTGTTCAGTCTAGATTATCGTGTAGCACCAACAAATAGATATCCAGCAGCTCTTGAAGATGCAGTAACAGTTTATAAATGGATACTAGAGCAAGAATATGATAGTAACAACATAATAATAACAGGAGATTCAGCAGGTGGTAATTAAGCATTAGCTACAACATTATATTTAAAAGATCATAATATACCATTGCCTAAAGCAATTATTGCTATTTCACCATGGAGTAATGCAGCAAATGATTTTCCATCAATAAAAACAAATATTGAAAATGATGTAGTACTTGGAAAATATGGTCTTAAAATGAGTAATCAGATAGATGACCCTATTTATTTCCAAGGTGCCAATTATAAAGAACCCTATTTAGAAGAAAGCAAGGCTGCTTGGCAAGAAATGAGAGAATTCCTAGAGGAAATTTTCTAAGTTATATATTATTTTATAAGTTAAGTAGCTAAATTGAAAAAAATAAAAAAGTGCTGAAAACCAAATTTATTGTAGGTTTTCAGCACTTTTTATATATCTATATTACCACAAAATTGCTGAAAATTCAAGACTGGCACTTGTCTGTAGTAAGGAGTAAGCTGTATTAGAGGTGATAGTAATGAGTGAAAATATTATTTTAACTATTCTAAATATAAAGAAAAAACAATTAATAATGAATATAAAAAAGTGTAATGAATTGACCATAAAATTTGGTGTTTCATTATCAGATGAGGCCATAGAAAGATTAATTAATAAAAGGGTTGAAGCATTAAAAAATACTGGGAGAATTGAATTTGGTGAAGGTATTTTAAAAAAGTTAATTGAAGCTTTTTGTGATTCACCATATATTATGAAAAGTAATTATGAAGAAACATTAGAAGAATTGCAGGATATTTTTTATTTTTTTAAAGGAGAAGCAATGGAGCAGATATCTGATGATGAACTTATTGAGTTTATGAAAAGAGATTTTGATGGTAAATGTCAAGGCTCAATAGAGTATTTAAGTGGAACCAGTTTAGAAGAACTTTGCCGTGGCACAAGATATGGTCTTAATGGTTTAGAGTAAGGCTTAATAGGAGGGTGCTATGGATCATAATAATTTATATCTTGATATTTTAACAGAAAATAACTTGGAAAATCTAAATGAAAATCATAGAGAAATAATAGTATTAAAACTTTGGGAGTTACTGGGAAAAGTAACAGAAAGATATACTATGGGAGATAGTAGTTCTGTTCCGGAAGAAGTGGTAGAGGAGTTACTTAGGTCTATTTGCTTTTTATTAAAGATAGAGTTAGGAGATTTAAAAACATCAGTTGTGTTATTAGAAAATGGAGATTTAGAGAAAATATTAAAGTTTGCATGGGTTAATATAGAAAAGGATATTGCTAAAGGAAAAAAATTATTAGAGGCGGTAATAGATAGCTCTATAGGCGTAGATAATATATCATATATTGATACAATAGCTGAAATAGGGAAAGGCTTAAAGTATTATAACTATAGATTTTTTGCTCACCAGGTAAATTGTAGCATAGATTATCAGCTGTCTAATGCTCTACCTGAAAACCTTCAGGGAATTGAATATATTAATGAGTATCTTAAAAGATTACTTTTTGAAAATAAGTTTTGTAGCAATTTTAAAAAAGAAGATATTATAGAGGTTTTAAAGAGCTATTGTAGCAATTATGAAGAGTTATTAATAAACATTTTTGAACCAGTATTAACCAATGCTATTGGTCTTACTTTATTGAATAAAGACATATATGATTTGGAGATATCTAATATCCAGGCTAAAGTATTATTAGAAAATTTTAGAGGTAATAATAGTGATGATTTAAAAGCAAAAATAGAAAAAGCAGTTGATCACATATGTTTGAAGCTATCCATTAAGGATGATTTTGAAATAAAATATGTTAAGAATACTGCTTTAAATCTAGTTCCAAGAATAGAGGCGGCAGTTAGCAATAATGATTTGCAAAATATCTTTTTAAGCTTCAGATCACAGGAAGAAGAAATTAAGGATATTTTTATAGATAATAAAAGTATGGATGATGAAAAGCTTCGTCAGTTAATAGATGAAATAAGAACTTGCTCATTTATAAAAGATAAAATAAAGATAATTCATAATGAAGTCAATAGTTTAGCAGACTTAGTTGAAATTTTAAATAATTGCATATGGCAAGATGAAGTGGAAGAACTAATAAATAATATTAGTGAAGAAGAAATAATGCTATTAAAATACTATTTAGATAATAAGGGAAATGATAATCCTTCAAATACTGGGTGGGAAAATAAGTTTAAAGAGTTATTAGATAAATGATAGCTCCTTTAATTAATGAAGAATAATATGCTTTTTAGTGGTAAATATAAATATTGAGGTGAATTAAATGGCTGTAAAACAAAAAAACACTAAAAAGAAAATGGCACTATTAGGTCTTAAAAAGGATAAGGATGGAGATTACAGATATATCGCTCCAGATGATACAACTTCAGAATTTGTTCCTGTAAGAAATAGAAATAAGAATAAAGAAAATAAATAACAATATAAATATGAAAAAGGATGTATGAAAAGTAACCTTCATACATCCTTTATGTATTTTTAATAATTAATATTTGTCAGCAAATTTAATTTTACCTAGAGGCTTTTCTGTAGCCCGCGGCAATTGCTTCTTCTTCACTATTAAAGTTAATAAGGTATACAGAGTCAGCCATATTTTCATAATCTCTTTGTCCAGGGCAGTGATATATCTTTGATTTAGAATTTCCTCTAATTATAGTTTCTTCAGTAGAAGAACTATCTGCTGTATTTGATGAAGATGAATTATCAGGAGAATTTCCACTAGGTATTTCTTCACCGGCAAGTGCACTATCCCCAGTGGCATAATCTATAGTTATTCCAGGTTGTACATTATAAACAAATACGTTAAATTCAATACCTTCTCCATTATCTTCTACAGATTTTGCTTCCATTTGTACTCCTGTTGCCACAAGGTTGTTTCCTTCAAAAACAGGAGTTACTCTGTATAAAACATGGTTATTTGTTTCTTTTACATAGTCAGCAACCATATTTTCATAAGGCAGCATTAATGTAGCATTAAAATATCTAGTTCCAGTTATTAAATTGTTTTTGTTGGCGTTTTCTGCTGTTAACTGAAATCCAATTAAGTGTGACCTATTGTAAAGATATTTACCTTCAACTATATCATATTTAATTGATTGCCATCCACTAGGTTTAACTGAACTAATAGATTCTCTACCTTCTGTAGGCATTAAATCAGTACCTATATTGGCATAGGCAACACCACATCTACCTAAGTTGTCCAGTGGGCTATATTCTTCAAATGAAGTAGTAGTTAAATCAGAGTCAGAAAAATTCGGCACATTATTATTTAATACTATGTAGTCATTTCCAGAATAAGCAGGGATATTATTAATGTTAATATTGCTTTCATTAGAATTTTCAGTTGGATTGTTTAAAACTATATTATTCTTATTAGAGCTGTCTATAACTTGTTCAATAATATTAAGAGCTTGTCCAATGCCATCAGATGCTGAAGTGGACGAGCAACCAATAAGTCCACTTAAACAAAGTAGTGCTGCCATCAGCATAATTAATGAGTTTTTAAAATTAAGTAGTTTTTTCATTAGTAGTTCTCCTATATATTTCTCTTGTAATCTTTTCATGAGATGAACCATTGAATTCTTCAGAATCAATCAATTCCCATGACACATCATTTACATTAATATCAAAATGTAAATCAGCAGGATAAATTCTATTCCACTTATAAATAATTAAAGTATTGATTTTATCTTCATAAGGTTTTAATGATTTATCTTCTACTAAGAAAAAACCATCATGGGATAAATTTAGAAAGTCTTCAGAAACTTTGATGTTTCCAGTATCAATATCTTTAAAAAGCTTATAGGAATAATTGTTCATAAATAAATTTTTATTATGGATAAATT
>OLOB01002484.1_pt1 | contig 10678 bp, 8 predicted proteins | sample 1671911 | NCBI WGS metagenome assembly OLOB01 (sample SAMEA3136625, study PRJEB25190) | human gut metagenome | biome: human gut; feature: human-associated habitat; material: faeces | place: Austria | collected 2013
ATCGGTGCCCCGACGTCGGTCATGGGGTACAGGGTGCGTGCCCAGCGGACACGAGGGCTCAGCCAGGCTCAGCAGGGCTCAGCTGCGCTCGCGAACGACGGCGCCGGAGACGTCGGCCTCCTCCAGGCGGACCATGCGCGACCCAGTCACCAGGCGGTGCCCCAGCCAGATGGCCCCGAAGACCGGCAGGCCGATGTAGGAGGAGAGCACCTCCACCAGCTGGCCCTTGAAGATCGCCTCGTAGTTCTGGCCCAGGATCACCAGGGCGCACAGGGTGAAGGCCAGGACCGGCCCCAGCGGGAACCAGGGCGCCTGGTAGGGCAGGTCGGCCGGGTCATTGCCCTGGAGCACGTAGGCGCGCCGGAAGCGGAAGTGGCACGCGGCGATCCCCAGCCACACGATGAACCCGCACAGGGCCGAGACGTTGACCAGCCAGGCGTAGGCGGTGTTCTGCCCCACCACGGCGGTCAGGAAGCCGGCCGCCCCCACCAGCGCCGTCGCACCCAGGGCACGCACCGGGACCCCGTGGCGGTTGACGTAGGAGAACCAGGCCGGCGCCTGCCCCTGCAGGGCCATCGAGTGCAGCATGCGGGTCGAGGCGTACAGGCCGGAGTTGCCGGCGCTGAGGACGGCGGTCAGGATGACGGCGTTCATGAGGGCCGCCGCGATCCCGATCCCCGCCCGCTCAAAGACCAGGGTGAAGGGCGAATAGGCCACGTCCTCGGTCTCGGTGTGCAGCAGCCGGCTGTCGTTGAAGGCGATGAGGAAGCCGATGACCGTGATCGCCCCGATGTAGAAGATCATGATCCGCCAGAACACCGTGTGGATCGCCTTGGGCACGTCCCGGCGCGGGTTGCGGGCCTCACCGGCCGCCACGCCCACCAGCTCGGTGCCCTGGAAGGAGAACCCGGCCACCATGAACACCGACACGATGGCCAGCATCCCGCCGTGGAAGGGCGCGTCCTTGACGACCCAGTTGCTGAAGCCCGGGGACGTCCCGCCGATGATGCCGGCGATCATGGCCAGCCCCGCCACGAGGAAGACGATGACCGTGACCACCTTGATGGCCGACAGCCAGAACTCGCCCTCCCCGAAGGCTCGGGCCGACAGGGCGTTGAGCGTCGTCAGCAGGGTCAGGAACAGTGCCGCCCAGATCCATGAGGGCACCCCCGGCAGCCAGTAGCCCATGACGATTCCGGCGGCCACCAGCTCGGCCGCCACCGTGATCGCCCAGTTGAACCAGTAGTTCCAGCCCATGGCAAAGCCGAAGGAGGGGCTGACGAACCGGGTGGCGTAGGTCTGGAAGGAGCCGGCCACCGGCATGTGCGCCGTCATCTCGCCCAGGGACTGCATGAGCAGCAGCACCATGAGGCCGATGGCCGCGTAGGCCACCAGGGCGCCACCCGGGCCGGCCGTGGAGACCGTGGCGCCCGAGGCCACGAACAGCCCCGTGCCGATGGCGCCACCGATGGCGATCATCTGCATGTGCCTGTTGGTCAGGCTCCGGTGCAGCCCGCCGTCCTCCTCCAGGGCCTCGTTGGAGACCTGGCCGGAGGCGCCGGAGCCCCCCGCGCCCACGGGGTCTGCGGAGGTCACAGGGTCAGCACTGTCGGAGCTGCCGGCGCCGTCGGCAGCGGACCGCCCGTCCGACGCGGCGGGGGCAGGGCCACTGGGGGCCGACTCGTCATGAGAATGTGTCACCCGACCGAGGGTAATGGTCACCTATGCAACCCGGCGTTCACCTTCGGCCTGTCTCACGCAGCCGTGCGTGTGCTGACGCTCACGGACGGCCCTGCAGATGACCCTATGGCCAGCCCTGCGGCCGGGGCGGAGGGGGTGGGCGGCGCAGCCTCAGCAGGTGTGGTCGGCGGCCGGCTCGCGACGCTTGTGCGCCGAGGCGGCCCCCTGGGCCGCCATGAGGTCGGCGCGCAAGTTCTTGGGCAGGGAGAAGGAGATCTTCTCCGTGGTGGTGCGCACCTCCTCGACGTCGTCGAAGCCGAGCTCGGCCAGGCGCTCGACCACCTCGCGCACCAGGATCTCCGGAACCGAGGCGCCCGAGGTCAGGCCGACCGTCTCCACGCCGTCGAACCAGGACGGGTCGATCTCGCTGGCAAAGTCCACCCGGTGGGCGGCGCCCGCACCGGCCTCGAGGGCCACCTCCTTGAGGCGCACCGAGTTCGAGGAGTTGCCGGAGCCGACCACGATCATGAGGTCCACCTTTGGGGCGATCTTCTTGACCGCGGCCTGACGGTTCTGGGTGGCGTAGCAGATGTCCTCGCCGGGCGGGTCGATCATCTCCGGGAAGCGCTCGCGCAGCAGGCGCACCGTCTCCATGGTCTCGTCGACGCTCAGGGTGGTCTGGCTGATCCACACGACCTTGGAGGGGTCGCGCACCTCGACCTGGTCCACCTCGTGGGGGCCGTTGACGACCTGGATGTGGTCGGGGGCCTCGCCCTGGGTGCCCTCGACCTCCTCGTGGCCGGTGTGGCCCACGAGGATGATGTCGTAGTCCTTGTCCGCGAAACGCACCGCCTGCTTGTGCACCTTGGTCACCAGCGGGCAGGTCGCGTCAATCGTATCCAGCCGGCGCTCGGCGGCCTCGGCGTGGACGGCCGGGGAGACGCCGTGGGCGGAGAAGACGACGCGGGCGCCCACCGGCACCTCGTCGGTCTCGGAGACGAAGATGGCGCCGCGCTTGGAGAGGGCCTCCACGACGTACTTGTTGTGGACGATCTCCTTGCGCACGTAGATCGGCGCCCCATAGTGGTCCAGGGCCTGCTCCACGGCGTCGACCGCGCGGTCCACGCCGGCGCAGTAGCCGCGCGGGGCGGCCATGAGGATCCGCTTGCCGCCCTTGGTGGAGGGGGCCGCGGCGTCGGTGTGCTCACTGGCGAGCTCGATGGTCGTCACGGTCACCACTGTGCCACAGTGGGACTCAGGTCCCCAGTGGTGGACGTGGCACAGTGGTGCATGTGACAGGCCAGAGCCCCTCCCAGCCCAGCCCGCAGCCCTCCCCCGGTGCCGGCCACGCGTCCGGCCCCGACAACTCCGGCAGCCCCGACGGCCCCCGGGAGCTGGCGCCGCGAGCAAACCTCACCACCGCGGAGAACCCGTGGCCGCTGCGGCTGCTGTCGTCCAAGATCGACCAGTACGTGGCCCGCATGAGCCAGGTGTGGGTGGAGGGGCAGGTCATCCAGCTCAACCGCCGCCCCGGCGCCGGCATGGCCTTCCTCACCCTGCGGGACACGGACGCCGACATCTCCATGTCGGTGTCCATCTACGCCCGGGTCCTCGACGCCGTCCTGGCCCGCACCGGCGCCGAGCTCGGCGAGGGCGCCCGTGTGGTGGTGCGCGCCAAGCCCACCTTCTGGGCCAAGCGGGGCTCGCTCCAGCTGCAGGCCGACGACATCCGGCCCGTCGGCGTCGGCGACCTGCTGGCCCGCATCGAGCAGCTGCGCCGCATCCTGGCCGCCGAGGGCCTGTTCGACGCCGAGCGCAAGCGGCCCCTGCCCTTCCTGCCGCGCAAGGTGGGCCTGGTGTGCGGACGCCAGGCCAAGGCCAAGGACGACGTGCTGGTCAACGCCCGCCTGCGCTGGCCCGGCCTGCCCTTCGAGGTGCGGGAGGTCGCCGTCCAGGGGGCGCGCGCCGTCGGCGAGGTCACCCGGGCCATCCAGGAGCTCGACGCCGATGCGCAGATCGACGTCATCGTCGTGGCCCGCGGGGGCGGCGCCGTCGAGGACCTGCTGCCCTTCTCCGACGAGGGGCTCGTGCGCGCCGCGGCCGCCTGCCGCACGCCGCTGGTCTCGGCGATCGGCCACGAGACCGACTGCCCCCTGCTGGACCTGGTGGCCGACTACCGGGCCTCCACCCCCACCGACGCCGCCCGCCGAATCGTCCCCGACCTCGCCCAGGAGACCGTGGGCCTGGACTCGGCCCGCGAGCGCCTGCGCAGCGTGCTCGCCTCGCGGCTGGACGCCGAGCAGGCGGCCCTGGACCAGCTGCGAGCCCGGCCGGTCATGGCCGACCCCACCTCGATCGTGCGCGACCGGGTGATCGAACTGGTTCAGGCCCGCGACAGGATGCGCCGGGCCGTGGAGCATCGCCTGTCACTGGCGGCCGCGGACCTGCGCGCCGACCGCGCCCGGCTGACGGCCCTGTCGCCGCAGGGGGTCCTGGACCGCGGCTACACGATTCTACGCACTCCCGGCGGCAAGGTCATCACCAGCGCCGAGGACGTCAAGAAGGGCGACCTCATCGAGGGGGTCCTGGCTTCGGGGCGGCTCGTCGCCCAGGTCGTCGGCGCCACCAAGCCCCGGCCCACCGATATCGACTGAGCGGCGGCTTGGCGCCGGTACACGCCCGCCAAACAGTGCCCGCCTGCTCCGAGGACGCACCGTAGAGCCTGCGGACGGCCCCTGGGGGTCAGTCACCGCGGCCTATAGTGCGTCCTCGCGCTTCCGGCGGCCGGTAGCCCTGAGGACGACGATGGCGACGGGGATAGCGGCCACCGCGAAGACGGCCGACGCCCCGACGACTGCCCTATGGAAGCCGGCCAGGAAGTCGCCTGAAGCAATCAGGACGCCAAGGACAGCCACACCGACGACACTGCCGGTCTGCCGGGCCGCGTTGATAACGCTGCCGGCGATGCCGGTGTAGCCCACCGGCGCGGAGGCGACGGCGGCCGAGGTCGCGGCAGGCATGGTCAGTGCCGTGCCGAAACCGCCCAGGAAGGTCAGGGCCGCCACCAGCGGGTACGGCGTCGAGGCCGTGACGGCAGCGAGCCCCGCGAACCCGGCCGCACCGGTGAGCAGGCCTGTCAGCATCGTGGGGAACGCCCCGGTCCTGGCGGTCATCCTGCCTCCCATCGGGGAGGCGACGACGGCGCTGCACGCCTGCGGCGCCAGGGCCAGACCGGCGAGCCACGGCTCATAGCCCAGGTAGCGCTGGAGGAACAGAGCCAGGACGAAGAGCTGGCCGAAGAAGCCGGTATTGAGCGCGAACCCGACCGCGGCGGCCACGGCGAAACGCGGTCGGGAGAAGACCGCCGTCGGTAGCATCGGCCTGCTCGCGGTCCGTTCAACCAGGACGAAGACCACCAACAGGCTCAGTCCGGCAAGGGTTGAGGCGACAACGGGTGGACTCCACCCGTGCTCACCCGCGGCGATGATCCCGTAAGTGGTGGCCGCGAGCCCGGCGACGGAGAGGACCTGCCCGGGCAGGTCGCCGCCTTCGCGTCGTCGCAGCGACCGCGTCTCCGGCGCGGGCAGACGGCGGGCGGTGAGCCACAGGGCAGCCGCGACGAGGGGCAGGTTCACCCAGAACACGAACCGCCAGCCGGTGAAGGTCACGAGCAGTCCCCCGGCCACCGGGCCGACGGCCGCGGCGACACCACCGGCTCCTCCCCACAGGCCAATGGCTCGGGCCCGGTCGGCGGGGCGATCATGGATGAGGGAGAGTATTGCCAGGGAGGACGGGACGATCGCGGCGGCGCCGACGCCCTGCAACGCACGGAAGGCGATGAGCGCGCCGCCGGCAGGGGCCAGAGCACAGGCCGCCGACAGCAGGCCGAAGACCACCAGGCCGAGCAGGTGGACGCTTCTTGCGCCCAGTCGGTCACAGGCCGCCCCTGCCGACAGCTGCAGGGCTGCGAAGGTGAGGGCGTAGGCGTCGACGACCCACTGCAGGGAAGCGACCGGGGCACCCAGGTCCCCGCCGATCCGCGCCAGCGCCACGTTGACGACCGTCGTGTCGAGCATGACGATGAAGAACCCGAGCAGCGCCGCGATGAGGGCGCCGCGCCGTCGGTATCCGCTCATGAGTGGTCTCCTTGTCCCTCTGGCCCGGCCCCTGCCTGACTTCTGATGCCGGTCACCGGCAGGCTAGAGCCGCAATTGTTCGGCGCGAACCGAACCGGCGCCGGCGCATACTGGCCGCATGTCACGGACTCCCGACCGTTTCTTCCCCGAGGCGGTTCCCGACGTCGCCGGCACGGCTGCGGCGCTCGCCGACCGGTCGCGGGCCGCCATGTGCGCGGCACTCATGGACGGCCGCGCCTGGACTGTGGGCGAGCTCGGCTCATACGCCGGGGTCGCGCGGTCGACCGTCAGCGAGCATGTCGACGTGCTGGAAGCACACGGTCTCATCACGAGGGTCCGTCAGGGGCGGCACTGCTACGTCACAATCTCCGGCCCTGAGGCGGCTCGAGTCGTCGAGGCCCTGGGGGCGATGTCAGCATCAGTACTGCCCACGGCACACAGCCTCAATGCGTGGACCGCCAACAAGCGGCTGCTGGCCGCCCGTACCTGCTACCGCCACCTGGCGGGGCGACTCGGCGTGAGTCTGGCCAAGCACCTCGATTCCTCCTGGCGGCTGACCGATTCCGGAGGGGACCTACTGGCCACCTGGGGGCTGGAAAAGCCGCGTCGTGCCCGTGGGGAGGCGTGCATGGACTCCACTGAACGGCAGTTCCACCTCGGCGGACCACTGGGGACTGCACTGACGCAGGCGTTCTTCGATCGGGCCTGGATCACGCGCATCGGACGAAGCCGGGCCGTCAAGGTCACGGCGGCCGGCCGCGAGGCACTGGCGCAAGCAGGTTTGGCGGACGTGCTGACACTCCTCGACGAGACGACCTCCAACGACGCAGCAGGGTAAAGGTGCGGTCTGAGGCGTCGGTCTGGGCACTTTCGCGCCGAGGACATCATCTGGGCCCGCCTCATCCTCCCTGCCCGTGTGCCGGTCCGTGCGAGAATCGGGGCGTGAGCTCCGAGATGAACCCCGGCCCGTACTCCGACCAGTACCCAGATGAGTACTCACCCCAGAGCAGCCCCTACTCGGCGTCGTCAGGGGCGTCAGGGTCTTCAGCGTCCTCGGCCCCTGCCGCAGGCGGGGCGTCTGGTGCCAATGAGGACGTCGCCTCGCTCAGCTATGAGCGGGCCCGTGAGGAGCTGGTGGCCGTCGTGCAGCGTCTTGAGGCGGGCTCCGTCCCCTTGGAGGACTCCCTGGCGCTGTGGGAGCGCGGCGAGGCCCTGGCCCAGCGCTGCCAGACCTGGCTCGATGAGGCCCGCGCCCGCCTGGCCGCGGTCGCGCAGGAGGACCCTGAGGACTGACGCGACCTGGGGCTGACCGGGCATGACCTGCCCCGGGGCTGCGGCGCCAGACCGGGCGCATGCCGCACGCGCAACGAATCGACCGTCGTGGGGGCGTGGCCATTGGGCCCGGGGCCGCAGTCGAACCCACCTGCGCGGCGGACTGACCGAGTTGCCCGGGGCCCTTCTGGCGGTGGCGCCCCCATCGAGGGCCGCTGGGAACCAGCGCAGGAGCCCGGAAGGAGCCGTGGATGTCCAAATCGGACACAAAGGCTTGGGTCGCACTCATCCGGTCGAAACACAACCGCATGATTCCAAGGTTTTCATTCATGCGGCCTGTGCGCTGAAAGCCCTTTGTATCCGATTTGGACATTCTTGGGCGAGACGAGCCCTGTGGGCGGCGCCGGATCGGTAGTCTGTGGGCATTCGCCCCCGGCCGCGCGCATCGACCAGCGCACCGGCCACTTCCGGGCAGTGTGGCGCCGCCGCGTTCCTCATCCGCCCGAGCCCCCTCACCGCATCTTCTCTCCCGGTCCACCACTCCGGTCAGCCCTCCGTCCCTCCCACGTCTCAGCTCACCACCACCGGACCCCGGTCCTGCACGAAGGAGTCACTCATGACCGCACCCGGCCGCCCAGGATCCGCTCTCGTCATCGGCGAGGCCCTGGTTGATGTCGTCATCCACCCCGGGCAGGAGCCCGTGGACATCCCCGGCGGCGCACCCGCCAATGTCGCCCTGGGGCTGGCGCGCCTGGGTCGCGACGTCGAGCTGCACTGCTGGATCGGCACCGACGAGCGCGGCAAGGCCGTGCGCTCCCACCTGGAGGCCTCCGGGGTCAGCCTGGCTCCGGGCGCCGACGGCGCGGCGCGCACCTCCACGGCACAGGCCACCATCGGGGAGGACCGCGCCGCCAGCTACGTCTTCGATCTGGACTGGAACCCGCCGCGCCCGACACTGCCCGACGGGCAGGCGCCACTGCTGGTGCACACCGGCTCGATCGCCGCGATCCTGGCCCCCGGCGCCACCACCGTGGAGCAGGTACTGCGCGAGACGCGTGCCACCTCCACCATCGCCTACGACCCCAATGCCCGCCCTCAGCTCATGGGTGACCCGAAGGACGCCCGCCAGATCGTCGAGCGTCTGGTGGGCCTGTCGGACCTGGTCAAGTGCTCCGATGAGGACATCGCGTGGCTCTATGGCCGGGACGCGGACCTGGAGACGGTGCTGCGCTCCTGGTTGGACACGGGCGTGGCCGTCGTGGTGGTCACGCGCGGCAAGGAAGGGGCCCTGGCCCTGTCCGCCTCGGGGGTGCGCCTGGAGGTGCCCGCCGACCCGAGCGTCGTGGTGGCGGACACGGTGGGCGCCGGCGACTCCTTCATGGGCGGCTTGGAGGATGCCCTGTGGAGTGAGGACCTCGTGGGCGCGGACCGGCGCGAGGCGCTACGCGCCGTGGACGCCGCGACCCTGGAGCGGATCATGCGCCACGCCGCGGCCATCGCCGACATCACGGTCTCGCGGGCCGGAGCCAACCCGCCCACTCGCGACGAGCTTCCCTGAGCGGCCCCGGCGCGAGGAGTTCGTGGGTTAACCCGCGAGGTGTACCCTGAACCCTCCGACAGCGCGACCTCAGGGACGACTGCGCGGGGGAGCGAAGCGCCTGCACGGGCAGCGCGACCACGCGGGCTCAGTGCAGGAGCGCGGCGGCCAGCAGGACCACGGGCACGAATCCGGCCGTCGTCAGCAGGACGGCGTCGCGGGCCAGGTCCTTGGCCGCTCCGTAGCGCGAGGCGTACATGAAGACGTTCTGCGCCGTGGGCAGGGCGGCGGTGACGACCGGGGTGAGCAGCTGTGCTCCGCTGAGTCCCGCCGCCAGTCCGACGACGACGGCCAGCCCCGGCATGACGGCGAGCTTCCAGCCCACCGCCAACCACAGGCCGCTGCGCCGATCCGCGCCACGATGAGTCGTCGACGTCGCCCCGTGCGCCGGCTCCTCCTTCACCCGGGGCGGTCGGCCTCCCGCGGTGTCGATCGCGTGCGCCTCCGATCCGGCCTCCGCCGCCGGCGGCTCCTGACCCTGACGGGCTGACTGGGCCGGCGAGTCCTGCGGGAAGGAGGACGCCTCCTCCGGCGCGGGATTGCGCAGGGGCCGGGGCGCCCCGGCCAGGCTCATCCCCAGGGCCAGCATCATGAGCGGCACCGCGACGCGCCCGAGCATCTCCAACCCCTGGGCCGGGTAGCCGCCGCCCCACTCCTTGAGGTCCACTCCACCCAGGTTCGCCGCGGTCCCGGCCACGACTCCCCACAGGAGCGGGTTGCGCAGCGGGACGGTCAGGGTCGCCAGGCGGGACGGGTTGCCGCGGCGGGTGACGGCGTCGAGCACGGTGAAGGTGGCCGGGGTGAGCACGAGGAGCTGGAGCAGGAGGATCGGGGCGATGGCGGCCGCGTCCCCCAGGACGAGGACGGCCACCGGGATCCCCAGGTTCGCGGCGTTGACGTAGCCGGAGGCGAGCGCGCCGATGGTGGCCTCTGCGGTGGGGCGGCGCAGTACGAGGCGGTGGAGGCACCCGGCCGAGACGATGGCCGCGAGCTCGGCGGCCACGGCCACCGCGGTGGAGCGGGAGAGGACCGCCGTCAGGTCGGCGCGGCTCAGCGTGGTCACGAGCAGGGCCGGGGTGGCGGCGAAAAAGCAGACGCGGGTGAGGACCCCGTCGGCGTCAGCGGGCACAGCCCGGGTACGCACCAGCAGCCAGCCGACGGCGATGACCGCGCCGAAGACGGCCAGCCCCGCCACCACGTCGGCCATGGTCTCCCCCTCTCATGGGCCCCGCCGCACCGAGTTCGTAGGGTAGCCCGCGCGGTCGCACCCTTGAACCCTCGAACGCGCGACCTACGGTACGACCTCGCAGGCAGGGCTGCGGAGGGGACCCGACAACGACGCCGGGCAGCACGACCACGTGGCCAGAGGGCTGAGCCGCGCCCCTCAGCCGACCGGCTCGAGGTCCACCCAGGTGCCGACGTGGTCGGAGATGATGAAGGAGGTCGTGCCCCACTCCACGGCGCGCAGGAGCGGGCTCCCGCCGGCCGCGGCGGCCTCATCGGTCAGGGGCAGGCCGTCGGGGCCGGTGGGCCACAGGTCGGTCAGCACGTGGTCGATGCGGCGCTTGGGGTCGGCTGCCGGGAAGGTGAGGCCCTCCCCCACGGTCCGCCCGAGCCCCAGGACGTCGACCTGCTCGGCGGAGAGGTTGTAGTCGCCCACGAGCAGGTGCGGCCCGGGCAGCCCGGCGAGCGCCCCCCAGGCGGCGGCGAGCTGGCGCGCCGCCATGGACTCGCGGGTCGCCAGGTGAGTGGAGGCGACCGACAGCTGGCGGATCGGCCCACCGGCGCCTTCGGCCACCTCGAGGGTGGCGGCCACCATGACGCGCTGGGAGGCGGTGGACACGTGGTAGGAGCGCGGGTCCCAGGCCGGCTCGCCGCGCTTCTCCACACTGGAGGCCCCGCGCCCCAGGCGCTTGACGTGCCAGCCGGAGACCGGGAAGCGCGACAGGAGGGCGTTGCCGTAGCCGATCGGACCGGCCCCGACGGCGGCGCG
>OLOB01002491.1_pt1 | contig 10659 bp, 6 predicted proteins | sample 1671911 | NCBI WGS metagenome assembly OLOB01 (sample SAMEA3136625, study PRJEB25190) | human gut metagenome | biome: human gut; feature: human-associated habitat; material: faeces | place: Austria | collected 2013
ATTAAATGGAACAGCATTAGAAACATTTCCAAAAGAAAGTGATCCATACATACCAGAAACAGTTACATGTACAAATGGAAGTGTAGGACATTGGAATACAGAAAAACAAAAAATAGAACTAACAACAGTAAACTTACCAACAAGTTGTGTAGTTGATTTTACTGAAGGATATACAGTTACATTAAGTGCAACAAATGGAACAGTTACAGCACCTGTAAGTAAAACAATAGGAAGAACTGGAACAGCAACATTCACAGTAACACCAAACGAAGGCTATATATATGAAAGTGATACATGTGGTGGAACACTTTCAGGAAATACATATACAATAAGTAATATAACAAGTGCAAAAAGTTGTAGTATAACATTTAAAGAAGAATATAATCCATTTACTAAAGGAACATTAACTTATCAGTTATATAAAGATAAAACAACAAGACTAACAAGTGCAAGAGGAACTGGATACAATACAGTTTACACATCTGATAATACAAAAACATTATATACAGGAACAGAGAATGGAACAACAGTATATTATTTTGCAGGGAATGCAACAGATAACTGGGTAAAGTTTGGAAAGAATGCAAGTAATCAAGACTTATACTGGAGAATAATAAGAACAAACTCTGATGGAAGTGTAAGACTTTTATACCATGGAACAAGTACTACGGCAACAAATGCATATATAGGAACATCAAAATTTAATAATAGTTATAATAATATAGCATATGTAAGTTATATGTATGGAAGTTTAGGAAGTATACCAAATGCTAGAACTAACCAAACAAACCCTAGTACAATAAAAACAACAATAGATAACTGGTATACACGCAACTTAGAAGCAAAAGGCTATACAAAATATTTAAGTACAACAGCAGTATATTGTAATGATAGAACATATACAGTATCTGGAAGTAATACATTATTTGGAGCATACACAAGACTAAGAACAAATAAAACACCAAGTTATGACTGTTCAGCAATAGAAGACAAATTCACAGTAGACACAAGCACAGGAAATGGAAAATTAACATACCCAATAGCATTAATGACAGCAGATGAAGTATCATTTGCAGGTGGACTATGGGGAACAAATGCACCAACATGGTACTATTATAATAGTGCAAAGGGTAGCTCAACAGGCTCAACCTGGTGGTGGTTGTTGTCTCCTGGCAGTTGGTATCACAGCTATGCTGACGTGTTCGGCGTGGGCGGTTCGTCCAACCCTGGCTACTTGAGCAACTTCTACGTCAACATCACTAACGGTGTTCGTCCAGTCCTATCACTAAAATCTTGTGTCAAGACAAGTGGAGGAGATGGCTCAGCAAGGACACCATATACAATAGAAGAAAGTACAAGTGGATGCTAAACTGTGTCTCTTGAAGAAATATATGAAAAATAAGTAATTTAATCTTTTTAAGTTACTTATTTTTTGATACAATATACTTATGAGGATGTGAGAAAATGAAACGAGCAATATTAATAGATGGTAATAACTTATTATTTAGAAGTTATTATGCAACAGCTTATAATGGTAATTTAATGAAGAATAGTAAAGACTTTCCAACAAATGCTTTATTTGGTTTTGTTAATATGATTAATAAAATAATGTCTATAGAAAAGCCAGAATACATTATGGTAGCTTTTGATAAAGGGAAGAACTTTAGACATGAAAAGTATACTGAATATAAGGCAGGAAGAATTGAAACACCTAATGACTTGAAAATTCAGTTTCCACTTGCTTATGATATATTAGACGCGATGGGGATAACTAGTGTTGCAATTGATAACTATGAGGCTGATGATATAATTGGAACATTTGCTAAAATGGCTGATATAGATGACTTATATGATGCGACTATTGTAAGTAGTGATAAAGACCTTTTACAACTTATAAGTCATGATGTTAATGTAAAACTTCTAAAACAAAAAGATTATATTTTAATGGATGAGAAAGTATTCTTTGATACATATGGCTTGAAACCTATTAGAATGATAGACATAAAAGCTCTTATGGGAGATGCATCAGACAACATTCCTGGAGTAAAAGGAATAGGTGAAAAAACAGCTCTTAACTTATTACATGAATATGATACTATTGAGAACTTATATGATAATATTGATAGTGTTAAAGGTAAAACTAAGGAAAAGTTAATTGAAGGAAAAGATAGTGCCTTTTTTAGTAAAGATATAGCAACTATTTATAAAGATGTTCCTCTTAATATGACATTTAACGATATTAAATTAAAGGATAGAAATTTAACTAAGTTAAAGAATATTTATAAAGATTTAGAGTTTTTTAGTATGCTTAAAAAGTTAGATAGTGAAGTGATTAATAATCCTAGAAAAGAAGTAAGTTATATACTAGTTAATGATAAATTGAATATAAGTAAACCATTTTCTTTCTATTTAGAAGTTAGTAATGAAAACTATCATACTGCTAAGTTTGTAGGGTTATCTATATATGATGGAGAGAATACTTATATACTTAGTGAAGATGCGGTTATTATGAATAAAGATATATTTAGTTATGCAGATAGTACTTATGATTTAAAGAAGAGTATATGTTTTTTAAGAAGATATGGTATAGTACTTAATAATTGTAAATTTGATAATATGATAGCAACATATTTACTTAATTATAATGTTAAAGATGATATTTCTTATATTGCTAATACTTGTGGATATGATATTCCTTTTTATGATAGTATAGTTAAGAATGATAGTGTTATAGTAAGTAATGAACAACTTTATAGTATTTTATCTAGTAAGAGTAAGTATATTTATGAAACTAAAAGTAAATATATTAATGAACTTGTTAATGAAGAAATGATTAATTTGTTTAATGATATAGAAATGCCTTTAGTAAGTGTTTTAGCGAGTATGGAGATAAATGGTATTAGGGCTAGTAGTGAAGTAATAGATGAGTTACATGATTCTTTAGAAAGAAGGCTTAGTGATTTAACTAAGGAAATTTATGGATATGCTGGATGTGAATTTAATATACAAAGTGCTAAACAAATGGGTGAAATTTTATTTGAAAAGTTAGATTTACCTCATGGAAAGAAAAAAGGAAAAAATGGGTATTCAACTGATCATGATACTCTTATAAAATATTATGATTTGCATCCAATTATTAAGTGTATTTTAGAATATAGAAATTTATATAAGTTAATGAGTGGATATACTGATAAATTAAAGAGTTATATTTTAGAAGATGGAAAAATACATACAATATATAAGCAAGCTATTACTAGAACTGGAAGACTTTCTAGTGTACTTCCTAATTTACAAAATATTCCTATAAGAAGTGAAGAAGGAAGAAAGATTAGAGAAGCTTTTATTCCTGAAGAAGATAGTGTGATTTTGGACTGTGACTACTCACAAATTGAACTTAGATTAATGGCTCATATTTCTAAAGATGAGAATATGATTAATGCTTTTAATACTGGAGAAGATATACATACTAAAGTAGCAAGTGATGTGTTTGATGTACCAATTAATGAAGTGACTAAGGAACAAAGAAGAACTGCAAAGGCTGTTATTTTTGGTATAGTTTATGGAATAAGTGGTTTTGGACTTGGCGAAAATTTACATTTAGCTCCTAAAGAGGCTAAAATATATATAGATAAGTATTTAATGATGTATCCTAAAGTAAAAGAGTATATGGATAATATTGTTAGTTTTGCTAAAGAACATGGATATGTTAGAACTTTGTTTGGAAGAAAAAGAGTAATAGATGAGTTAAAGAATACTAATTATATTATTAGAAAAAGTGGGGAGAGAATAGCATTAAATACACCTTTACAAGGAACTGGGGCTGATATTATAAAGAAGGCTATGATAGAAATTGATAAAGAACTAACAAGAAGAAACTTAAATAGTAAGATGTTAGTTCAGGTTCATGATGAACTAGTGTTTAGTGTACCTAAGAATGAACTTGAAGTAACTAAAGAATTAGTAACAAATATTATGGAAAATACATACACTTTATTAGTACCACTTAAGGTTGAAAGTGATATTGGTGATAATTGGTATGATGCTAAATAAATTCATATAAAATGGATGGAGAAAAATATGAGTTCTAAAATATTATTAAAAAGTTTAATTGTTAATTTATTTCTTACAATAGTTAAGTTTATTGGAAGTGTACTAGGTAATTCTAAAACACTTATATCAGATGCTGTACATTCTTTTAGTGATATGTCAACTGATATTATAGGTCTTATAGGAGATAAACTTTCTAGTAAGAAACCAGATAAAGAACATCCTTATGGGCATGGTAGAATAGAATATTTAACTAGTATTATAATGAGTTTCTTTATTATTTGGCTTGGACTTAGTATAATGGTTACTTCATTTAATGGAAAAATAAAAGTACCCAATAAAAGTGCTTTAGTGGTTATTGGAATAACTATTGTTATTAAATTTATATTAAGTACTTATTTACTAAAAAAAGGGAAAGAAATGGGTAGTAATATTGTTCTTGCTAATGGGGTAGAGAGTAGATATGATATGTATAATTCTATTTTAGGGTTTGTATTTATTCTTATTTCTTTCTTAGGAAGTGATAATAAGTATTTTAAATATGCTGATATTATTGGAAGTGTAGTTATTGCTTTTATGAGTATTAAAGTAGGAATAGAAATACTTCTTAAAAATGTTAGTAGTATTTTAGGAGAAGTAGAAACTGATAATAATAAAATAAATTCTGTTAAAGAAATTATTAAAAGTAATTTATATAAAATAAGAAGAGTTACTTTAATTAAGTATGGACACTACTATGATGCTATAATAGATTTGATTTTAAAAAATAATATTAATATTAATGAAGTCTATAAGTTAGAACAAAGTATTAAGAAAGAATTAAAAAGAAGTGATATGAGTATTAGGTATGTTACTGTTAATTTTAAACCAAAAAATAAATAATGCACAATTATAATGTGCATTATTTTGTTATTACATGACTAGTTATTTCACTTTTAAATATAGATTTATCATTAACTATCAAACTATATAAATAACTTGCTTTTAACTCAGTATCCATAACATTCTTTTCAAACTTAGTATAAACAGGAATATTAATATTCTTTTTTATCTTTGAGTAATACTTCTTTCCTTCACTAGATAAACCAAGTAACTTAATATAACTTAAATTCTTAGTGTTTTCCTTGTCTTCTTTAGTAAATCCTACAAATATATTAATAAGTATTCTATTTACTTTATTAATAGTAACTCTCTTATTACTTACATAATTTACTAATTCTTCATAATTATCACTCTTAAGAATACCATCATATATTCTTTTTTCTATACCTTCAGTTATTAAGTGATATTCTTCTATTTTATTGTACTCACTTATTACTTTATACTTAATTAACAAAAATAACTTAGCATAATCAATATTTCTAATATACTTCTTATTATATGGAATATACTTACTAATATTAATATTACTCTTAAGTAACTGTCTTATTTGATAAGCACTAATAATATCACTACTCATTAAACTACTCTTAAAACTATTTGTTCTTTTAATAGGTACAATATTAATATTATAGTTGTTTTTAATTATCTCTTTTATATAACTAACTGCTAAAATATCATTACTTTCTTTAATAGTATAGAGAGTAATATCGTGTATGCTTTTTGCTAAGCTAGTAGGGTAGTTATACCCCTTATCTAAGTATTTCTTTACCAAAGTATCAAACTCATTGTTATCTATTTGTACCTTGCTAATGGCTTTTAATTTATCTAAATTATTACTTTCACTGCCAAATACAAGAGTATCTATTTTAAAAGCGCTGAGCATTTTTATAGCAGCATAACTAAATATATCGCTAGACTGATTAGCATATATAAAAGGTATTTCTAAAACAATATCAATTCCATTTTCTAAACAAAGTTTAGTCTTAGTCCACTTATCTAAAACACTTATTTCCCCACGCATAGTATAGTTAGCACTCATTGCAACTACAATAATGCTATCTGGATACATTTCTTTAATTTTCTTAATTTGATAAATATGTCCATTATGTAGCGGGTTATACTCTGTAACAATTCCAATTACATTCATTTCACGTCACCAACAATATTTTACTAAAATAACACTCGTTTTACAAGACTAATTAAAACTTAATATTCTAGGTCTCTTTAGTTCTATACTAAAGTCATCACTTAGAACATCTTCAGTTAAAGTAATGCTTTCTATTTCTCCGGTCATAATAGGAATTAATAGTTTGGACTTAACTTCATTCATGATAGTAAGTAGTCCCCTTGCACCTGTATCATTTTTAAGTGCAAGATAAACAACTTGATTAACAAACTCTTCTGTGTAGTCTATATCTACATCGTATAACTTACCAATTTGTATAAATGACTTTAATGGACTAATATTTGAATTAAGTAAAATATCTAATAGAATATCTTTATTTAAATCATTTAACACTAACTTTAAATTAAGTCTACCCATAAATTCTCTATTCATACCAAATTCAATGTAATCTTTAGTATTTGATTTAACTGTTTTAGTACTATTAAACCCAATTGAACTTTTGTTATCTTTAATTTTAGAAAAAGCTCCTAAAAACACAAATGTAAGTAAACTAGTATCAAAAGAATATTCTTTTTTCCCAACAAGTACTTTAACACTAGTACCACTTATCCAAGTAAGCAACTCTTGCATTAAGCCTTTTCTAATTTCTAAAGTACTGTCTCCAAGCTTATCTATCTCGTCTAAACAAACAATACCTCTTTTAGCTCTAGATAAGTCTCCACCAGTTTTTCTAATTAAATCAGCTAAAACTGCGTTTAAACTTTCTCCAACATACCCAACTGTACTATAGTTAGTCGCACTTCTTACAACTACAGGAATATCTAAAATGCTAGATAACTCATTGACCATCAAAGTTTTACCTGTACCAGTACTACCATCAAGTAAAATATTAACTTTTTGAGTTCTAATTAAATCTAAATTTTCAGTTTCAACTAACTTTTGATTTAAAACTATATTAGGTACTAAACTCTCTAGTATTTTATCTTGTCCTTTAATCTTACGCTCCATCTGTTCAATTATATCTAGTATATCAATTCTTTTATCAACGAAATTAGGATTTAAATCTTTTTCAAGTTCTTCTATTGCAGTATATATTTGAGTTCTATAATATTCTTTTATAATTTCTTTTTTCTCTTTATTAAAATTCATACTATTAGTTGGGTGTTCAATGAAATTATTTTCTATCTTAATTTTATTGAAGTCTAAATTAGTACAATAATTAACTAAACTTTCTAACTTCTCATCTATATTTGAAGTATAGTCTCCATTTATAATTTGAAATAACTTAGTATCAAATAACTTAATAGCATTAGTATTAACTGTAGTTTCAAACTTAACATTAACCATTTTCAAATCTGATAAATTAGTATCCTTATATCTACCAGTTTTAATTACCTCATCTACTGAAAAAAACACACTATCTATATCTAAATACAAATTTCTCGCATCTAACTCACTTTCCTTAGCAATGAAAATAATTCCAAAATCTATCTTTGACATAAAACCACTCCCTAAATGTCTTTTATTCTATCAAATATGATTTACAAAATCAAGAAAAAATCAAATTTTACTCTTTAAAAAAACTAATCTTTATGATATACTTAATTATAGTAGGAAAGGACTAAAGAGGTGAAGGTATGAAAAAGAATAAAAAGAACGTTCATAAAGTTTCATTATTTACTAATTTGTCCTATGTACTTAAACAAATAGCAACTGAATTATATAAAACAGCTAAGTTTGCTGGGTTAGGCTTATTTAAAGTCTTTGATTTTATCATGACTAACTTAATTACAATAGTAACATATATTTTCTATGCGATATATTATATTAGTATGTATGTTGGAAAATTTACTTATACTTTAGGTAAATTCATGTATTATAAAGTGTTTAAACCTATTGGTTTTGAAGTATATTATTTATTTAAAGCAATGTACTTGGGTGCTTATAGAGTTGGTAAAATATTATTTTATGAGATACCTTTGTTTATATTCAACTCATTTAGTGACTTTTTTGACTTGATAAGAAAAAAATTAAAACTATTAAAAGAAAGACTAATGTATTTCTTTAAACATACACCTAATACAGTTAAGAATTACTTCTTAGATAGATTTAACAATATTAGTATAGTAAAACACTATAGAAATAAGAAAGAAAGAGAATTAGAAGTTCTATTAATAGATAAATTCGGTAAAGATGCTGAAAGAACTAGTAAAAAACAGACTTATAAGTACTTAGTGAGAAATGAAGAAGGTAAACTAATTACTGGATATTTTGCAGCTTTATCTAGGTTAGATGTGCATTCATACTTACTTGATGAAGGATATGAAGTATACGAGATTAAAACAAACTGGTGGATAAATTTTGCACATGGAGAAAGTAAGTACTTAGAAAAGCAAATGAAAGCAAAAGACTTAATTTTCTGGCTAGCCCAGTTAAGTACTTACTTAAAAGCAGGTATACCACTTACTGACTCAGTTAAAATACTTGCTGAACAAGATAAAAGAAAAAAATATAAAAAGATATATGACTCAGTTATATATGAGTTATCTATGGGTGAAGCATTTAGTGATGCTTTAAGAAAACAAGGAAGTGTGTTTCCACCTTTACTAATTAATATGATTAAAGGTGCAGAACTAATAGGGGACTTAGAAAATACACTTGACGATATGAGCAAGTACTATGAAGAAAGAGAATCAACTAGAAAACAATTAATAGGTTCACTTGTATATCCAGCTGTAATACTAGTGTTCTCATTAGTTGTAGTAATATTTATGGTAGTATATATAATACCTCAATTTGAAGGAATATACTCAAGTTTAGGTGCAGAGTTAAACCCAATAGTATTATTCTTACTTAAATTTAGTGCATTCTTAAAAACTAATTATATGTTACTAATTGCAGGATTTATATTAGTAGTAGTACTATTAATATTTATGTATAAAAAAGTTAAAGCTTTTAGAACACTAGTACAATATATAGCAATGCATCTACCATTAGTAGGAAAACTAATTATATATAATGAAATGCACTTATTTGCAAAAACATTTAGTGTACTTAATAAAAATAATGTACTATTAACTGATAGTATAGATATACTTAGTAAAATAACTAGTAATGAATTTTATAAAATGATAATGTATGACACAATTAGTAACTTATTAAGAGGAGACAAAATAAGTTTATCATTTAAAGACAACTGGGCTGTTCCAACGCTAGCTTATTACATGATATCAACTGGTGAAGCAACAGGTGAATTAAGTGAAATGTTAGAAAAAGTAAGCGTTTATTATGAACAAGAACAAAGAAACTTGGGTAACTCATTAAAAACGCTAATTGAACCAATACTTATGATTATATTAGCTGTTATAGTTGGTGGAATAATGATTTCTATAATCGTGCCAATGTATGATATAACAAAGAACATCTTGTAGGGGGAAAACAAAATGATTTATGTATTTATATTTATAACTGGTGTATGCCTAGGAAGTTTTTATGCTTGTATAGGTTACAGAATTCCAAACAAAATTAGTATAGTAAAACCTAGTAGTTTTTGTCCAAACTGTAAAAATAGTTTAAAGTGGTATATGAATATACCACTTCTAAGCTATATATTTTTAAAAGGAAAATGTGCTTACTGTAAAGAAAAGATAAGTATAACTTACTTTCTAATAGAACTAACTACAGGAATACTTTTTTTAATAAGCTACATAATATTTGGATTAAACTATCAATTAATAGTAGTATTAACCCTAATAAGTGCCTTAATGGTTAGTTTAGTAACAGACTTAAAATACTACTATATTTCAGATAGAGTAATAGTAGTTTCTTCTATTTTAGTAGCGCTTACTTACTTAAAATTCTTAGGAATTAACTCATTTTTAAGCCATATACTATCAGGTGCTTTGATGTTTATATTAATGTACTTACTAAAAATAATAACTACAAAAATATTTAAAAAAGAGTCACTGGGTGACGGGGACATCAAACTAATGATACTTATTGGTTTAACACTCGGAGTATTTAACTCGTTTATTTCTTTATTTATAGTATTTATTTCAACACCACATGATAAATTAGGCCTAGACCAACTTATATTCCAATAGTAAGAATCTGCATTGCTGTCATTTCTATATAAGTTGACATACATTTTATTATCTTCTTCACTCAGATCATTTCCCAGGATATTACCTATATAGTACTTGGCTATTTTTATAGCTTCATTTCTATTTACTAAATTACTACTTTCAGTTTGCGTTTCATTATAGCCACTTATATCATCTTGGTTGTATAGTACATTTTCTTTAAATGGATAAGAATTTGTTATATTAAACATTGAAAATAAGCCAATTAAAATAACTACTAATGCCAGAATTATTATTTTAGATTTCATTAAAATAATTCTCCTTATCAAATTCTAAAATCACTGTTGTTCCAATGTCTAACTCACTTTCTATATTAAGTAAAATATTGTGCATGCAACAAATTTCATTACATATAGAAAGGCCTAATCCTATCCCGTTGTTCTTTCTTGTTCTAGCTTTATCAACCATATAAAATGGCTCTAGTATTTTGTCCAAATCTTCTTTTGGTATTCCTATTCCATA
>OLOB01002499.1_pt1 | contig 10617 bp, 10 predicted proteins | sample 1671911 | NCBI WGS metagenome assembly OLOB01 (sample SAMEA3136625, study PRJEB25190) | human gut metagenome | biome: human gut; feature: human-associated habitat; material: faeces | place: Austria | collected 2013
ACTTCTTATTTATACTTATTATATTCTTTCTCATGGGAAAAAAATATGTTAATTATTATAATAATGAAAAATATTCTATTCTTTCTTTAAAATATTATTTAATAAAATTCCATTTTTCATATAAAATGTGTAATAAGAAACTATATACTAGAATAACATTTATATTAGTTTCAATACATAAAAATTATTATGATGCCTATAAATAAGTTTAACAACACAAAAATTAAGATTTATGCTACAACTAAAGGAATTAAAATTGTAGATAGTCCTATAAAAATTCAAATACTTAACATATTAGATGGTCAAGTAAGTGAAATAGAAATAGTTAAACAAACAGGAAAATCCAAATCAACAATATCTGTACATCTAAAAAATCTTATTGATGAAGGAATTATAAGTTTTAAATCTCATCCATTAGATAGAAGAAGTAAATTATTCTACATATATGCAGATTATATTGGAGAAATATGTCCTGATAAAATTATATATAAATTACCAGAAATAGAATCACAAATAACATCTAAATCACAATTATATATGGAATTATTTAGGCAATTCAAATCAATATTATTAATTCATGGTTTACAAATAGAACCATTAGAAGTAGCAACAGGTCAAAGAATTGGTGAACATCTTTATTCACAATTTGAATATGAGACTCTTGAACAATTAACAGAATTAGTAAAAGATAAATTCAATGAATTAGATTTAGGTCAACTTAAAATAAGTAGTTTTGAACCTTTAATTTTAAAAAATAATGGGTGTCATGAGTGTTTTAAACTACAATATAATATTTCAACATGTAATGTTACAAAGGGAATATTAAAAAGTATTTTTGAATCACATTTCAACAGAGAAGTTTCAGTAGAAGAAGTAGAATGTACTTCAAAATATGATGATTGTTGTACATTTACAGTAGATTACTAGTATTGTTTATACTTCTTTATTTTTCTTTGAATACTAACTGGTATGAATGTAAACCAGTCACCCATACATGTTCGAATTATCTTTTCTTTCATGTATTTTTTTTGAAGATTAGGTAGAGTATCATAATATCCTTCTGACATAGATGCACCCTTAGAACGATGTTCTAATTCTGTGGGGATAAGATATGCATTGTATTTCTTATTTTTTATAGTATAAACATAATCAACACAATATAAATGCCAATCAGGACATATTTTTTCATTTAATTCATATTTTTTAAATACATTCCTTGGTATTATAAATAAACATTCATCAAGAGTGGATGCTAATTCTACTTTTTCTAGTTTATAGGGTGTTACATCTACAGGAATTATTCCTTGTTTTATATTACTTCTAACAAGACTATCTGTAGTTTTACCAGCAACTCCTACAATTCCAATATTATTAAGGGTAGATAGACATTTTTCAGTACGATCTAACCAGGAATTTTGGGAAAAATAAATGTCTTGGTGGGCAAATACAATGTAATTACCATGTGCTTTTCTTGCACCATGATTTAGTGCATTTGCAGCACTACTGTACTTGTTTTTTCTATTATCAACAAGTATCAATTCATACTTTGAGGTTTGTTTTTTAAGACTTTTAAGTAAATATTCTTCTAATATAGTTTTGTTATTATATACACAGACTATACTCATCATAATTATTCCATCCTATTTTCTATGTATTTAAGAACTTTCTGTGGTAGTAATTGTTTAAATATGTTCCAGTCATCCTCATTAAATGTTTTAATAAGGAGAATTGTTGTAAAGTAGACTATAATTCCAACACCTATACTTACAAATAAGTCTAAATCTAGTAGGTATATTACTCCACCCATAACTACACTTGCAATAAATGGTTTTAGAAGTATACTTCTTAGTGGTACACTATATCCATATTTATGCATGATATACATGTAGAATAACACCATACTAACTTCATTAATAACTGTAATCATGGCAGCTCCAGTACTGTCAAATAACTTTATTAGTATGAAATTTCCTATTGTACTAAAGAGTAAACATATGAATGTTGCCTTTACAGTTTCATGTTGTTTATTGATAGATGCAATACTTGTTCCAAGAATATAACTAAGGAATATTGCAGGTAGGGCCCATATAATCAATTCAAGTACTGGAATAGTATTTATATATGCACTTCCATACATAAACAAGATGATTTTTTTGGATAACACCATTGTTCCCATGGAAATAGGTACACTTAATATTGTTAAATACTTCAATGACTTTTTATATGAATATTCAAGCATGTCTGGCCTATTAACATAAAATTTTGAAAATATTGGTAGTATTGCAGTTGAATATACTGTGGGTATGAAAATCAATGCTTGCATTAAATTAAATGCAGCAGTATACTCACCTACATGTGCACTTGTTGTTAGTATATTAAGAAGTATGGTATTCATTTTAAATGATATTAGAGCAAAGATACTTGTTATTGCAAGAGGAAATGCCGTGTATATTAGATACTTCCATAGTTTTAAATTAACTTGAAAATGTATTAATCCATAGTTTTTAGTACACATTGCAAAGTTATATATTAAAACTAGTACTGTTGATATTAAATAGATTGATGCTACTCCAATAACAGACTGTTTAGTAAATACACAGAATAATACTCCAATAAACATTGTTACAGAGTTAATAATCTCTGCAATAGATTGATATTCCATCTGTTCATATGCACGAAACATGGAAGTGAATGTTCCACTAAAAGCATCAATAATCACTGAAGAACCAATAATATAAACAACTAACTTTGTTGTTTCATTAAATACTCCAATATTAACAAATAATACAAGACCAATCATGGTTATTATTGAAAGTATTAACTTTATCATACCATGATTACCAAGATATTCATATGTCTTAGTTTTATCCCGTGCAACCTCACGAATAGTGAGTGTTGAGAGACCTAAATCTGTGAAAATAGCAAATAATCCAGAAATTGCAGTAGCAAATGAAATTATACCAAAATTAGTAGTTCCAAGATATCTTGCAGAGTATAATGTATATAAAAAAGCAAGAACATATCCTATCATCTGGGATAGGAATAATACACTTGTATTTTTAACTAATGTTCTAATAGTACTCATAACTATCACTTATCTAAATAAATCCTTTATCTTAGTATTTAACGTATACTTAACAACAGGTCTGTCCTTAATATATTTTGCAGGAACTCCACCATACATACACCATGAAGGTACGTCCTTTGTAACAACTGCTCCTGATGCAATTACTGCTCCCTCATGAATATGTACTCCTGGCATAATCATAACATTCGTTCCAATATAAACATAATCATCAATATAAACAGAATCACTTGTACTTTCAAAGGTAGGACTTGTTATATCATGTTCCATTGTATATACTTTAAAATTTCCTGCAATATTAACATTACATCCAATATATAATCCACCACGACCATCAAGAAATGCATTATCTCCAATAATAGTATTATCATTTATATGAACATTGGAGGGTCTGAAAAATCTACATTTCCAGTAGATTATTGAATTTTTTGATAGCTTTACCTTAAATATATTACGATACATGAATTCTCTAAATCTATGTGAGGGTATGTTACCTGTAATATATATGAAGTAAATATTAAGATCATGAAGTACTCTAAATATTTGAAATATTCTCTTTGAAATAAATGAATCAGGATCTTCTTCAACTTTTTTTTTAAGTATTTCTTTTAAATTCAAATATATTCCTCGTCTATTTCATGTTTTAATTGTCTAAAAAGTACATCATGAACATTCTGCACAGCTTCATCCATATTCAAATGTTTATAGTTACATAATCTTCCCATAAATGTTATTTGAGGGAATTTTTCAGTTAATTTTTCATATTTTCTAAATAATTCCATGTTCTCCTCTGTTATTATGGGATAGTATGGAATGTTAGTTTCATCATATTTTGGATTATAATCTGTTGGAAATGCAAATTGTATGGTGGTATTTCTTGCATGTTGTCCTGTAATGTACTTATATTCAGTAATTTCAGTGAAATGATAATCATTTGGATAGATTATTGAAGCATTTTCCTGAAAATGTATTTGATCAACTGTTTCATTCATATATACAATTGATCTATATGGAAGTTTTCCATAACAATAATTGAAAAACTCATCAATCATACCAGTAAAAATCAATTGACCAGTATATTCTTCATCATTAAAGTATACTTTTTTGTTTTCTAAGTCAATAGAAATTATATCGTTATAATCATGTTCGAGTAGTATGTTGATGTTATGATTAGAGAGCATATTTTCAAACATGGAAGTATATCCATTTGAGGGTACTGCTTGGTATTTATCTTGATAATATCTACAATCATATGATATGGTGATATTAATATTAACACCATCAACTTCACATATTTTCTCTGGATCTACTCCATAGATTTTCTTAACATATGGTGTGTATATGTTCTCATTAACATAACTAACTAGTTTTTGTATATCAGGATTTTTTGATTCTTTAAGTTTATCTAAAGGTAATGTGTCATTTACAATATATTCTGTAAGCAGTGCTGTAGTTATTTTCTGATTATCATCTTGCATAGTCTTATCAATACTTATTAAGTTAAATGGTACTGGTATAACTGTATTATTAATATTACATACTAATTTATGATTATACACATTCCATGTTGTAAATAATGATAAATAAGAATAAACTTCTTCATTATTTGTGTGAAAGATATGTGGACCATATTTATGTACTAAAATACCAGATTCATCATAGTAATCATAGCAATTTCCTCCAATATGATCATTTTTATCAATTAAAAGTACTTTTTTATCATAAACATTAGCTAATTGTTCTGCAGCAGTAATTCCTGTAATACCTGCACCTACTATTATATAATCATATTCCAAGTAAATTCCTCCTATTCTATTTTTAACTTAATTTTGTATGATTTCTATTTATTATTTTAATTCCTTTTCTTTGTAGGAATATAAACATAGCAATTGTTATGAATATCTCTGTTGTTACAAATGATATTGCTATTCCTATCTCTTTCATTAATGTTATAAGTATTATTCCAAGTACAATATCAATTATTCCTCCAATCATCACAATAGATGTGAATGCTTTTTTATAATTGAATGTTAGCATAGTTTCAACACCAAAAACAGTACTTAATGATACTGCAAGTGGAACAATTGATATTATTTGAAGTATAATTACTGAATTAACATAAGATTGTCCAAATAATAGTAATATTATTGGTTTTGCAAATATAAATAATCCTGCAGATAAGACTATTCCAACTAAGGTCATTATTTTTGTTATTTTACGTATAAATTCTATACTTCTAGTTTTATCATCTGTTTTAACTGTACGACTTATGAAGGGGTATAATGCTTGTGATATTGGATTTAACAATCCATTTACTGCAAGTATTATTTTTTCAGCAATACTATAGTAACCAACAAGGGTGTTGTTTGTAAGAAGACCTAATAGGAATGTGTTTGTTGTTGTGTACATATTTATTGCTATTGTTGAAATAAACACATACCATCCTTCTCTTAAATGATATTTAATATCTCTTATTGAGGGTATGGTTATTTTTATATTGAACTTTGTAAGTGCTATGTATATTCCAAGAATTCCAACTAAAATATATCCCAGTGAATTAATTAATGGAACTAGCATATAATCTGTTGTATCGTGTATGAATATAAATATAAGTACTGTGAACACTATTTTTCCTATAATATTAAGAATACTGGTGTATCTCATATATTCAAGTCCTTGAAATAGCCATGTTGGAAATAACATATATCCAATAACCATTCCAAAGGTTAAGATATAAACATAACTATCTTCATTAAATTTGGGAATGAACATCACAATTAGTAGTAATATTATAAAACTTAAAATACATAAACACAGCTTTATAAACATTACAGAACTAAAAATCTGGGAAATCTTCTGATTGTCATCTCTACATATAGCTAATTCTCTAGTTGCAGATAAATTAAATCCATAATCTGTGAAGAATTGAAAATATGTAATAAGAGAAATAGCATACTGTGTTAGGCCGAATTTTTCAGGTCCAAGTACTAATGTTAAGTATGGAAGAGTAATTAATGGGAGAATATAACTAGCAAATTGTAATCCTGTTAATGAAATCATATTTTCGAGGATTCTTTTATATTCCTTACTTTTAAAAATATTTTTTAATTTTAACATACAAATCCTCTTCTTATTAAAATAGAAAAAATAAAGAATTAAACTTATTCTTCATTGAATTTATTAACATAATAGTTAATAGTTTCTTTTAATTCTTTTTTAAAGTCATGTTCACTTTTAAATCCAAAGGTTTCCTCAGCTTTACTAATATCAGCAACAGAATCTCTAATGTCTCCAGCTTTCTGTGGTAAATATTTTGGATTACAATCATATCCCATTATTTCACATATAATTTCAAGTAATTCATTAATAGTTGTGGTCTTTCCATGAGCAATATTAAATACGCCAGTTACATCATTAATTGCTATTTCATAATTTGCCTTTGCAATATTTTTAACATAAATGAAGTCTCTTGTTTGTTCTCCATCCCCATAAATTACTGGAGTTTCATTGTTTAAGAGGGCACTGATAAATTTAGGTATAACTCCACTATAAGGAGAATCTGCCTTTTGTCTTGGTCCAAATACATTGAAATATCTTAGACATGCTGTTGGTAGATGATATGTTTGTGTGAATGTATATGAATATAATTCAAGCAGTGCTTTTGAAACAGCATAGGGAGATAATGGTTGAAGAGGTAATGTTTCTACATTAGGTAAGACTTCTGTTTCACCATATACTGCAGCAGATGATGCAGAAATTACTTTTTTAATATTTGACTCGTATGCTGCTTGTAATACATTGAATGAACCGTCTATGTTTGTTTTGTTAGTTGCTTTTGGTTGTTCAATACTTTCAAATACACTAATAAGTGCAGCTTCATGGAATAGATAGTCATGATTCTCAAGTATTGGCTTCATATCTAGAGTTCTAATATCTCCACAAACTAGTTCAATTCTATCATGGTCTAGATTTTTTAGATTTTCTATATTACCTGTTGTCATATTATCAATGATTGTTACTTTTGAAACATTATTTTCAAGTAATGTTTCAGTAATATGAGATCCAATAAAACCTGCACCTCCAGTAACAACACATCTTAAATCTTCCATTATGTCTCCTCCTTTATTTTTTTTAATTAGATTATTTAGTATTTTTAATTTCTATGTAATATATTTTCATAATTCTATTAATTATCTATACATTTATACACAGATGATAATATTTTTAAGTTTATTTAGTCACATTATATCTGAGTTTCAAGGTTCTATAGGGCTGTGTAATATTTCCTTTATATAATTCAATATTTAATTCATGCATACCAATTTCTGTTGTACTGTAGATATAATATGGTGTTATAGTTTCCTCATTATCCTTTAATGTCTTATTATATGAGGCAAGTAAGGTATGATTTGTTTTAACCTTTACAGTGTAATTCATATCAGTATGTTCTTGGTTTTTAATACCAATATTTATCTTTCCAATAGAATACTGGCTCATATTAGTAGGATAATCTGTTGTGTTATTATTATAGTCAAGAATATAAAATTCTGTATAGTCTTCACCAGGATTATGAATTACAACTAGATATATAACTGATATCATAGCAATGATAAGTGCAATGATAAGAATGCCTTTTATAATTTTATCTAATAATTTCATACTCCACCTATTAATTATAATTTGACTATGTAATTATAATTTAATATGTATCTTTTTATATAGATAATTATATAAAATAAAGAAAAATCTTTTCATAATATAAATGAGGAGTTTATACTAATGAATGATAAATTTTATGTAACAGACTGTGAAGGACCATTATCAATTAATGATAATGCATATGAAATATCTGATTTTTTTATTCCAGAAGGAGGTCATTTCTTTAGTATACTTAGTAATTATGATGACATGCTTGTAGAAGAAAATACTGAAGGATATCTAGCTGGAAGTACATTAAAACTAATATTGCCCTTTTTTAAGGCATATGGCTTAACTGAAAAAGATCTTATTGAATTTTCAGAAGATAATATTTTCATGATAGATGGTGCTTATAATATGATAAAATATATTCAAAGTATCATGCCATGTTATATTGTAAGTACAAGCTATAATCAATATATTAAAGCTTTATCTGATAAAACTGGATTTATTTATGAAAATACTTATTCAACAAATTTACAATTGGATAAATATGATTTAAATCAGGAAGAACAAGATAAATTACTTGATATTCATGATAATATCTTATTTGATTCAAGTTTTGAAAATATTCATAGGATTTTTACAAATGTTATCTCAAAGATGGAAATAAACAATCTTATTGAATCAGTAAAACCTGTTGGTGGAATAGGTAAACGTGATGCAATACTAGATATTATTGATAAAAACAATTATAAACCTGAAAATTTAATGTATAGTGGAGATAGTATAACAGATAAGGAAGCATTAGAATATGCAAGGGATAATGGAGGATTAAGTATCTCATTTAATGGTAATATTCATTCAATTGAATCTGCTTCAATATCAATAGCTTCAACTAACAACTTAATATTAGCAGTTATTGCAGATATATTTAATAAAAAAGGTAAATCAGCAGTTTATGATTTTATCAATGATTATAATAATGAATCTCTTGAAACAATATTAAATTGTTCAGATAATATAGAAATAACACAGCAATTATTAGTTAATAAGCCATCTATAGACATAGTAACTAATGATAATAAAGAAACTCTAAATAATATGACAAAAGTTGTACGTGATAAAGTACGAGGAAAAAATATAGGAAATTTAGGATAGGTAATAAAAATGGATTTTGAAATAGAAGATACATATTGTGAAGCATTTACTGGAACTTGTGTAAGAATGATTGTAACAGCAGAAGATGATATAACAATCAAGAAAATAGCAAGTGATGCATCAGCAACACCAGGAACAGTAATAGGGAGAACAGAATCTGGAGTAGAAAAATTTTTAGATAAATCAGAAACACCAGATAATAGGCCTGGTGTGATAATTCAATTCTGGTATAATACAAAAGATCTTGCAAAATTTGATAAGGAATTATCATTTAGAATACGTCAAGATATTCTTGTAAAACCATTTGTAAAGATATTTGATGCATCTATAGATCCATTTGACTACATTGATACAACAGAACATGTAGGTCATTGTGGTGATGGATATGAATGGACAGAAGAAATTGATGGTAGAACAATGATAAGAGTACCAATATGTGTTCCAGATTTTTATATTGAACAAAAATTAGGATGTATGCAGGGAATAATGGGAGTAAACTTCTGGTACTATTGTAGTACAAAAGAAGCAGTACTTGAAGCTGGATATAAAGCATTAGATGCACTTTCTGAAGTTGATGGTATATGTACACCATTTGATATCTGTTCTGCAGGTTCAAAAGTAGAAACAAATTATCCAGAAATTGGTCCTACAACAAACCATCCATACTGTCCATCTCTAAAAGAAAAGCTTGGTGATGAATCAATGGTTGAAGACGGAGTAAATTACATACCAGAAATAGTAATTGATGCTTTAACAGTTGAAAATGCTAAAGAATCATTAAAAAAAGGAATTGAAGCTTTAAATGGGGTAGAAGGTGTAATTAAAGTGTCTGCTGGTAATTATGGTGGAAATTTAGGTAAATATAAATTTAATTTAAAAGATGTACTAGATTAGAGTTGAAGTATGATGAAATTTGATATAATAGGATGGGGAGCATTAAATATTGATAGATTATGTCATGTTAATGAATTTGCACCATCTGATGGAGAAACATTTGTAAATTATGAAACAAAATCCTGTGGAGGATCAGCTGCTAATACAATTATTGGTATGGCAAAACTAGGACTAAAAACTGGATACATTGGAAAGGTAGGTAATGATTCAAATGGTAAAATGATGCAAGATTATCTTGAATCACATAATGTGGATACTACTCATCTCATAAAAGGAAACGGTGAAACAGGAGAAGTAATAGGTTTTGTAGATAGTAGTGGTGATCGTAAGTTATATGTAACTCCAAAAATAAATGACACTATTTCAAATTCTGAAATAAAAAGGGATTATATTAAAAACACTAAATTATTACACTTAACTTCATTTGTAGGATTAAATCCTGAAGATCCATCTATTGATACACAAATGGAATTATTAGATGAATTAAAGGATGATGTAATTGTATCATTTGATCCGGGAATGTTATATGTAAATAAAGGACTTGATTTCATGAATAAACTAATATCTTACACAGATATTTTACTTATCAATGAAACAGAGTTATTATTAACTACAAATAAAAAAACATTACAAGAAGCTGTGGATGAAATATCACAAAAAGTAGATATTTTAGTAGTTAAATGTTCAACAAAAGGTTCTTTTATTAAAAAAGGTGATGAAGAATATAATATTGGAATATTTGAAGTAGATGCTATTGATACAACTGGTGCAGGTGATGCATATAATGCAGGATTTTTATATGGTTTAATAAATAACTATACTCTTGAAGAATCTGGAAT
>OLOB01002508.1_pt1 | contig 10595 bp, 8 predicted proteins | sample 1671911 | NCBI WGS metagenome assembly OLOB01 (sample SAMEA3136625, study PRJEB25190) | human gut metagenome | biome: human gut; feature: human-associated habitat; material: faeces | place: Austria | collected 2013
AGAAGCTGTCTCTTTTGGAGAGTGTGTAAAAGTGAGCTGCTGTTTAATTTCTGAAAGATCATTATGAATTTCTTTATCTGTGATGGATGATGGTACTTCCATTTTCAGACCTCCAATTTTAAATTTAAAAAGTTATTGACAGTGGTAATATAAGCAGCATAATTTTTCTTCATGTCTTCGTAATATTCTTTGCCTGTTTCGGAAAGATGGTAGTAAACACGAATTTTCTTTTTTTCAGTTACAACATTAGATGTTGAAACTAGGTCTTTCTCAAGAAGACGATTTAATATAGGGTAAAGAGATGTCTCTTCACAGGCACACAATTCATGGTTTTTTATAGGCTGATTTGCATTGACAGAATAATTCACGTATGATAACTTGTAATTAGAAAATATTTCTAAAAAGTACAAAGATTCACGCGATTTAAGAACAGGAGGAGATGATAGGATGAAGTTAAAATGTCTTGGAAGAATTTTCGCATGCATGGCAGTATTGATGGCTATGCTGTTGGCGGCAGGTTGCCAGAAGAGTGGTAACAGTTCTGAAGAAAGCGCCAACGCTGTACTTAATCAATTTTTAAGCGGTACGGTGCAGGATGCCGATGAATTTGACAGCCAGTATGCAGAGATAGCATCTGCCGAGACCGGCGATGAGACCGGAATGGTATCGATAGACGGAATGGAAGATTATTTCCAGAAACAATTTGGAGAGATAATGACAGCTGATTGTATAGCAGATTTGTTGGCAGACCGTTCAATGATAGCTCCGATGAAACTGGCACAACAGCTGGATAAAGATATCATTGCGCAGGATATACAGTTGACAGCAAAATCAGGAGAAGATAATGCTTACGACTTCAGCACACAGTTAGTCACCTCCGATGATAAACAGCCAGTCGGCACCGCAACAGGATACGTGAAAATGCAGTCCGACAACTCCACCTGGAAAGCCTCTGCCCTGACCATAAAAATAACAACAAACTAAAGCGATAGATGAATCAGAATGCAAAAGAGCGAACAATATTCGTTAGTAAAATCAATTAGGATGCGGTCCAGAATACATTGAAAAAGAGATTAAAAAAAGAGTATATTCACACACAGGTGCTTCAACGCCTGTTGGTACTTAGGCATTGCCTTTTAATGCCTTATGTACCATTACTGGCGTTGGCAGTGAGAACGGCCTGTGTTGAATTGCTCTTTTTTAATCTCTTTATGAGTACTTTGGTGGACCACACCAAAAATTATTTATTTTTTGTTCGCACGCATACGCTGTTTCGGATCCAGAATCTTCTTACGGATACGAATATTCTTTGGTGTAACCTCAACAAGTTCATCATTTTCAATGAAGTCAAGGGCTTGCTCAAGGCTCAGTACCTTATGTGGTACAAGCTTTAAAGCTTCATCGGAACCTGAAGCACGGGTGTTGGTCATCTGTTTACGTTTGCAGACATTCAGCTCGATATCGCCGCCTTTAGGGTTTTCACCAACGACCATACCCTGGTAAACCTGTTCGCCAGGTCCGAGGAACAGTGTACCACGTTCCTGTGCATTGAACAGACCGTAAGTGATGGTTTCACCGGCTTCAAATGCGATCAGGGAACCTGTCTGACGGTAAGCAATGTCACCCTTGTATGGGCCATAGCTGTCAAAAATAGTATTCAGGATACCATTACCCTTTGTATCTGTCATGAATTCACCACGATAACCAATGAGGCCACGGGATGGGATCAGGAACTCAAGACGAGTGTAACCGCCGTTGGAACGGGACATACCCTGCAGTTCGCCTTTACGGAAGCTCAGCTTCTCGATAACAATACCGGAGAATTCATCTGGTACATCGATGACAGCCTGTTCCATTGGCTCAAGAAGATGACCTTTTTCATCCTTGTGGTAAATAACTTCTGCCTTGCTGACTGCAAATTCATAACCTTCACGACGCATATTCTCGATGAGAACGGAAAGATGCAGTTCACCACGGCCGGAAACTTTGAAGCAGTCTGTGTTCTCTGTATCTTCAACACGGAGGCTGACATCGGTATTCAGTTCTTTGTAGAGACGTTCACGAAGGTGTCTGGATGTTACGAACTTGCCTTCGCGGCCGGCTAATGGGCTGTCGTTGACAAGGAAGTTCATGGAAATTGTAGGCTCGGAAATCTTCTGGAATGGGATTGGCTCTACAAAATCAGGAGAGCAGAGTGTATCACCGATATGAATATCGGAAATACCGGAAATAGCGACGATGGAACCGACGCCTGCTTTCTCAACTTCCACTTTGTTCAGACCGTCAAACTCATAGAGCTTGCTGACTTTCACTTTGCGACGCTTTTCAGGGTCGTGGGCATTGACGATGATAGCATCTTCATTCACACGGATAGAACCGTTGCTGACCTTGCCGACACCGATACGGCCAACATATTCATTATAATCAATGGTACTGATCAGTACCTGTGTGCCCTTGTCAGGATCACCTTCCGGAGCAGGAATGTGGTTGATGATCGTCTCAAATAATGGCTGCATGCTGTTGCTGTCATCACCAATCTCAAGCATAGCCACACCTTCCTTGGCAGAAGCGTACACAAATGGGCAGTCTAACTGTTCTTCACTGGCATCAAGATCGATGAGCAGTTCCAGAACTTCGTCAATAACTTCGTCCGGTCTTGCTTCAGGACGGTCGATCTTGTTGATACATACGATAACAGCCAGGTTCAGTTCAAGGGCTTTCTTCAGAACAAACTTTGTCTGAGGCATTGGGCCTTCGAAAGCATCTACAACGAGGACAACGCCGTCTACCATTTTAAGGACACGTTCTACCTCGCCGCCGAAATCGGCATGTCCCGGTGTATCGATGATGTTGATCTTGACATCCTTATAAAAAACTGCTGTATTCTTGGAAAGAATGGTGATACCACGTTCACGTTCGATATCATTGGAGTCCATAACTCTTTCCTGTACAACCTGATTGCTTCTGAAAACACCGCTCTGTTTCAAAAGTTCGTCTACCAGAGTCGTTTTACCGTGGTCAACGTGAGCGATGATGGCAATATTTCTTGTATCTTCTCTCTTTATATTCATATAAATCCTTCTTTCTGAAAAAGAATCTGCTTAACAACGCTATTTATCATATCAATTACGAAAAGGTTTTTCAAGTTTTTTATTGCGGAAATCTATAATAAAACGGAATAAATGCATTCAAAAGGCCGAAAAATGACCGATGGCCCCCTGCAAATGCCATTAAATGGAAGAATCTGTCGATGAATGAGAATTTCTTTTCATGGTAAATCATGGTAGATTTGTAATTGTCACATGACAGTTTGATTCAGACAAAAGAGGCGTGATGAGAGCATATCCGTTCATGAAAAAGAGATAGCATAAATCGGATGTGGACAGAATACATATAAATACATATTAAAAAACTTATATTTACCGGAGTGGTGAAAGGGGATTAAAAGATGGCAGATAAAGCAATGGATAACAATCAGGTGACAATCGTTGGAACGGTTGATTCGGAATTCACATACAGCCATGAAGTTTTTGGAGAAGGCTTTTATATGCTGGAGGTGGTTGTCAACCGTCTGAGTCATATGGAGGATCGGATTCCTTTGATGGTTTCTGAGCGGCTTGTGGATGTGAAGGAGAGCTACAGGGGGAAGATCGTGGAAGTACACGGACAGTTCCGTTCTTATAATAAGCATGAAGAAAGCAGAAATCGTCTGATTCTTTCGGTATTTGTCCGGGAGTTTGCATTTGTGGGGGAAGAAGGAACGATGACAAAGCCGAACAGCATTTATCTGGATGGCTATATCTGCAAACCGCCGGTATATCGGATGACACCTCTTGGACGTGAGATAGCAGACCTTTTGATGGCTGTCAACAGGCCGTATGGCAAGTCGGATTATCTGCCGTGTATCTGCTGGGGAAGAAATGCACGGTTTGCCGGCAAATTTGAAGTGGGAACACATATCCATCTCTGGGGAAGGATTCAGAGCCGTACATATCAGAAACGGCTGGATAACGATGTAGTGGAAAAGCGGACGGCCTATGAGATTTCCGTCAGCAAAATTGAATGTGTAGAATAAAGGTCAATATGCAGACTAAAGGCATCAGAACGGTAGTTTTTGCTTGACGTTTTCCCAGGAATGTGATATTTACTATATATTGTTGTAACTGTTCAGAGCCAACCTAAATTTTATTTGGCTCTGAACAGTTACATATTGTTTTATAATTCACGATGTGAGAGGATAGAGAGATTCATTATAAGAATCAGAGGTAAATGTTGTGGAAAAAGGTTTAGTAAAGATTTACTTTTGTGAGGGCAAAGGCAAATCCACCTCTTCGATGGGGCGTGCACTTGTCTGCGCAGGCGAGGAGAAAGAAGTTTTTGTTATACAGTTTCTGAAGGGTAAGATGACCGGCAGTTTGGATTACCTGAAGAGACTGGAGCCGGAGATTAAGGTTTTCAGGTTCGAAAGAGAAGAAGCTTTTTATGAAGATCTGAGTGATGAGGAGAAGCAGGAGGAGAAGGTCAATATTCTCAATGGCTATAATTTTGCAAAGAAAGTATTATCCATTGGGGAATGTGATTTATTGATCCTGGATGAGATTCTGGGACTTGTTGATCTTGGGATTATTACCTGTGAAGATGTGATCCGTCTGATCGACATGAAAGATGAGTCTGTGGAATTGATCATGACAGGCCGTCACCTTCCGGAAGAACTGATTCCGTATGCGGATTATATTTCAAGGCTGGACATTGTGAAAGGTGCCTGCTCTGAAAAACCGTCATGTATGTAGCTTTTCTGTTGACATGAGGGGTATTTGGTGATACTATGAAACAGTAATTAAGTAGAGGCGCATATTTATATAAGTAGAACTCAGGATGCAGTCAGGTGCAGATGAATGGGTTGGAAAGGATGATATGCCGAAGCTTTATATTTCCTGGAAGATATATTGCTGGGCATACAGTTAAGAGCTGTATGACTGTAATCATTTTGATGGAGTGCTGCTTGAAGAATTTTCATAGTTGAGATTATTCTTATGAGTCGGCATTGCGTCGGCTCTTTTTTATGCCATGGTCTGTTTCATTGGAAGGCTCTGAGCCTTGCACAAAAAAGAGCGGAAGTACATGTCCCCTTTATGGCAGTAATAAAATTGGAGGAAAGAGATATGGCAATTTTTAAAGGTGCAGGTGTTGCAATCGTTACACCAATGCATGCAGACGGTTCAGTTAATTTTGAGAAACTTGAAGAGACCATTGATTATCAGATTGAGAATGGCACAGACAGTATTGTTATCTGCGGTACAACCGGTGAGTCTTCCACATTGTCAGAGGAAGAACATATTGAATGTATCCGTACAGCTATCAGCCGTACAGCAGGCAGAATTCCTGTTATTGCAGGTACAGGTTCCAACAGTACAGAGACAGCCATCTATCTGACGAAAGAGGCTGAAGAGGCAGGCGCAGACGGTGCACTGGTTGTGACACCTTATTATAATAAAGCAACACAGAAAGGCCTTGTGGCACATTACACAGAGATTGCAAAGCATACAGATATGCCGATCATTCTGTATAATGTACAGAGCCGTACAGGTGTGAATATTGCCCCTGAGACAGCTGTGACACTGGCAAAGACATGTGACAATATTGTCGGAATCAAGGAAGCCAGCGGCAATATTTCCCAGATTGCCACACTGATGCAGCTGGCAGACGGATGTATTGATTTATATTCAGGTAATGATGATGAAGTTGTTCCGATTCTGTCCCTTGGCGGTATCGGCGTGATTTCCGTATTTTCGAATATTTGCCCGAGAGATTCTCATGATATTGTTGCCAAGTATCTGGCAGGGGATGTGAAGGGAAGTCTTGAAATGCAGTTAAAGGCATTGCCTTTGATGCATGAATTATTCAACGAAGTGAATCCGATCCCCGTTAAAGCGGCAATGAATCTGCTTGGCATGAATGTCGGACCGCTCAGAATGCCTTTATCCGAGATTGAGCCTGAACATAAGGCACGTCTTGCTGCAGCCATGAAGGCTTATGGTCTGAAACTGGCAGAATAAGAAACAGATTTTTCTGGAGACTTTTTCGGATGCACAGAGTATTGTGTATCCGGGAGAGTCTTTCTTTGTTTATTAAAAACTTGTAACTGTTCAGAGCCAAGCAAAATTTCAAAAAGCAGGTTATGAGAATGTCAATACTTTAACTATAATTGCGTTATGGCCCGATGTAGGGTAAAATGAAAGTAGTGCATTGTCAGAAGACTGTAAAAGAGAAGACAATCGGGCAATGAACAGTTACCAATGAATAATATTTATATATGAATAGAATCAATCAAATGGAGGATACAGAGATGGTAAAGATAATTATGCATGGTTGCAACGGCGCCATGGGTCAGGTGATCACAAAGCTGGCAGCGGAAGACAAGGATGCAGAGATCACAGCAGGTATTGACCGTGTGGATAACAGAGAGAATCCATATCCGGTATTTACATCTTGTGATGCATGTGATGTGGAAGCGGATGTGATTGTTGACTTCTCTGTTGCACAGGCTGTAGATGGGGTTCTGGCTTATGCATTGAAGCGTAAGATGCCGCTGGTCCTTTGTACAACAGGTCTGAGTGAGAAACAGCTGGAGGATGTGAAGACTGCTTCAGCACAGATCCCGATTCTGCGTTCTGCTAATATGTCACTGGGTGTGAATACAGTTTTCAAGCTGGCAGCGGCAGCTGCAAAGATTCTCGGTGAAGTCGGTTATGACATTGAGATTGTTGAGAAGCATCACAACAAGAAGATGGATGCACCGTCCGGAACAGCACTGGCGATTGCAGATGCGATCAATGAGGCTATGGATGATCGCTATACATACAAACTGGATCGTTCAGCAGAACGTGCCAGAAGAGAGGCCAATGAGATCGGTATCCAGGCTGTCAGAGGCGGTACAATTGTCGGCGAGCATGAAGTCCTTTTCTGTGGTCCGGATGAAGTGATCGAGATTAAGCATACGGCTTATTCAAAGGCTATTTTCGGCAAGGGTGCGATTCAGGCTGCACAGTTTTTGAAGGGAAAGAAGCCGGGCATGTATCAGATGAGCGATGTCATTGGTTAGCAGAATAGAAAAACGGAAAGGAGCCGATATGGAACAGATGGACGATTTACAGAAGCGTTATCTGAAACTTTTATCTGAGAAGTATCCGACCATTGCGTCGGCATCAACGGAGATTATCAACCTGTCTGCCATTATGAACCTGCCGAAAGGAACGGAGCATGCTCTCAGTGATATTCATGGAGAAGCCGATCAGTTTTTCCATGTGCTGAAGAATGGTTCAGGGGCAGTCAGAGCCAAGATCGATGAAGAGTTCGGCAACAGCATCAGTATGAAGGACAAGAAGCAGCTTGCAACATTGATCTATTACCCGGAGAAGAAGCTGGAGCTTATAGAGAAGGAAGAGGACGATATTGAGGATTTTTACAGAATGACCTTTCATCGCCTGATCCGCGTCTGCAAGCGTTCACAGTCTAAGTATACACGGTCAAAAGTCAGAAAGGCACTGCCGAAAGACTTCGCCTATATCATAGAAGAACTTCTTTACGAAAGAGAAGATATCCTGAATAAAGAGGCATACTACAATGAGATCATCAATACGATCATCCGCATTAATCGTGCTAAGGAATTCATTGTGGCTATGTGCAATCTGATCCAGCGTCTTGTTGTGGATCATCTGCATATCGTGGGGGATGTTTTTGACAGAGGTCCGGGGGCAGCTGCCATCATGGACAGACTGATGTCCTACCATTCTGTGGATATTCAATGGGGCAACCATGATGTGCTCTGGATGGGTGCAGCCAGCGGACATCCGGCCTGCATCGCCAATGTTATCCGTATCAGTGCCCGTTACGGCAATCTGAATACATTGGAAGATGATTACGGTATCAATCTGATGCCTCTGGCGAATTTTGCCAATACGGTTTATGGAGATGATCCTTGTTCACTGTTTGCGATTAAGCATGTGGAGAGGGAGGATTACAGCATCAGTCAGGTGGAAGAAGAAGTGGAAGTTAAGATGCATAAGGCCATTGCAATCATCCAGTTCAAACTGGAAGGGCAGCTGATGATGCGCCGACCGGAATTCCATATGGCGGACAGACTTTTACTGGATAAGATTAACTATGAAAAGGGCAGTATAACCATAGACGGCAAGGAATATGATCTGCTTGATCACAACTTCCCGACCATTGATCCGAAGGATCCGTATGCGCTTTCACCGGAAGAAGAAGATATTATGAACCGTCTTGTGACTGCCTTTAAGGGGTGTGAGAAGCTTCAGAAGCATATCCAGTTCTTCTTCAAGCAGGGCAGCCTTTATCTTTGCTATAATGACAATCTGTATTATCATGGCTGTGTTCCGTTCAATGAAGACGGCACATTCAGAGATGTGACATTGAAGGGCAAGAAGTATTCCGGTAAAGCTTTATATGATTTCCTTGAGAGCTGCGCAAGAAAGGGATATTATATGAGCAGTGATCCGGAAGAGAGACTGTACGGTCAGGATATTATGTGGTTCATCTGGTCCAATGAGGATTCTCCTGTTTTCGGCAAGGAGAAAATGGCCACATTTGAGCGATATTTTATCAATGAACCATCATTGAAGGAAGAACGTAAGGATTATTATTATAAACTGATCGAGAGAGAAGATATCTGTGATATGATTCTCAGGGAATTCGGTATGGATCCGAAGCGGTGTCATATTGTCAATGGTCATATGCCGGTGAAGTTCAAGAAGGGGGAAAGCCCGATCAAGGGCAACGGCAAGCTGCTGATTATTGACGGAGGATTTTCAAAGGCTTATCAGAAGACAACGGGTATTGCAGGTTATACGCTGATCTACAATTCCTACGGACTTCGACTGGTTACCCATGAACCATTTGAAAGTCTTGAAAAGGCGATTATCGAAGAGACCGATATCCATTCCAATATTACAGTTGTTCAGCTGGTCAATGAACGCCGGCTGGTTGCAGATACTGATGTCGGCAAGCAGATCCGCAAAGACATCGTTGATCTGGAACAGCTGCTGGATGCTTACCGAAGAGGCCTTCTCAGAGAAAAACGCTGACTATAACGATAAATTTGGAGGCAACATTCGTATGTTTGACGGATTTTTACGCGTTGCAGCGGCCACTCCGGATATCCGGGTGGCGGACTGCAATTTTAACGGCGCATCTGCGGCAGCACTTGTGTCCGAGGCCTATGAGCAGGGCGTCAGTCTGCTTGTACTGCCTGAATTATGCCTGACAGGATATACATGCAGTGATCTTTTCCTGCAGGAAAGCCTGTTGGATGGTGCAGGAAAGGCACTGCTTACACTGACAGAGGCTACAAGAGACAAGAATATGGTTGTATTAGCCGGTCTGCCGCTGACGGTGAATGGTGTCCTTTACAATGTCGCTGCAGTGCTTCATGATGGCGATATACTTGGATTTGTACCGAAGTCTTATCTGCCTACGTACTCAGAATTTTATGAAGGACGCCATTATCACAGCGGTGCGGATATTGAGGCGGATGTTTTATTTAATGGAAGAACGTATCCATTTGGTACCAGACTTTTGTTCAGATGCCGTCAGATGCCGGCTTTTACCCTTGGTATAGAGATCTGCGAGGATCTCTGGGTTGCACAGCCGCCAAGCATCAGCCATGCACTGGCAGGGGCGACGGTGATCGCCAATCTGTCAGCCAGTGATGAGACAACAGGCAAGGATATCTATCGCAGATCCCTTGTAAGCGGACAGTCTGCACGACTTGTCTGCGGCTATATTTATGCAGATGCCGGTGAGGGTGAATCTTCAACAGACCTTGTGTTTGGCGCGCACAATCTGATCTGCGAAAACGGCAGCATTCTGGCAGAATCTGAACGTTTCATCAATCAGATGATCATGGCAGATATGGATATGTCCAAGCTGATCAGCGAACGACGCAGAATGACCACATGGCAGCCGAAGTTTGACAATGGTTACCGTGTGATTGATTTTGATCTTGAAATGCATGAAGTGGATTTAAGACGTTTCATTGATCCACATCCGTTTGTGCCGGATGATGCCATGGACAGAACGAGACGATGTGAAGAGATTCTGACAATTCAGGCGATGGGATTGAAGAAGCGTCTGGCACATACACATTGCAGACATGCGGTTGTAGGCATTTCAGGCGGTCTGGATTCCACATTGGCGCTGCTTGTGACTGTACGTGCTTTTGACATGCTGGATATGGACAGAAGTCAGATCATGGCTGTGACAATGCCGTGTTTCGGTACGACAGACAGAACGTATCACAATGCCTGTGAACTGGTTCGAAGACTGGGAGCAACCCTTGAGGAAGTGGATATCAAAGAAGCAGTGACGCTGCACTTTTCAGATATCGGGCAGGATCCGGCCAATCATGATGTGACCTATGAGAATGGTCAGGCAAGAGAACGGACTCAGGTGCTGATGGACATTGCCAATCGTCTCGGTGGTATGGTCATTGGTACGGGAGATATGTCGGAGCTGGCGCTGGGATGGGCGACCTACAACGGCGACCATATGAGCATGTACGGCGTCAATGCCGG
>OLOB01002526.1_pt1 | contig 10538 bp, 6 predicted proteins | sample 1671911 | NCBI WGS metagenome assembly OLOB01 (sample SAMEA3136625, study PRJEB25190) | human gut metagenome | biome: human gut; feature: human-associated habitat; material: faeces | place: Austria | collected 2013
GGGGTGGACGGAGTTGACGGCGTGGACGGAGTTGACGGTGTGGAAGGAGTAGACGGTGTGGAAGGAGTAGACGGGGTAGAAGGTGTGGATGGAGTAGACGGCGTGGACGGAGTAGGAGCCGGCGTGGGCTGCGCGGTGATCTGACGGATCCGGATGTCCGTATCGGCGCCAACAGCACGCGCGTTCGCGGGATCATTGGGATCAACCGTGCGAGCGGTAGCGTCGAAGCCTCGGATCGTCTGGCCCGGGACGATTTCGTACCCCTCGGGCAACGCCGGGAGCGCCGTGAGCGCGGCGCGCGACGGGTCATTCTGATCGTTGCCATAACGCTGCGTCGCCCGCACGGTGCCAACGGCATCAACGAGACGCACGCTGCCGAGGGGCGCGTAGAAGACCTGGCACGCAAAGTGCATGTCAGGCTGATCCGGATCGAAGTTCATTGCCGGAGCGCTCACTTCCAGCGTGTACTGGCCGGCGACGACGGGACTGGGAAGCATCGGGAGCCCACCGGATCCTTCGCGCGGAGTGTATTCCTGGCGGGGTTCGATGATGGTGCCGTTTTCGTCGGCGATGTAGCAGGTCGCCGGTCCCGCGACGTCAGCAGCATACGTGGGCGCAGGCATGAGGGTAGGAAGAGCAGCGGCACTCAGTGCAGCCGCTACGACAAGAGAACGCGACATTGACGGGATACGCATGGAAGATTCCTCTCCATCGATGGTCAGGTTATGAGCATCATATTACCGAGTATCTGCATTCTTGTCTACACGCTATGCCCAGTTTTTCGTCAATCCTGCACACCGCAATGTAACGAACGCCTGGTCAGGGTCGCATGACACCGCTCATCATCAGAGGCGTTCACACCGGGACCAAGCGGCAACATTCTCGGGCGCAAAGGGACGAGGCCGGGACACCCCAGTGGGCAACCCCGGCCTCGTGACCACGAAGAAGGAAGTCAGTGTCCCGGCCAGCTGCGGATCGACGTCAGAGCGGCGACCGCGTACCGGTCCCACACGCGCCCACCAATCCGCACGGCAGCCTCAAGGACGAGGACCGACCAGGCGATGCCAACGACGTAGGCAACCCAGTCCGGGACGAAACCGAAGGACGCGAGCGCGAGCAGCACGTAGGACGGGAGCTGCAGGACCGCGGTACCCGCAAAGCCAACGAGCTGCAGCAGCATCGTCATGAGGAAGGAGCCTGTCCCCTTCGTTGCCAGCGGTGACGTGCCCGGAGGCTGCACCGGGTAGACCCAGCGCGCATTCACGACGAGGGTCGTGCCGGCCGCCCCCGCGAAGAGCACAACACCCATCACCTGGTGGAACACGAAATCGGAGGCACTCGCACCTGCCACAGCATCATGAATGAGGTAGCCGATGACCTGGGGCACGAACACGATGAGCGACCCCACGAGGCGCCCACGACGCTCTTCTCGACCACTCATGCCCGACGACACCACGATCCAGGCGCCCGTCGAGTCGTATTGCATGAGCGCGCCGGTGGTCAGGCCCGTCGTGATGGGCACCAGGTAGAGGAAGATGCCCGACGTGAACTCGAATGACTGCCCCTCGGCCGCCATGCGCCCCATAAAGATTGCGACGACGGGGAACAGGACAGCGAGCAGCATGTTCATGTTGAGCCGAGGATCGATGATCCAGTACCGCAGCGTGCGCGCGGCCAGGGAGGCGCTGCGCACTCCGAGGCCGAGGCGCGTGAACAGGTCGACGCTGCGCAGGCCGGCGGCTCGCGACTGGGCGGAACGACGACCGCGCTCTTCCTCTTCGAGGGACTCGTCGATGAGGTGGCGTCCCTCGTCGATGGCGCGCTGAGCGTCAGCACTAATCTCGCCGGCGTATCCACTCATGACGGGGCGGAGGACCGCCAGCCAGGCACGCCAGCCGACGAGCGCGGTCGCGACCACTATGAGCACGCGGAGAGCCGCCGCCACCCATGCGCCCTCAAGCAACGAGGCAACAACGCCGAAGGGAGCGCCGAAGGGGGTCCAGAGCGCGACGTTCAGCCCCGCCTGGAAGACCTCGACGGAGAAGTTCTGACTCAGCACAGACATCCAGTAGCCCATGGGGGTCAGCACCATCATGAAGACGACGGCACCCAGGGCGGTCACAGCGTCTTTCTTTCCCGAGGTGTCGAGGCGCACCGCGAACCAGGTTCCGACCGCGCGCGCCCACACAACCGCGAGGGGAAGCGTCACGAGACCAGCAATGAACCAGCCGAGCGCCTCAATCCACTGGGCGCGCCACAGAGCGAACCAGACGGGCAGGAAGAGCACCATGGCAGATAGCAGACCGCCGGGGCCTACGGCCGTCGCCGCGGCCAGCCCCGCCCCGAGGCGCTTGCTGGGTCCCACGTAGGGAGACAGGCGCACGGGGTCCACCGAGTTATCCATCGACGCAAAAATGATCGGGAGGACCAGCCAGAGCAAGAAAATGAAGGGGCCGGCAATCGGCATCACGGGCGCAGCCAGGGAGGCTTCATCTGAACGCGCGAGGAAAGCTGTGCCCACGAGCGCGGAAGCATAGATTGCGCCAAAGTACAAAGCGCCAAGGACGGCAAGAACGAGAACGACCGTCTGCTTGCGAACAGTGTTCCAGATGATGCGAAGCTTGAGGCGAATCAGTTGCCCAACCACGACAGACCTTCCTCGGAGTGGACGCCGCCGACCAGAGCGGTGAAGCTGCCGACGGGCAGGGAGAGGTCAACACCGTTGAGCGCGATGACATCGGCGTTGCGGCGGCCCTGGACGCGGAAGACTCGGGTGAGTCCGGCTACCTCGATGGCCAGCGGTACCTGCGGCCCCTGATGGTCGGCACTGACTGCGGCGGGATGGCCCTGACGACGGATCATGACAGCCCCCAAACCCCTGCGACCGCATGGACGATCCAGATGAGGACGGATACCGCTCGGCTTCCCGCCAGGGCGCCCAGCCCCCATCGCGCGGCCGGACGCCTCAGCCAGGGCCCCCCGATAATCAGCAGCGCGACCAGGACCGAGGGCAGCCAGGTCCGCACCTCGGCGTCGCTCATCCTGGCCAGCGGGTCGTGCATCCAGATCGTCACCACCCCAAGCACCTCGGTGCGAGCGAGCCCTTGGAAACAGGCCGGTACCGGCGAGAGAAGGCCTGCGACGTCGACGGCGCAGGGATAGGACAGGGGCGAACGGAACAGGTCAAGGCTCATGCTCACCAGTTCACTCATCACCGGTCGCCGGTGCACTGGTACCCGCTCCCGTCTTCAAGTCGGGCCGACTCCACCTCACCCCCGGTCGAGCGCGCACCACCTCGGGGGTGCCAGCACCACCCCGGGGGGCTCGCATGCGGCAGGTATTGGGGAGACAGCACGAGTGCACCCCCAGGGCCGAGCCCGTTAGCGTCGTCGGCATGACCTCGACATCATCACTCGGCCCCCTTCCCGATCTTCCTGCGACCGCACCCATAGGGGGACCGGAGGACAGGACCATCCCCGTTCCATCGGCTGCCGGCACGCCCGCAACCGCCCCATCCGCGGCAGGCCCGCGCTCCGCCCCTTCCTCGCCGGAGCGCCGTCCCAGCCAGAGCCTCAGGTGGATCAGCATCATCGGCTGGGAGTTCCTGCACGCCGCACTGTGGATGCCAATGGCTGTTCTCCTCGTGCCCTCCATCCTGCTGTTCCACCTGACAGTCCCCCTGGGGGCGTCGCTGGAGCGCGCCGTTGCACGCAGACTGGGAACCGACGCTCCGTCAGGCCACAAGGAGAACCAGCGCAGGAGCCCGTGGCTGCTGGCACGCGTCGCTCACGTGGAGTTCTGGCGCCAGGACCTGCCCCTGTGCGTGGGAGGCATGGCGTTGAGCACGGCGTCATTCTTCCTGACCGCGCTCCTTGGAGCCCTGCTCACCGTCAGCGTGCTGGCGCCCTTCATGTCATCCTCTGAGGCCCCCATCAGAGTGGACCTCGGCGGTTCCGAGATAGCAGTATCCGGACTGCAGTCCGCCCCGCTGCTGCTACCGGTCGGTCTGATCGCCCTCAGCCTCCTCCTCGGCGCGCTCTGGGGACTGGGGAGACTACGGCTGCTGCTGGTCAAGGCGCTGTCGGGTGAACGCGAGACGCAGCGTCTCGAGCAGCTGACCGCCGAGGTCGGCCACCTCACGGCCAGCCGAGCCACCCTCATGGACGCCTTCGAGGCCGAACGTACTCGCATCGAGCGAGACCTGCACGACGGCACCCAGCAGGAGCTCGTCGCCCTCGCCATGAACCTGGGCAGTCTGCGCCTGGCCGCCGAGTCCCTGCCCGAGGACGACGCCGCCTCCACGTCCCGGACCACGCTGCTGGAGGGGATCGATACCGCGCAGGACCGCGCGGAGTCCGCCCTGAAGGATCTGCGTGAAACGGTGCGCGGCATCCGACCGGCGGTCCTGTCCGAGCGCGGGCTGGCACCGGCCCTGAAGGACCTGGCGGGACGGGCCCCGCTGCCGACCAGCGTCGTCGTCGAGGCGGAGAAGGCCGACCTGGCCCTGATCTCGCAGCCGGTGGGGACAGTCGTCTACTTCGCGGTGGCCGAGGCACTGACGAACGCCTCCAAGCACGCCCGGGCCTCGCGCGCCACGGTCGCGCTGCGCTGCACGAGCGCCGGACTGAGCGCCGTCATCACCGATGACGGGTGTGGCGGGGCCGACCCGGAGCGAGAGAACGCCACCGGCCTGCGCGGCATGGCGCAGCGGGTGGCTATTGCGTTGGCTGTTGTTAATGAACCGGCGTTTTTGCTGGCTGATGAGCCTACGAGTGCCTTAGATGTGGTTGTACAGAAGCAAACATTGGATGTGATATTGGATATGCGTCAAAAATTGCATATGACAATGCTGATGGTGACGCATAATATGGGAGTTGTCGCATATATGGCGGATAAAGTCGGCGTGATGCATCATGGCCACCTGGTAGAATGGGGCAAAAAGACAGAATTGTTGAAAAATCCACAGCATCCATATACCAGAGAATTGATTCGTGCGATTCCGACCATGAATGGCATTCTTCCGCAATATCAGGAAACACCGCAGATGAAAGGTTGGAAGAACAAGGTCTGGTATTCTGAGACACATTGGGCATTAATGGCGTAAAGGGCATAGGAGATATGAAAATAGCAGAAATTAGAAATCTCAGTTATAGTTATAGAGAAAATTGTGGACAGAAAAAGGCTGTATCGAATGTTTCTTTTGATATTGATGAAGGGGAGTGCCTTGGCCTGATTGGAGAGAGCGGCAGTGGTAAAAGTACAATTGGCTCATTGATAGGAAATTTTCTGACAGGGTATGAAGGAAGTATCCATTTGATGTCTAATGAAAAAGAATTAGCAGACATGTCAAAAAAGGAACGGCGTGATTTGTATAGGGATATACAGGTGGTATTTCAGAATCCCTGGCAGTCTTTTCCGCCTAATATGTGTGTAGGAGAAGGTATTGCAGAAGGTATTCGATATTACAGTCGAGGATTAGCTTCAGATCAGAAAAAGTTAAAAGAGAAGGTGTTGGAGACCATGCATCTTGTGGGACTATCCGCATCTTACTATCAAAAGAAATGCAGAGAGCTGAGTGGTGGAGAGTGCCAGAGGGCAGCTATTGGGCGTGCGATTATTCGATCACCGAGGCTACTTATTTGCGATGAAGTCACAAGTGCATTGGATGTGTCGATTCAGGCACAAATTATGCAGCTTTTATTTTCACTGAAAAAAGAGATGGGGATGGCAATGCTTTTTATTTCCCATGATCTTGCACTGGTAGGCGGTATCTGTGATCGGGTCTGTGTCCTGCATGATGGACAGTTAGTGGAAGAATTGCCGGGAGGCAGGGAAATGTATGAGAAAGCAGAACATCCATATACAAGATTACTGATGAAGTCAGTGCTGGATATTATATAGAAAATTTGTAACTGTTCAGAGCCAGGCAAAATTTCAAAAAGCAGGTATAAAATGCGTAGCATTTTGGAGGTTGGCTCTGAACAGTTACAAAAACTTTAAGAACATCGCTTACATTGATATCGGTACATGATAGTGTATTGATTGCATGTACGGTGTTCTTTTTTTACGAATTCATTTGTTGTCAGAACAGTATATGGACGGTATAATGGGACTATATGCAGAGGAATTTTGGGTATAGTTTGACAATTGTGTTAGTTTGATTCACAGGTAATTGCAGAATATAAAGCATTTTTGATGGCTTTAAAAGACTGAGAAGGTGCCATTACCGTGAAACGAAAGGATGGATTTTCGTGAATTTCTGTTATGATGTTTTGAATTATAAGTACCCATCCAGGCGGGAGGTAGTCTACGGGCGAAAGGGCATGGTCTGTACATCTCAGTCGCTGGCGGCTCAGGCCGGACTGGATATTATCAAGGCCGGAGGCAATGCGGTGGATGCGGCGTTGGCCACGGCAGCCTGCATGATTGTGCTGGAGCCTACATCCAATGGCTTCGGCAGTGATGCTTTTGCACAGGTCTGGATGGACGGGAAGCTTTATGGACTTAATGCCAGCGGTTTTTCGCCGGCTTTGCTGACGAGAGAGGCGTTGATGGATAAAGGCTATGAACAGATGCCGAAGTTCGGCTGGGAACCTGTGACAGTCCCGGGAGCTGTTTCCGGATGGAAGAAACTGCATGACCGGTTCGGAACATTATCCTGGGAGAAGATCTTTGAACCGGCGATTCGCTATGCGGAGGAGGGCTATGTGGTGACGCCGGTGATCTCCAAAATGTGGCGTCAGGCATGGGATGATTATGAAGAAAGCCTTTCACCTGAATTGTTTGAGGAATGGAGGAAAGTCTTTGCCCCAGATGGTCATACACCCCGGGCCGGAGAGATCTGGTCATCCAAAGCCCATGCGGAGACATTCAGGGAATTGGCGGCAACGGATTGCGAGAGCCTGTACAGAGGCCGCCTGGCGGATGAAATAGACAGCTATTCAAGGACAACCGGCGGTTATTTGAGAAAAGGGGATCTGGTAGCCTATGAGGCCGAATGGGTACAGCCAGTGAGCACTTCCTACAGAGGTTATGATGTGTGGGAAATACCGCCGAACGGTCACGGCATTGTTGCACTGATGGCTTTGAATATCATGGAATGTATGCAGTTTGCGGCCGGCCATGACAGTGAAGAAGTGGTTCACAGGCAGTTGGAGGCCATGAAACTGGCCTATTCGGATGGGCAGCAGTATATTGCAGATCCCCGAAGTATGAAAGTAACGACGGAGCAAATGCTGTCGAAAGTCTATGCTGCTTACCGTGCGGCCAATATTGGTCAGCGTGCAGCCAAACCGCAGTACGGAAATCCTGCCAGCGGCGGTACGATTTACCTGTGTACAGCGGACGGCGCAGGCAATATGGTCAGTTTTATTCAGTCTAATTACTGTAATTTCGGTTCAGGGATTGTAGTGCCGAAAACAGGCATTGCACTTCAGAATAGAGGATTCAATTTTTATATGGACCCGGAAAGTGCCAATTGTGTCGGTCCGCATAAGAAAACCTATCATACCATTATCCCGGGATTTCTGACCAGAAATGGTAAAGCCATCGGCCCTTTTGGTGTCATGGGCGGTTTTATGCAGCCTCAGGGGCATGTACAGGTGATGATGAATCTCATAGATTTTCATATGAATCCCCAGGAGGCGCTGGATGCACCGAGATGGCAGTGGACAGGTGATATGAATATTGAGATTGAACAGGGCTTTCCGATGGATATGGCAGATCGATTAAAAGCCAGAGGACATCATGTGACGGTGGCCACAGACAGCATGGGTTTTGGCCGGGGACAGTTGATCTTCAGAGATGAGAATGGCATACTGACCGGGGCAACAGAACCAAGAGCCGGCGGCGCTGTAGCAGCCTGGTAGAATCTGACAGTTGGTTAAGGTAAGAGATAATAAGAGGTGGAAGAAAGCACAAAAATGACGGACTGGAAAAAGTATTTTAACAGCACCATTCTTTCAAGGGGAAGACAGTATTACCATGAGGGAAGAGTCAAGCGGCTGACACATCGTGATTACGAATGGTTTGCGGCTGTTAAAGGCAGCAGGAGCTACAATGTCATCGCCCAGATAGGAGAAGACGGAGATATTGAAGACATGGAGTGTTCCTGCCTTTATGCATATAACGGCCAGAATTGCAAACATATGGCGGCGCTTTTGTATGCGGTGGAAGCAGATCAAAAGGAAAATGATGTTCAGACAGAATTAGAGCTGGCACAGCAGAGAATGGATAAGGAAGATAAAGTCATTTTCAAAAAGTTGGCAGCCCAGACGGAATATAATTATTTTGATCTGAATATGGCTGCTCAAAAACTGGAATTGTCAAGGAGTATATGGGAGAAGGCCAAAAGACTGGCAGAGCAAAAGCAGATTGTCCTTGATGATATTCAAACGGGGTATTTGGGCTGGTACGGTGATTCGAAGCTTATTCTGCATGCAGAGGGCAGATATCTTACAAAAGGAAATGATGGTTATGCGGTTCAGGTCCTTTGCTCTAAGGACCGTGTTGAACAGGCACTGTGTTATGTCAGAGGATGCAGAGGATCTTATACGGCTCCCGGAGAGGGATATAGAGCGTATAGTTATGGCAATGTTTGTGTCCATGAGGCAGCGCTTATGTATCTCATGGAAGATTACCTGATCGCACACAGACCGGGGGATGCGACAGATTTGCGAGGAAAGCAGATTCTGGGGGTTTATCAGCAAAGATATGTCAAAAACAGTTCAAATACGTCCGTTTCTGACAAGCAAACGCTTTATCTGGAACCAAGGTTTGAGTGTCTGTCAGGTGGTCTGGCGGTATCTTTCAAGGTTGGCACAGGGAAAATGTATGTGATCAAAGATCTGACGGAGTTTGTCGGGCAGATGGAGCGCGGAGATACAGTAGCTTTCGGTAAAACAACAAGGATCAATTTTGCCGGCTGCCGGTTGGAAGAGACTTCTGAGAAGTATTATGCTTTTATTAAAAGACAGATTAAAGAGCAGCAGCAGAGAATGCGCCGCAATCGGACACGCAGTTACTATTCGATGGAAGAAGAAATTAAAGGGAATATCGATTTGTCTGGAAGCGATCTTGACCAGATTTATAGTTTGATCAGGGACAGAAAGCCAGAATGTTCCAAATGGACGTCACAAGGCAGAAAGAAAGTTTATCTTGAATGTGCAGATGGCGTGCCGAAAATGACAGTGAGCCGGCTGGCGGATGCAGGAAATCAATTTGACGGCATTCATGTTTCATGCAAAATAAACGAAGTCATGGAGGGAACAGAGGCTGTTTATTTCCTTGAAGATCATCGTGAAAAAATAGTGCTGTGCAGAACAGAGCGGGAAGCTATAGAAGGTCTACTGCCTCTATATAATATGTCGAATGACAGCGGGGAAATTCAATTTAATATCGGCAGAAAGCATCTTGCGGATTTTTACTATCGGTTTCTGCCTGAATTTAAGAAGTATGGCAGCGTAAAAGGTGCTGAAAGCAGGGATATCCTGCAGTATCTGCCGCCGGAAGCAAAGTTTGCCTTTTATCTGGATGCGGATGAAGAAAACCTGACCTGCGAGATTAAGGCCGTTTATGGTGAGAACACTGTAGATGTGACATGTCGTGGGGGTTCGGCAGAGGATTTTCGTGATCTTTTTAAGGAACATGAGATTATAGATCAGGTGATGCAGTATTTCCCTGAAGTAGATGAGAGCGGATCGGTCTTTCATTGCGGACGGGAAGAAGCACTGATTTATCAGGTTCTGGATCAGGGAATTGAAGCATTGATGACTTTGGGGGAAGTCAACAGTACAGATCGTTTTAAACGACTCAGTATTCGACGGATGCCGAAGGTATCTGTGGGTGTTTCCATGGAAAGCGGATTGATGGATTTGTCTATTACGCTGGATGACATGACCAATGAAGAGCTTTTGGAGGTTTTGAAGAGCTATCGCAGAAAGAAAAAATATTTTCGTCTGAAAAACGGTGATTTTGTTAATATTGAAGAGGATAGTGTGGAAATCCTCGGACAGATGATGGATGCATTGCATTTGTCACCAAAGGAATTTGTGCAGGGAAAGATGCAGCTGCCGGTTTACCGGGCGCTGTATCTGGACAAAATGCTGGAGCAAAGCAGCGGTATTTATCTGAAAAGAGACAGTCATTTCAGAAAGCTGGTCAAAGATTTTAAGACGGTGACGGATTCAGATTATGAAGTACCGGAAACGCTTCAGGATACGATGCGCCAATATCAGACAGAGGGGTATAAGTGGCTGCGTACGGTTGAAAGTGGCGGTTTCGGCGGCATTCTGGCAGATGATATGGGTCTCGGCAAGACACTTCAGATGATTGCGGTATTTCTGGCATGGAAACAGGAGGGACAAAAAGGCACCTCTCTGGTTGTATGTCCGGCTTCTCTTGTTTATAACTGGAAAGAAGAACTGGCACGTTTTGCACCTGCGTTAAATGCCGAGACGCTGACTGGAACACAGAAAGAGCGAAAAGAGAAAATCAGCTTTCAGTATGACGAGCTGAGTAAATATTTTCCAAAATGCAGT
>OLOB01002528.1_pt1 | contig 10530 bp, 10 predicted proteins | sample 1671911 | NCBI WGS metagenome assembly OLOB01 (sample SAMEA3136625, study PRJEB25190) | human gut metagenome | biome: human gut; feature: human-associated habitat; material: faeces | place: Austria | collected 2013
CCGTCAGCCTGCTGGCAGGAAGTTTCGGTGGAGTCAATCTGGAAGATATCTCTGCTCCTCGCTGTTTCGAAATCGAAACACGCTTAAAAGAGCTTCTTGATATCCCTGTTTTCCATGATGACCAGCACGGAACCGCTATCGTTGTTCTTGCAGGTATCATCAATGCACTTAAAGTTACCGGTAAGAAAAAGGAAGACTGCAAAATCGTTGTAAACGGAGCCGGAAGCGCCGGAGTTGCAATCACAAAGCTTCTTCTCTCTTACGGTTTCCCGCACCTGACCATGTGTGATAGTAAAGGAATCCTTTCCGAAGAATCTCCAAATCTCAACTGGATGAAGAAAGAGATGATAAAAGTAACAAACCTGGATCACAAGACAGGTACTCTCGCCGATGCACTCAAAGGTGCTGACATTTTTGTCGGTGTATCTGTTCCAAACATTATTTCCCAGGAAATGGTTGCTTCCATGAACAAAGATGCTATTCTCTTTGCCCTGTCAAACCCGGTACCGGAGATCATGCCGGATCTTGCAAAAGCTGCAGGCGCAAAAGTTGTCGGAACCGGACGTTCTGACTTCCCGAACCAGGTCAACAACGTTGTCGCTTTCCCTGGTATCTTTAAAGGTGCATTAGAGGGACGTGCACCACAGATCACCGAAGAGATGAAGCTTGCCACAGCAAAAGCAATCGCTGGACTTGTTCCGGATGAAGAGCTGAACGAGGATAATATTCTTCCGGAAGCTTTTGACCCTCGCGTATCACAGGTCGTAAGCGAAGCTGTCAAAGCTCTGATTTAATCTTATGAATACAAGAACCTATGATAGCAATCGCCCGCAGGAAATATCCTGCGGGCTTACTTACAAAAAAGGAACTCCTCAGCGCTGGGGAGAACGGCGCTACTATGCACTGGACTACTATCTGAAACAGAATTTCGGTGAAAAACTGTACAAGATTTCTTTAAACGGAGGCTGTTCCTGTCCGAACCGGGACGGAACCTGCGGCACACGCGGTTGTATCTTCTGTAGCGAAGGCGGATCCGGCGATTTTGCCGCTTCTTCTTCTCTTTCTGTTGCCGATCAGCTTGCCTATGGAAAAGGCCTTGTCCGCCCCAAATACAACGGACACAGCTATATCGCCTATTTTCAGGCATATACCAATACCTATGCACCAGCCTGTCATCTGCGCCGGATCTTTACCGAAGCGATTTCTGATCCAGAAGTACGCATTTTATCTATCGCAACGCGTCCGGATTGCCTTTCACCTGAAATCCTTACACTGCTTGCCGAACTAAATGCCATTAAACCGGTCTGGGTAGAGCTTGGACTTCAGACGATCCACGAACGCACTGCCAACTGGATGCGCCGTGGTTATCCACTTTCCGTCTTTGAGCAGGCGGTCCATTCCCTTCACGCGATTGGGGTACAGATCATCACCCACGTAATTTTATTTCTTCCGGGAGAATCTGAAGCAGATATGCTCGCAACCATCCATTATCTGAACGCTCTTCCGATTGACGGAATCAAGCTGCAGCTTCTCCACGTTCTGAAGCATACCGATCTGGCAGATTTTTACAGGCAGGAACCTTTTTATATTCCAGATATGAACTCTTATTTTCATCTGCTCGGAAAATGTATCGCTTCGCTCCGTCCGGATATTGTCATTCACCGTCTGACCGGTGACGGACCAAAATCTCTTCTTATCGCACCGCTCTGGACCGGCAATAAACGGTTAGTACTCAATCAGATGCAGCGCTATTTAAAAGAGCAGAATCTCTGGCAGGGAAAAGAATATACTACATTTTAAGGAGGCAGCCCTATGGCAGAAGCATTTACACTTTATAAACTCATCATTCTATACATGCTGGACAAAGTTGATTTTCCTCTGACCAACTCCCAGATTTCTGAATTTGTCCTGGACAAAGGATATACCGATTATTTCAAACTCCAGCAGGCTCTTTCTGAACTTGCGGACGGTGGTCTCATCCTGAAAGAATCCACTCACAACCGCACTCTTTTCCATCTGACGGAAGATGGGAAAGGGACAATTCATCTTTTCCGGGATAAAATCTCAAAGCCAATCCAGGATGATATTGACCACTTTTTACAGACAAAACAGTATGATCTGAAAAATGAAGTTTCCGTAAAGGCGGATTATATGAAAAATGCAGGAGAGGAATATTCCGTGCGCTGTCAGGTCTTTGAAAATCACGAACCCCTGATCGATCTGACCCTTTCTGTACCGACTGAAAAAGAAGCGGCGGCAATCGCACTCAACTGGCAGAAAAAAAATCAAGTCGTCTATGCGTGGCTGATGTCTCAGTTATTGTGATGGATGTGAATGATACGGTTCGCAAATTAAGGCTGTGATTGGACAATGATACACTTGAATCTCACGACATGAAAACTCTACGTTGTTCTTTGGGCAGATCTCAGCTACGTTCTTGAAAACTTGCAAGCCTCATGCCTGCTCCAAAAGAGCTGAATCCCGGGCGCGGACAGAAAACAAATGGATAAGGATTCCATGTTTGTGCTATGGAGATGAGACACAAAAATTGTGGAAGTCCTTGCTGACACAATTTTCGCCTTAAGTGGCTCATCGGAATGGTCAGCACAAAGGAATCTGCTCTATTTGTTTTCTGTCCGCGTCCGACCACAACCTACAAAAAAAGCAGACCGTCCCATATTCCGATCTGCCTAAATAACCACCACAAAACTGATGAATTTCCTTTCTTCTATTTCCTCCATTCCCACCGTAATTTCTCCGTGGTAACGATTCACAAGCATCTTTGCATTATAAAGTCCCAGTCCATGCTTTTTTCCATCTTCTTTCGTAGAAAATCCTTTTTCAAAGAAATGACTGATCTCGCCAAGTCCTATATTTTCGACCTGATTTTTTATCGTGAAGATAAGCTTATCATTCTGGGAATCAATTTCGATCAGTACCTGATTTTTTTCTTCGGTACAGGCTTCGTATGCATTGTCGATCAGGGTTCCAACAATCTCGATCAGGTGGTGTTCGGAAATGCCGGAAACGATTTCTTTGTTCCACACGCGGATATCGGTTCGGACATATTCCGGCGCACGGACAATTTTACTGTAGATAAATCCCGCCAGGATTTTATCGCTGATCTTCAGAAGAGGGAGATACTTCCTGCTGTCATCTTCTCTGGCGATTTCCGTAATATATTCAGACTGCTTTGCTACCAGTTCTTCATAATTGTCGATGGTCAGATGCATATTCAGGATTGCATTCAGATGATTGTCAAATTCATGCTGTTTGGCACGGATTTCTTTGACCAGTTCTTCCAGCGGAATCAGATAGTTCTGATAAAGCCGCAGTTCATTTTCCTTCTGGCGTATCAGTACATAATTACTTCGCCAGTCCACAATTCCCCAGATCACAACGATCACCATCAGAACAAACATGATAAACACCCTGTAATCAAAGGTACCGCTGATCAGGAAATCCACGATCAGATAGACTGACACCATAAGTGCCATTACGCAGAAAATACGATATAAAAATTTGCGTACCCAATCAGCCATTTAACAGTCCTCCGATCACCGATTTGTAAGTCACACCGATTTCTACCGTATCCGGACAATTTTTGATCCGGATGATCCGGTTGACGGTATCGTAATATTCAACTTCATTTTTATTGACCGCATACATCCGATGGCACTGCGCAAACATCCCTTTTGGCATCTTAAGCAGCATCTGTCTGAGAGTCACATAAGGGACATCCCAGTTTTCCGTCACAAGATGCAGTCTTGTTCCTCTCGGTATCGCTTCCAGATAACGGATATCCTCGCATTTCAGCTGATAATTGATCCCGTCTTTTTTCACAACGATCACCGGTGATTTCTCCCTGCTCTCTTTTTCCAGCACCTTCTGAACAACCTCTTCCACCTGCTCCCTGTGAAATGGCTTCATAATGTACTGGTAACAGTGCAGCTCCCGGTAAGCCTGCATTTCCATATTGCCAATGGCAGTCACCATCACGATCGGGGTAAAAGTATATTCAAACCTCTCCCGTATCTCTCTTGCGAACAAAATTCCACCGATATCCTCCCGGTCTTCGCCGCTTAGATTTACATCCAAAAGGAAAAGACCATACCGGATTTCCTGATCCAGCAGGTCTTTTGCTTCTTTCAGGGAAGATGCCTTGTGGACACGGATATCATCTGAATATGTAGTAAGAATCTCTGACAATGCCTGCAGCGAAGTCAGTTCATCTTCCAGGATCAATACATCCGTCATCTATTTGTCACCTTTCCTCTCTCTTTTTTAATCTAATCTTCCTTGATCACTTCTTTAGCGCTCTTTACAAGCCCCGCAAGTGACTGCAGTTCTGACGGAATGATGATTTTCGTTGCCTTGCCGTCTGCAGCCTTTTCAAATGCCTCCAGACTCTTGATCGTAAGCACTGCCTGGTCTGCACCCGCTTCACGGATGAAACGGATACCGTCTGCATTTGCCTGCTGTACTTTAAGGATGGCTTCCGCTTCACCTTCAGCCTCTTTGATCCTCTTTTCTTTTTCTGCTTCTGCCTGGAGGATCGCTGCCTGTTTTTCAGCTTCCGCTTTCAGGATCACAGATTCTTTTTCACCTTCTGCAACAAGGACAGTAGATTTCTTTTCACCTTCTGCACGGAGAATAGCTTCACGTCTTTCACGTTCTGCTTTCATCTGTTTCTCCATTGCATCCTGGATTGCTGCCGGAGGAATGATATTTTTCAGTTCCACACGATTGACTTTAATTCCCCATGGATCCGTTGCCACATCCAGAGATGCGCGCATCTTCGTATTGATCGTCTCTCTTGATGTCAGTGTCTGGTCAAGTTCCAGATCACCGATAATGTTACGAAGGGTGGTCGCTGTCAGATTCTCGATTGCCATGATCGGGTTCGCTACTCCGTAGCAGAACATCTTCGGATCTGTAATCTGGTAGAATACAACGGTATCGATCCGCATGGTTACGTTATCCTTTGTGATAACCGGCTGCGGTGCAAAATCAACTACCTGCTCTTTTAAGTCTACTCTTCTTGCCACACGTTCAATGATCGGCAGTTTAAAATGAAGTCCTACACTCCATGTTGCCTGATATGCACCAAGACGTTCGATAACCAGTGCCTTTGCCTGTGGCACGATCTTGATGCAGGAAGTCAGAAGCAATAATGCGATCACAATAATAATTACTAAAATAATAAGTCCCGTCATCTTTTAGTCCTCCTCATATTTTTTTACAATTAACTTTACTCCGGATATATTAACCACCTTCGCCAGTGTTCCGGGTTCCAGGATCACGTCATCCTGTTCGGATCTTACCGTCCACTCTGTACCATTTACCACCGCCATACCAGTCTGCCCGATGTTATCTACTTTCTGGCTGATCCGGATCGTCTTTCCGATGATTCCTTCATAGTTCGTCTTCAGACGGCGGGTGTTGATAAAACGCATTGCAAATGGTCTTGTAAATACAAGCAGTAAAATTGTCACAACAAAAAATGCAACTACCTGTCCGGCAAACGGTACATCCAGAATATTCAGGATCAGTGCCGCCAGCGCACCTCCTGCTCCCCAGATCGTCGTAAGTCCCACCGTTATGATCTCGATCACCAGAAGTACTACCAGAAAAACCAGCCATGCAACAGTTATATAGCCGTCCTGAACTGCTCCCATATTCTTCACTCCTTTCTGCTTACAGATATGGTAGCAGAGTGTTTGTGTCAAATCAATCCCTTCTGCGTGAATGCAGTGATTTCCTGTGCGAATAGGTTACGCTTCATCCTTAATCCGCTTCATATGCGCTTTGATCGTTTGTTCGTAGCCGTTATCGCTCGCTTCATAGAATACGGCATCTTTGATCTCATCCGGCAGATACTGCTGTTTTACATAATGATTCGGATAATCATGCGCGTATTTGTAACCAATTCCATGCCCCAGCTTTGCAGAACCTTTATAATGTGCATCCTGCAAATGCACCGGAACAGTCGTTTTATATTTTTTCACATTGTCCATCGCAGCAAAGACAGCATTACATGCTGAATTACTCTTCGGCGCTGTTGCCACATAAAGAACTGCCTGTGATAAAATGATCTGTGCCTCCGGCATTCCGATCCGCTCCACTGCCTGTGCTGCACTGACTGCAACATTCAGTGCCATCGGATCCGCATTTCCCACATCTTCCGATGCACAGATCATAATCCTGCGGGCAATAAACTTAATGTCTTCTCCGGCATACAGCATCTTTGCCAGATAATATACGGCTGCATCCGGATCAGAACCGCGCATACTTTTAATAAATGCGGATATGGTATCATAATGATTATCTCCTGTCTTATCATATCGCACAACCCGCTTCTGTATACATTCGGATGCAACATCCAGCGTGATATGGATCATTCCATCCTCACTTCTTGGTGTGGTGAGGATGCCCAGTTCCACCGCATTAAGCGCAGATCTGGCATCTCCACCGGCAAGATCTGCCAGGAAATGCAGGGCATCCTCCTCGATCACCGCATGATAGCTTCCCATTCCTTTTTTTTCATCCTGCACCGCTCTCAGAATCAGGGTCTCTACTTCTTCCTGTGAAAGCGGACGGAGTTCAAATACACTGGATCTGGAAAGAAGCGCACCGTTCACCTCAAAGTAAGGATTTTCTGTCGTCGCGCCGATCAGAATGATCGTGCCGTCCTCCACAAACGGGAGCAGATAATCCTGCTGTCCTTTATTAAACCGGTGAATCTCATCGATGAAAAGGATTGTCCTTTTCTGGTACATCCCTTTCAGTTCTTTCGCCTTATTCACCACTTCTTCCATATCCTTCTTTCCGGCAACCGTAGCATTGATCTGGGTAAATTCTGCACTTGTAGTATTGGCGATCACCTTTGCAAGCGTAGTCTTTCCGGTTCCCGGAGGTCCGTAAAAAATAACAGAACTCAGTTTATCCGCCTTGATCGCACGGTATAAAAGCTTGTCCTTTCCGATAATGTGCTGCTGTCCAACCACTTCATCCAGAGTCGTCGGACGCAGTCTGGAGGCAAGGGGCGATTCTTTCTCCTTTGTCGTCTCCCGCATATAATCAAATAAATCCATCAAAACCTCTCCTTTAATCCAGCAGCAATTCATCGACTGTCACAAATTCATATCCCTTCGCCTGCATGATATCGATAATGCGAAGTGCCGCCTTTACTGAAGACAGATAACAGTCATGTAATAAAATAATATCATTTTCCTCCGTTTCCGTCACTACTTTATTGACAATTTCTGTCTCGTTATCCGTATTCCAGTCAAGCGGATCCACATTCCATAGCACCGCAATCATGCCGGTATTCTCTTCCATCTCCTTCTTCCAGGCTCCATAGGGCGGTCGCATATATTCCGTCTTTTTTCCGGTAATTTCTTCAATCGCGGTATTGGTCTTTCCGAGTTCGCACTCTGTCATTTCCTGAGACATTTTTGTGAGATCTACATGACTGTAAGTATGATTTCCAATAATATGCCCTTCTTCAGCCTCTCTGCTCACAACTTTCGGATATTTTACTACATTTTCCCCGATCACAAAAAAAGTAGCCTTCACATTCCGCCCGGCAAGCCCGTCAAGGAGCACTGGCGTACTGGAAGGATGTGGACCATCATCAAATGTGAGGGCGATCTTGGGCTTTTCCTGATACTGCTCGTTTGTTCCACCTGCCTCATAGGATGCTTCTACCGTTTCATCGTTCATTCTTATCAGTTTGATCTTTCCGTTATCGATCACTCCCCAGGTAAACAGAAGCCATGTAAAGCATAAAAAACTGATTGTTCCATAAAGCAGTCGGTACCACATACGGATATCCCTCTTTTCCCATTCTCTTTTTACTATATGCGGGAGATTCTTTACCTATGTACTCACATTTATGCTTTCTTGCCTCCGGTACTCTTGCATTAAAAAAATATATACCGAACACCAATCTCTTCCTGTTTTCTATACTCAGATCAAAAAAGGGGATATCAACCAGCTTCTGCTGACTCATATCCCCTGAATGATCTACATTGCTTTTTTATAAAGTTCAATGATATCCCTGATCGTAGACTGTCTCGGATTTGCTATGATATTTCCGCTCTTCATGGCATCGGCAGCCATCAGTTCAATCTTATCTTCCGTTACACCAACATCGGCAAGATGCTGCGGAATACCAAGATCACGAAGCAGATCTCTCGCTTCATCTACCAGCATTTCCGGAACAAAGATTTCTCCGTTCTTAAATCTTTCACCTACAACAGCCATTGCATCGATCATGCTGTTAAGAATCTCTGTTGCCTCACAGCCTTCATCAAGAGCTGACTGTACAGCTGCACCTACAAGTTTTGCTTTTCCTTTTTCTACCAATTCTGCTACTTCTGTGATTTTTGACATAATCAAACACCTCCGCTTTTTATTTTCTATCCGCATTCCGCATATGCGTTTTATTTATTTTTTTACAGGTCCGATCAGACCTTCTCTGTATGCTCCGATGTATTCCATACAGTAATCATCCAGACCAAGCAATGCCTCTGTTGCATATACAAGTCCAAGCATATCTCTGTTTGTAGGATCCATGATCGCACTGTCAAGGCCGGCATTCATTGCAAGTACCACAAATCCGAAATTGATAAGCTTACGTACCGGCAGATTGAAGGAAATGTTACTGATCGCCGCTGTAATGTGGATCATCGGATACTGTTTACGGACACTTGAAATTACTTCCACATTCATCGCAATACCATCTTCAGATGTACAGAGCATCTCAACCAATGGATCAATATGGATACGATCCGGTGAAATTCCGTACTCTTTCGCTTTTGCCATGATCTTGTCAAATACCTTCAGCCTGTCTTCCGCACTTTTGGGGATACCTGTATCATCGCTTAAAAGTGCGATAACCTGCCACCCTTTGTTTTCAGGCTGTGCCATGAGAGGAAAAATCTTATCGATCTTATCCCCTTCACCGGATACAGAGTTAAATATACCCGGTTTTCTGCAGAATTTGTAAGCTTCTGTAAGAACATCTGCGCTGGGACTGTCTACGGAAATCGGAAGATCTGTCACTTCCTGAATACAGTCGATCATCCATTTCAAGGTTTCTACTTCTTCTGCTTCCGGAACAGACGCGCAACAATCGATATAGCTTGCTCCTGAGTTTGCCTGAGCAAGTGCCCGCTGCTTGATGAATTCTGCATCTCTGTTTGCGATCGCCTCCGCCACAGAGGGGATGGATCCATTGATTTTTTCACCTATGATTATCATATTATTTATCCTCCCGTTAACATATTCTGGCCTGCATCAAGAATTGTTACTGTTCATTCCATTCTCAGTAACACGCTTCGCAGAATATTACCAATAAACAGTAACCAGGAATTCTTATTTCAGTTCCATGTCTTTTATATAATGATTGTATCAAAATAAATGCAAAAAACCAGCCGCATTTCATACCATAAACATTGCATTTATTCCTACATTTTGTAGGAATGTTTTTTAGGAAAGACCTTCGTAAGCAGCAATCTAAAATAAGCCCATAAATCATAGCCTTGTCTACGATTTATGAGCTTATGCTAACACTTATTTCATATTCCTTAAATTTCCCTGAAATCCGGTGTCCCGTACAGGTCATACGGAGTACTCTGGTATACGTAATAATTCAACCAGTTCGTATACAGGTTGTTGGCATGGGCCCTCCAGGTGAGGAGTGGTTTGTTGTTTGGATCGTCATCTTTGTAATAGTTCTTCGGGATTTCAATAGGCAGACCCTTGGCAAGGTCTCTCTTATATTCGCCATCCAAAGTCACGCGGTCGTATTCCGGATGTCCCATAACAAAGATTTTACGTCCTCCCTCTGCCATTGCAAGGAACAGACCAGCCTCTTCGCTTTCCGCCAGGACCGTAAGGTCTTTGCATGCATGGATATCTGCAATAGGAACTTCTGTGTGTCTGGAATGCGGCGCAAGAAATACATCATCAAAGCCCCGGACCAGAGGGATCTTACGGTTCAGTACCCTGTGCTGGAAAAGTCCGAACATTTTCTTATCCAGAGGTTTTTTCTCCAGGCCATAAAAATGATAAAGACTGGCCTGCGCTGCCCAACAGAGAAAGATCGTGGAAGTCACATGCTTCTCAGTCCAATCCATAATCTCAGTCAGCTCATTCCAGTAATCCACTTCCTCAAAAGGCATCTGCTCCACCGGTGCTCCTGTGATGATCATTCCATCAAATTTACGTTTCTTTATATCGGTGAATGTTTCATAAAACTTGTTCAGATGGCTGAGAGATGTATTCTTGGCTTCATGGCTCTCCACAGCCATAAATGTCACATCCACCTGCAGCGGTGTATTGGAAAGAGAACGCAGAAGCTGCAGCTCTGTTTCTTCTTTCAGCGGCATCAGATTCAGGATCAGAATCTGGATTGGACGGATATCCTGATGCATGGCACGTTTTTCATCCATCACAAATATATTTTCTCTCTCAAGGATCTCCTTTACTGGCAGATCCCCCTGTGTTTTGATCGGCATTGTT